>Ga0116215_1000073_pt1 | contig 74089 bp, 61 predicted proteins | sample Sb_taG_7_FD_89698 | JGI IMG/M metagenome (GOLD analysis project Ga0116215, IMG submission 89698) | Peat soil microbial communities from Weissenstadt, Germany - Sb_50d_2_FS metaG | ecosystem: Environmental > Terrestrial > Soil > Wetlands > Peat | place: Germany: Weissenstadt | collected 2010-09-21
AATAGTTGTCCATGCCCGCCTTTGGCGGGCACCCGCGGGCGGATGAAATCGCACCGTGGACGCGTATTTCCTATCAGGCGGTGCTGGCCGATAGGAGATCGCATTTGATCTCCTATCGGTGGGTGTTCATGGATGATTGAATGCCCACACACCCGACGGATCGAATGCCCACCCACCCGGCGAAGCGCATGCTGCCGATCATCCAGGATCGCCCAGCACCGTAGATCAAGATCCCACCCACCCACATCCGGACGCGCCGATCTTCTTGAAACAGGTTCTAAGCGACCTTGGCTACCTCGGGCGCCTGCGTCTGCTCTGTGGGCAGATGCCTCGAGATGACCTTCGACACGCCATCGCCGCCCATCGACACGCCGTACAGCCAGTCGGCGGCCTCCATGGTGCGCTTCTGATGGGTGATCACGATGAACTGTGCGCGGTCTGAGTAGCGGCGCAGCAGCGCCAAGAAGCGATCCAGGTTGAGATCGTCAAGCGCGGCCTCGACCTCATCCATGATGTAGAACGGGCATGGGCGCGCGAGAAACACCGCGAACAGGAACGCCAGCGCAGTCATCGACTTCTCTCCGCCTGAGAGCAACGAGAGGCGCTTGGTCGACTTCCCAGCGGGAGTGATCTCGATCTCCACACCCATCTCCTCCTCGTCCGCATCGCGCTCTTCTGCCTCCGCCTCCGCGACGGCCTCGGCCGCGTCCGCAGTGCCCTCTGCACTCTCTTCGGGCAGCGGCTGCCCACCGAGCACCGCGCGGGGCGCCTGCTCATCGGCCACCAGACGCAGCCGCCCCGAGCCCCCCGGGAACACGTCGCCTACGAGGTCTTCGAAGTTCTGCGCCGCCGCCGCGAACGTCTCCTCGAACGTCTCCCGAATCTGACGATCGGTGTCGCGGATGACCCCACGCAGCTCGCGCAGCGCCGTCTCGAGATCGCCGCGCTGGCTCTCCAGCTCCTCGACGTGGGCTAGCGCCTCCGCGTACTCCTCCTGTGCCAGCGGGTTGATTGGCCCGAGCTGCTCGCGCCGCCGCGCCAAACGCTCCACTCGCGCGACCAATGCCCGCGCCCGCTCTTCGTCCAACGACTGCACTGACTCATCCGGCACCGCCCCCAGCTGCTCGGAGATCTCCCGCAGCTGTATCTCCGCCTCACCGGCCTGGTCGCGCAACCGCTGCGCGGCGACCTCCGCCCCCGTCACGATCTCACCCGCGCCTCGTAACCGAGCCTGGAGCTCGGCCTCCTCCCCGGCACAAGCCCGCAGTTCGGTGGCCATCTCCTCGCCGGCGGCGCGGTCGCTCGACAGCTCCGCCTCGAGCATCGCTATGCGCTCATCGACTGCGTCCCCGGCGTTTTGCAACGCCGCCACCAGCCGCGCGGCGAGCGGTGCCAAGACACCGTCGGCGGCGTGTTGGGCGCGCAATCGCTCCACCCGGCGCAGTCGCTCGGCCTGTTCTCGGGCCACGCGCTCGGCCTGACGACGCTCGGCCGCCAGCTCTCCCTCGAGCTCTGCCTTCCTCACGGCCAGCGGTCCCTGCTGCGGCGCGGCCCGGCGCTGTGAGATCAGCCACTCCGTGCGCCTATTCGCCTCGGCCGCCTCGGCGCGGCGGCGCTCGGTCTCACGCAGCGCGCCGTCGGCCCGCACGCGCACCTCCTCGGCTGCGCGCAGCTCTCCGAGCACACGTTCTGAGACCTCGCGCGCGGCCTGCTCAGCTTGGGCCGCCCCCTCAACCTTGGCGAGGAGCCGCTCTCGTTCGTTGCGACGCGCGAGCACGCGCTCTGACCCGCCCTCGGTCAGCTGGTGCACCTCGCCCCAGGCCGCGAACCACACACGTCCCGTGTGCGTGGCCGCGATACCCCGAAAGTCCTTCGGCAGATCCTCCAACCGTGTGACCACCCAGGCGTCCTTCAGCAGTCGCCCGGCGAGCTCCATCACCTCAGATGATCCGCTTACGAGGTCCAACAGACGCTCCGCGCCGGCCGCGGGCGCCTTGCCCTCGCCGGCGGATGCCTTTGCGATGACTTCTCCACCGAGACCTCCGACCAACAGTGCTGTACCGCCGTCCGGGCCGGTCTCATCCAGCAGTGCCTCCGCACCCGCGACATCTCCCACCAGCGCCGCGTCCAAACGGCCGCCGAGCGCGGCAGCCAACGCCAGCTCATACCCGTCCCTGACCCGCAGCTCCTCGCTGAGCGCCTTCGTGGAGCCCGCCTGCTCGCCACCCACCCGCGCGTGGCTGTGCAGGAATTGATTCACCGCTGCCAGATCTGCTCCCACGCGCGCGGCCTCACGTCGAGCATCTTGCGCATCCCGCTCGGCAACAGTCAGCCGCATGCGCGCGCTTTCTGCCTCCTCGTCGGCGCGCGTGCGCGCCTCACGCGCGGTTTGCACCTCGCCCTCGAGCTCCTGTACACGCGCGGCCTCCGCTTCATGTGCGCCCTCCAACTCCGCAATCTCCCGCTCGATCTCCCGCTCCCGCTTGGCCTCGATCTCGGCCAGCTCGGCCTCCAGCGCGCCGATGCGAACTTCACTCTCGTTCGCTTGAGCCCCCGACTCGCTCCCATCCGACTGTGTCGGCCACACCTCACGCAGCGCCTGCAACTCGCGCTCGGCACGCTCCATCCTTCGCTCGAGGCTCTCGCCGCTCGCGCTGACCTGCTCGGCGCGCAGGCCCAACCGCTCGCCCGCGGAACGAGCGTCGTAGACGCGGCGCGCCAGCGCATCGTGGCGCTCGGCCCGCTCCGCCAACGCCCGCTCGGCCTTGCCTCGCCGATCGATCGTCGCCTGCAAGCTCGCCTCGATCTCCTCTCGCGCAGCGCGGGCCTCCGCTACCTGCGCCTGCGCCTGCGCCAACTCCACTCCACGGGCACGCACCTCCTCACGCGCAAGCTCCCAGCGCGCTTCTAGCATCTGGCGCTCCAACCGCTCATGCAGCTCCGCCGCCTCGGCCTGACGCTTGAGCGGTCGCAGACGAGTGCGCGCCTCGCGCTCAATATCCAGCGCGCGATCCAGGTTCCCCTGCGTTTTCTCGAGCTTCAACTGCGCGCGCCGCCTGCGCTTGCGGTGCTTGCCCAGCCCTGCCGCCTCCTCGATCAGCAGACGTCGGTCGCGCGGTCTGGACGTCACGATTGCCTCCACCCGCCCCTGGGAGACGACCGAGTGCGTCTCCTTGCCCAGGCCCGTGTCCGAGAGCACCTCGATCACATCCGTCAGCCGGCAACGCGCGCCGTTGAGCCGGTATCCGCCCTCACCGGCGCGGTCCAGCCGCCGCACGATCGAGATCTCGCTCAACGGCAAATCGACGGTGCCATCAGAGTTATCGAGCACGATCTCGACCTCGGCCGCGCTCCGCGCCTGCACCCCCTTCCCCCCGCCGAAGATCACGTCCTGCATCGACTGGCCACGGACGGCCAGCGGCGACTGCTCGCCCATCGCCCACAGCACCGCGTCGGTGACATTGGACTTGCCCGACCCGTTCGGACCGACCACGACGCTCACCCCCGGGCCGAAGTCCAGCCGGGTGCGGTCGGGGAAGGACTTGAAGCCCTTCAACGTGAGCGACTTCAGGCGCACAGCGGAACACCTCGCGTGTTCATTCGTGCTCCAGCTCCTCGACTGCCTTGCGCGCGGCCTCCTGCTCGGCGTGCTTCTTGCTGCGGCCGTCTCCTCTCCCCAACTCGCGCTCTTCGACCGTCGCCACCACCGCGAACTTGCGCTCGTGCGGCGGGCCGCTTTCGCCCACAACCTCGTAGCGAACCTTCACCCCACGCCGCGCGAGCAGCTCCTGCAACGCCGACTTGAAGTCCACCGGATGCTCCAGCGCCTCCTCGATCTCCGGCTGAAACGCCTCCACGACCGCCTCCGCGGTGCACTCGTAGCCCGCGTGCAGATAACAGGCGCCGATCACCGCCTCGATCACCGACGCGAGCACCCGCTCGGTCTCGACCAGCGCCGCCGCGTTCTCTCGCACCTCCTTCGGCGCGGCTGCGCGCAGCCGCGCCGGGACACCCAACCGCTCTGCCACCCTGCGGCAGCTCGGCCCGCTCACAGCCTGCGCGCGGATCTTCGTCAGCCTGCCCGCCCCGAACCGCTCGGCTTCCAACCGCGGATACAGATGGGTGGTCACCGCCAGCGCCAGGACGCTGTCCCCCAGGAACGCCAGCCGCTCGTAGGAGTCGCTCGAGCGCTCGCTCCACGACGCATGGGTGAACACCTGACGTTCCAGGTTCTCGTCCAGCTCGTCCAGCAGGGCACCCAGCAGCTTCATCGCTCATCAGCTGTCGGTGGCATTTGCCAGTACGAAGTCCACGGCGGCTCCCACCGTCAGGATCCCTGCTGCCTGCTCGTCTGACATGCGCACCCCGTAGGTGTCCTCGAGCTCCTGGACGAGCGTGTACAGATCCAGTGAATCCGCCTCCAGATCCTCCTTGAAGCGGGTGTCGCTGTCGATGTTGCCCGGATCTATGTCCAGCTCGTCAGCGAGATGGGCCTGGATCAGGGTGAGGACTTGCTCGCGGGTCATCTCGCCTGCGGCAGGCTAGCGGCCAGAGCGGATGATGACCCGCCCACCCTGCTGCGCAGCGCCCCAGCCTGCTCGAGCGCGATCTGAGTCCGCCCCACGAGGTCCTCGCTCGCGCCGCGCTGCGCTCTCAGAATCGCCTGCGCAAAGCCCCTCCGAGTGAAGCGCCCATGGGGAACGACTCCCAAGCTGCGCAACCCCAACAAATAGGCCCCGCCATGCCCTTCCGGGTCGAGCTCGCCACGCACCTCTCGCAGCGCGGGCCGTAGCAGCGCGCCCCCCAGCTTCGCGCGGGTCGAGGACATTGCCGCGTCCCTGACCGCGCCCAGCAAAGTCCGCGAGACACCCTCCATCAGCTTCAGGGCGATGTTCCCTGTCATCCCGTCGGTCACGATCACGTCCGCCACTCCTTCGAGGAGATCGCCGCCCTCGACGTTGCCGACGAACTCAAATGCCCCTCCAGAACCCGTGCCCGCCAGCTCCACGTGGGTCTCCATGATCAGTGCATTCCCGCGCGTTGCCTCCTCGCCGTTGGACAGCAGCCCCACACGCGGGCGCTCGACCCCGAGCACCGTCTTCGCAAACGCCGCACCCATGAACGCAAACTGCACCAGATGCTCGCGCCGCGCCTCGGCGTTCGCGCCCACGTCCAGCAACGTCACCGGCCGCTTGGGAACCGGCAATGAGATCGCCAGAGCCGGGCGGTAGATCCCGTGCGCGCGCTTGATGTTGAACAGCCCCGCGGCCAGCGCCGCGCCCGTGCCGCCGGCGCACACCAGCGCCTGCGCCCTGCCATCCGCGACCGCCCTTGCCGCCTTGACGATCGATGCCTCGGGCGTCGCTCTTGCGGCGGCCGCCGGATCGGCGCTCTTCGCGATCGACACCGGCGCGTCCACGACCTCGACACCCGTGGGCAGCTCGCCGATTTCCTGCGCCGGCCCGAACAGCATTACCCGCGCGCCCGCCTTGGCCGCGATCACAGCGCCTGCCGCGACCTCCGCCGGACCCAGGTCGGCGCCATTACAGTCAACGGCGATCACCGGCTCGGACAAGTTCTCGGTGTCCCCGGGACGCACGAGCTCCCGCTCGACGGGCGATGAGGACGCGCCCCTCGACGCCACCGTCCTACTCGTGGTCGTGGTCGTGGCTGTGAGCCCCCCCGGGCGTCACGATCTCGCGGCCCGCGTACGTTCCGCACACCGGGCATACCCGGTGCGGTCTGCGCGGGCTATGACATTTTGGGCACGCGTTCACGGTGGGCGCCTCGATCTTGTGCTGCGCGCGACGCTGCGCGGTCCTACTGTGCGATTGCTTTTTCTTGGGGACGGCCATCGAGGCAGACAGGCTACCAGCACTACTCGAGCTTCAGCTCCCGCAGCTTCCCCCAGCGCGGATCGGGTGTGCTCTCATGCTGGTGGTCAGGGCCGGCGGGGTCCAAATCGTTCAGATCAGCCGCGCACACCGGACACAGCCCCGCGCAGGCCTCCTTGCACAGCACCTTCACGGGTGCCGCCAACACAAACGCGTCGCGCACCCAGGCCGCCAGGTCGAGCGTCTCATCCCGCACGTAGGGGCTTTCGAGCTCCTCGCCCCCACCCGGCCTGTCCACCTCGCGCGCTTGCACGTCCACCACTGGGGCGGCCGCCTTCAAGCAACGCATGCACGGACCCGCCAGCGCCGCCTTGAAACACAGTCGCAGCGCATACCCGTTGCCCGTCATCCGGGACACGTCCACCCGCACCGGCACCCGCGCTGGCTCGATCGCATACTCCTCACCGCCAAGCTCCAGGGGCTCGATCCGCACATCCAGTTCCAGTCGCCGCCCCTCGCCGGCGCTCAGCCGCAGCCCCGCCAGGTCGAACTCGTCTGTCTCGGCCGCCATCTCCTCCCAGGCTAGCGACGCCTTTCAACCTCGGTTGATCGACGCTGAGCGTTGTCGCGAGCTCTCTCTGCCTCGGACGCGCTCCCTGAAGAGCGCTCCCGCCTCACAGCCACCCGCGGGGGCTCGATTCTCCGACTACGTAGGCGTCTGCAGCTCGCGCTTCAGCACCTTGCCGGTCGCGTTGCGCGGCAGCTCCTCCAGGAACACCACTTCGCGCGGGACCTTGTACCTGGCGAGGTTCTCCTTCACGTAGGCCTTCACCGCCTCCTCGCTCAGCTGCGCGCCGTTGCGCCTCACGACGAACGCCTTCAGCCGCTGGCCAAACTGCTCGTCCGTCACGCCCACGACGGCGGCCTCCTCGATCTCCCCGTGGTCGGCCAGCAGGTCCTCAACCTCGCGCGGGAACACGTTCTCGCCACCGCTCACGATCATCTCGTCGTCGCGTCCGTCGACGAACAGCCGGCCGCCTGCGTCGAAATGCCCCACGTCACCGGTGCTCATCAGCCCTGAGACGATCTCCTTGTTACCACCGCCCGTATAGCCCTCGAACACCATCTCGTTCGCGACGAAAATGCGCCCGCCCTCACCGGGCGCCGCCTCGCGACCCTCGGAGTCCAGCAGCTTCACGACCGTCCCTATCGGCGATCTCCCCGCGGTCCCTGGCGCCGCGCGCAGATCCTCCGGCGTCGCGATCGTGGCCCACGCCACCTCCGTCGACCCGTACAGGTTGTACAGCACCTCTCCGAACGCATCCATCGTCCTCGTCGCCAACTCGCCCGGCAGCGCCGACCCGCTCACCGCGATCACCTTCAGCGAGCTCACATCGTACTTGGCGATCGTCTCCTCACCCAACTCCAGCATCCGCTGCAGCATCACCGGCACGACCGCCAGCGCCGTGGCGCGGTGGTGGGCTACCGCCCGCAGCGTGTCCTCTGGGTCGAACTTGCGACGCAGCACAAGCGTGGACGCCAGCGGCAGCGCGAGCGTGAAGTGCCCGAATCCCCAGGAGTGGAACATCGGCGCCGCAATGACGGTCGTCTCGCGCGCCTTCAGCGGGATCTTCGAGAACAGCGCCGCCAGCGGCTCCATCGAATCCGGCTGCTTACGCGCTGCGCCCTTGGGGGTACCGGTCGTGCCCGACGTGAGGATCACCACGCGCCCCTTCTCGGCAGGCGGTTGCAGCGGCGAGTTCTCCTCGTGCGCGATCAGTTGCTCCAACAGTTGGTCATCCTGCGACGCCGGGCGTTCGCCTGGCTCGCGCCAGGCGACAAACCGTTTGCGGCCGGTGCCGCCCTCGCTGACGAGGTTCGCAAACTCCTCGTCGTAGATCAGGGCGACCGGGTCCTCGCGGCGCATCACGTCGGCGATCTGTGGGCCCGCGAACGCCGTGTTCAGATACAACGCCCCGGCCCCCAGCTTCGAGCACGCGAGGGTCGCCTCGATGAACCCACGGTGGTTGCGGCACATGATCGCCACATCACTCTCTTCTTTGATGCCCGCCCTTTGCAGCCCCCGCGCGAGCGCATTCGTGCGCCTGTCCACCTCCGCGAACGTCAGCGTCCCGCGCTCGTCGACGATCGCCTCACGCTCGGGATACCTGATCGCCGAGGACGTATACGCCGCCGCCGGGGTCGGCCCCCACCGATGCACCGCGAGCAGCGAGCGTATCGCCTTGTCCGGGCGGATCGGCTGGATCATGCCGGTGCCCAGCAGCGTCTGTGTGACCTGCACCTTGTACTTCATTTCGCGCGTGTTCACGCGCGGACCCTACCCAATTACGCCAGCTGCTCGCGCTTTCCGGGTGACAGGTCTACGCCGATAGGGCGTCGATGAGCAAGCTAGGCAAGGACGCAGTGAGCGAAGTGTGCTCGGCACACGAGCGATCGAGGACACCGCATAGCGCCGCCGGCACCGACGGCGTAGCCGTTGGTGGGCGTCCTATCAGCTGACTTCGGCGGGCTCGTCCTTACCCTGCAACCGCTCGCGCCCGCGTTGCACGGCGGCGATGAACTTCGACAAATTGACCTCGAGCGTGTTCAGGATCTCATCCGCGTAATCCTCGGCGCCAAGCCTGATCTCGCGCTCCCGCGCGCGGGCGTCCTCGACGATGTCCTCGGCTGCACGCTCGGCCTGCTTGGTGACCTCCTCCTCGCCCACCAGCCGCTCCTGGCGCTCGCGCGCGTCCTTGATGATCCGCTCGGCCTCCTTCTTGGCCTCCGCGAGCATCTCCTGACGCTCCTTGACGATCCAGCGCGCCTGCTTGATCTCCTCGGGAATCGTCGCGCGCATCTGATCGAGGATGTCGTAGATCTCCTCCTTGTCGACCCGCACCTGATCGGTCAGGGGCACCGGCTTGGCGTTATGTACCAAGTCGTCGAGCTTGTCTATGAGTACTAGGACATCCATTTAATCGTCACCTCCGCGGGACATCCCGCCCCGCGATCCAAAGTTCGACATCGTGTCTCACATCCCTCGTTAGCGCCCGAGCTCTTCCTGCAAGCGCCTGGCCACCTCGTCGGGAACGAGATCGTCGATCTTGCCTCCAAACGTGGCCAGCTCCTTGACGCCGCTCGATGACAGGAAACTGTACTGCGGGCTGGCCATCAGGTAGACCGACTCGATCTCCGGGTCCTCGCGGCGGTTGAGCTGGTTCATCTCCAACTCGTACTCGAAGTCCGAGATCGCGCGCAGTCCCTTGACGATCGCCTTCGCCCCTACGCTCCTTGCGAAGTCGACGACGAGCGTGCTGAACGGCTCAACCCGCACGCCCCTGAGATCCGCGATTGCGCCAGCGATGAACCCGACGCGCTCCTCGATGCCGAACAGCGCGCTGCTCTTGCGCACCGAGCGGTTGACGACCGCCACTACGACTTCGTCGTACAGGCCCGCGGCGCGGCGGATCACGTCCAAATGACCGTTCGTGATCGGGTCATAAGAGCCAGGGCACACCGCTATCGATTTCTCAGGTGAGGTCATTGGCGTCGGTAGATTGTGATCGAAGTGTCGCTATAGCGCCGTTGCTGGAGCACCTCGAACTGGAGCTCGAGCGGTGCTCGCCGATCGCTCTCGACAACGACGCGCGCCGCGGGCCTTAGCATCGACGGGAGCACCGCCGACAGCTCGGGCCCCCAATCGTGCGCCCGCCTGTAGGGAGGATCGATGAACACCAGATCGTATGTCTCTTCGCGCCGCCGTGCTGTTCGCAGGGCCCCGAACGCATCTCCGCGCCGCACCTCAGCCTCGCTCGACTCGATCCGGAGTGCTTGCAAATTTTCTTCAAGCGCGCCCAGTGCGCTTCCGTCGCGCTCGACGAACACAGCCTTCTTGGCCCCTCTGGAGATCGCCTCGATCCCCAGCGCGCCTGTGCCGGCGAACAGGTCCAGCACCTCCGCACCCTCGATCGTTCCCAGCGCCGAGAACAGCGCCTCCCGTACCTTCTCGGAGGTTGGCCTTGTCATCCTGCCCTTCGGCGCCTTCAATACCCGACCGCCAAGCCGTCCCGCGATCACGCGCATAGCATCACCGTAACGGTCGACGACTATGCCCAGATCGGCTCAAATGCCTCGGCCCCGAACTTGCGCTCCAACGCGTCGCCGAGCAGCTCGTGCTCGGGAGCCTGGAGGGCTGGGTCAACCGCGACTATCGTCTCCGCTCGCGCCCGCGCCCGCTCCAATAGCAGCGCGTCCTGAGGCAGGCACGCCACCTCGAACTGGCCAAGGCCAGACTGGCGCGTCCCCACCAGCTCGCCCTCCTTGCGCAGCCCGAGGTCAATCTCCGCCAGACGGAAGCCATCGGAATGCTCCACCAGCGCGCGCAACCGCGCCGCGCCGGGCGAGGTTGGGTGGGATCCCATCAGCAGACACGTGGCTCGGTGCTCGCCACGCCCGACCCGTCCCCGCAGCTGATGCAGCTGCGAGATCCCGAAGCGCTCCGCGTTCTCCACCAGCATCACCGTCGCGTTCGGCACGTCGATCCCAACCTCGATCACGGTGGTTGCCACCAGTACGTCGGCCTTGCCTGAGGCGAACGCCGCCATTGCCTCCTGCTTCTCGCGCGTACGCATCCCGCCGTGCAGCAGCATCAGCTCGTACCCCTCGAGCTCGCCCTCCGTCAGGCGCTTCAGCTCGGCCGTGGCCGCACGCTGGCCGACCCAGCCCTCCGGACCGTGTGCTCGTGCCTCTGATTGGTCCTCGCCCGCTGTGGGCGCCTGCGCCTCATCGATCAGCGGACACACGACGTACCCCTGCCTGCCTGCCCGCAACTGTTCGCGCAGCAGCTCATACGCGCGTGCGCGTGCGACCTCTCCCGCGACCGCGCGCGTGTCGATCACCTGCCGCCCGCTTGGCAGCTCACGCAGGGCGCTCATCTCCAGATCCCCGTACCTCGCCAGCGCGAGCGTGCGCGGGATCGGCGTAGCGGTCATGTGCAGCATGTGCGGCGGATGGGGAGAGATCCCGCCCCCCCGAGCGGGATTTCCTTCTCCGAGCGCTACCCGCTGACGCACGCCAAAACGGTGCTGCTCGTCGATCACCGCGACCGCCAGCGTGCGGAACTTGACATCCGGCTCGATCAGCGCGTGCGTACCAACGATCAGCGATAGCTCACCGCTCGCGAGCTTGCCCAGGATGTCCTTGCGCCGCCGTGCGGGGGTCGAGCCGGTGAGCAGCGCCCCGGCCACTGGCTCGACTCCGATCAGCTGCTGCAGCGTGGCAAAATGCTGTTCGGCAAGGGTCTCTGTCGGCGCCATCAGCGCGGCCTGACAGCCGTGCTCGACCGCGCGCAGCATCGCGTACAGCGCGACGACGGTCTTGCCACTGCCCACCTCGCCCATCAGCAGTCTCTGCATCGCGTGCGGCTGTTCCAGATCCCCACGGATTGTCTCGATCACCCGGCGCTGGTCGCCCGTGAGGACGAACGGCAACCCGCTCTGGAGCCAGCGTTCGCTCAACGACGGCCGCTCGTCCAACACGTGCGCGGCGCCCATGCGCGGCGTCGCTTGGCGCGAGCTGCGTCCAGCCCGGCGCCGCAGGAACGCCAGCTGCATCAACAGCAGCTCCTCGAACGCCAGCCGCACGCGGCCCATCTCGAGATCCTCCCTATTCCTCGGGAAGTGCATAGCGGCCAGCGCACTCGCCCTGTCGGGCAGCCCCTCGCTGACCCTTGTGGCCGCGGGCAGCGCCTCTGGCACGTCTCCGAGCGCGCCTCGTGCACTCCGCATCAGCGTGAGGATCTGCGTCGAGGTCACGCCCACTACCGCCGGATAGTGGGCTACCACAACGCCCGTTTCAGCGAAGCCCACGGTGTCGCCGGGGATATCTGTGACGGACGAGTGTTCAGCACCACCAGAGCCGGAGCCATCCTCGCCGCTCGATCCATTCAGGGCGGCATCCGAGCCTGAGGCGTGGTGTGAGACACGAAAGCCGCCCCGGTCGTCGGCCTTGCCGCGCAGGACCAGACGCGTCCCCGGCTGGTAGCGCTGGACCAGCCACGGCTGGTTGAAGAACATCGCGCGCATGCTCCCCGTCCCGTCGAACACCGTCGCCTCCACCAGCGGGCGCATCCCTGCTCGACGCACCGATTTTGCGCCGATCGCCCGTACCCACACCGCCACGGTCGCCTGCTCACCCGCCCGTAGCGCGGCCACGGTGCGCGCCTCGCGGCTGTCCCGCGGCAGGTGCTCGAGCAGCTCGCCGACCGTGCGCAGCCCGAGCGACTCCATGCCATCGGCCAGCTTCCCCGCCGGCAGCTCCAGCGGGTCATCCAAGCGCGATGGACGCGACCAGCGCACGGGTGCCCCGGACATCTCCTGGCGACTCAGGCGTCTGTTGGACGCGAATGCGCGTGGGCCGCCTGCAGACGCCTGATCGGGCGCGAACGTTGCGGTTGCGGCGGCTCGAGGCATCTCCCGCGCTCATGATGAACCCCGGAGCGGTCGTCACTCCGCTACGAGCAACCACCAGTACGCGGGCTGGCCGCCGTGGCGCAGCTCGAGCTCGACCCCGCCGCCATTCACCACCCTCTCGACCTCATCGAGCTCCAGTGGAGCCTCCTCACCGGCGAGGATGCTGATCAACTCGGGGGCAACGACCCGGCCATCTCCGGCAACCTCAGATGCCTCAACCGAGCCGTTCGTGCTGTCCGCCAGCGCCGCGATCACAGCTTGCAATGTCTCGCCGGGCTCGCCCCAGGCGAGCATCTCCTCATCCACGAACCCCACCGCCTCGCCACGCTTGAAGCGTCCCTGCGCGTCGTCGCGGGCGGCCTCGGCCACGGCGCCCGTACGCACTCGCTCGAGCGCCTCCATCAGCGCGCGTGCATTCTCCTCGACCGTGCGCTCCGCGGCCAGCGCAACTGCTGCGATGAGACCGGCCTGCTGGCTGGTGGTGGGCGCCACGAGCACCTGCTTGTCCGACAGCTCCGCCGCGTGCTCGGCCGCCATGATCACGTTGGCGCTGTTTGGCAGCACCACCACCTCCTCGGCCGGCACCTCGTGGATACCCGCCAGCAGGTCGTAGGTGGAGGGGTTGAGCGTCGGGCCACCGTCGATCGTGTGTACGCCCAGCTCGGCAAACATCGTCTGAAGCCCATCGCCGCTGACGACGGCCACGGCCCCACAGCGCACCTGAGCACCGCCTGCGGTTGTGATCCCCCCGACCATGCCCCGCGACCGTGGCGCCCCCGAGCAATCATCCACGCTCCGCTCCCCACCGTCCTCCGCGGCCCCGTCCGCCAGGCGCTCGGCCCGCTCTGAAACCTGCAGGCGCATGTCGGCGACGTCCAGGCGCGAAACCTCCCCCACGCCGGCGAACACCGCGGTGGCGCGCTCGGGCTCGTCGGTGTGCACGTGCACCTTCAGCGTCGTCGCGTCACCCACGACCAGCACCGAGTCGCCGAGCTCCTCGATCAGCGCAATGAAGCGCCCCGAGCTCAGCCCGGTGCCGGTGACGGCGAAGTTCGTGCAGAAGCGATACGTGCTCGAGTGATGCTCGGGGTGGCTGATGCGCGCCGGCGCGTGATGGTCGAGCTCCGGGGGGTCGTCGCCTCGCAGGGCCGCCACGACACCGGCAAAGATGATCGTCAGGCCATAGCCGCCCGCGTCGACCACCCCGGCGTCGCGCAGTGGCGCGAGCAGCTCGGGACCGCGCTTGACCGAGTCCTGACCCGCAACGACCGCGCGCTCCAGCGCCTCGGCGATCGCCTTGTCCTGCTTGCCCGGCTCAGTCATGGGCCCCAGGCGCGGGTTCTCGGGACTGTGGGCGACGTCGGTCACGATCTTGTGGGCCATCTCCCGCGCGACGGTCAGGATCGTACCCTCAGCCGGCTCGCGCACTGAGGAGTAGGCACGGTCTGCCGCGTTCGCCAGCGCCGCGCCGATCAGCGTCGCGTCGATCAGCTGACCAGGCCGGCTGACCAGCTCCTCCGCCGCGCCGCGAATCAGCTGGGAGAGGATCACGCCCGAGTTGCCCCGAGCTCCAAGCAGCGCCGCGCGCGCTACCGACTGCACGATCTCCTCGCGCCCGATCTCGTCGATCGTGCGCCGCTCGTCGCTCCCCTGCAGGCGGTCGAGCTCATCCAGCACGGCGCGCAGCGTCAGCGCCATATTGTCGCCCGTGTCGCCGTCGGCAACAGGGAACACGTTGAGGTCGTTGACCTCCTCCCTGCGGGACTCCAGGTGCGCCAGCGCCCCAGCCACCGCCGCGCGAAAACGAACCAAATTGGTGTCGCTCACTGTGCTACGTCTTATCAGGTCGGGCGGAGTCCGGTCTGTGCGGGCCGGACTCCGGGTCGAGCGTAACTCGCGGACTGGCCGTCGCCTGGTCCTCCGCTCGGAATCTGGTCTCGCGGCTTCCTATAGGGCCGGTGGGCAAGCGAGCACCGACGACGAAGCCGTTGGTCAAGGACGCAGGGAGCGAAGTGTGCTCTGCACATAAGCGACCGAGGACGCCACATGGCGCCGCCCAGCGGGCCTACAGAGCCTTGGTGACCTTGCCGGCTTTGAGACAGCGCGTGCACACGTACACGCGCCTCGGCGCCTTGCCCACCAGGATCCTGACCTTCTGAAGATTGGGGTCAAAGCGTCGCTTGGTGGCGACCATCGAATGGCTGCGGCTCTGGCCGAACGCCGGCCCCTTCCCGCAGCTGTGACATATCTTCGCCATGGGCGCAGAGTCTAGACGCTCAGGGCTTCTGTCGCGGGCCCCGAAAGCTCGCTTCGCATTGCAGCCATCGCCAGCACCGCCTCTGCCGCGTGCCGTCCCTGATCGCGCTTGCCACCGCCCGAGCGCTCGAGCGCCTGCTCCATCGTCTCGCAGGTCAACACGCCGAAAGCACATGGCACGCCGGTGCTCAGCTGAACCTCCTGGATGCCTCGAGCCGCCTCGGCGCAGACGAAGTCGTAGTGGTCGGTCTCTCCCCGAATCACCGCACCCAGGCATGCGACGCCCGCGAAGCGCCCGGACTTCGCGGCGTAACTGGCGGCTAGCGGCAGCTCGAAGGCGCCCGGCACGTCGAACACGACCACGTCTGTCTGCCCGGCCTGCGCGAACGCCGCGATCGCGCCGTTCACCAACCGTTCGGCGAGATCCTCATAGAAGCGCGCGACCGTGATCGCGAAAGCAAGGGAGCTTGTGCCGACATCCAGCCGGCTCGCTTGAGTAGAGCGGTCGCCTTCCGGGCGACCTTGACCGGGCCTGATCGCCTTCATCGCTTACGCCGCTCTCCCTTGCGGCGCTCTTCGTGCAGCAGCTCCTCGTCGAGGTTCAACCCCTGGTGGTGCAGGATGTGACCCATGCGCTCTGCCTTCGTGCGCATATATGCCTCGTTGTGCTCGTTCGGCGCGTGCTCGATCGGGATCTGCCCCGTCACCGACAGGCCGTAGCCCTCGAGTCCCTTGATCTTCTTCGGGTTGTTCGTGAGGATGCGGATCGAGCTCAACCCTAGATCCACCAGGATCTGGGCGCCGATCCCGTAGTCGCGCAAATCCGCTGGCAGGCCTAGGCGCTCGTTGGCTTCGACCGTGTCCAGGCCATCCTCCTGCAGGCGATAGGCCCGCAACTTGTTCAGCAGCCCGATCCCGCGACCCTCCTGGGAGAGATAGAGCAGCACACCCTGACCCTCGCGCTCGATCATCGCCAGCGCCGATTCGAGCTGCTCGCCGCAGTCGCAGCGCAGCGAATGGAAGACATCGCCTGTGAGGCACTCCGAATGCACCCTCACGAGCACATCTGGCTGCCCCGCGACATCGCCCTTGACGAGCGCCACGTGGTGCTTCTCGTCGACCAACGAGCGATATCCCACCGCCTCGAAGTCTCCAAAAGTGGTCGGCAATCGCGTGGAGACCACCCGTTCCACGAGCTTGTCGTGGCGGCGGCGGTAGGCGATCAGGTCGGCCACGGTGACCATGCACAGCCCATGACGAGCGCAATAGCCGACTAGATCGGGGACGCGCGCCATCGTGCCGTCGTCGTTCATCACCTCGCAGATCACACCAGCCGGATTCAGGCCCGCGAGCCGGGCCAGGTCCACCGCGGCCTCGGTCTGGCCCGCCCGCTCGAGCACCCCGCCGGCTCGGCTCTTGAGCGGGAACACGTGGCCCGGTTGGACGAGATCCCGCGGCCGGCTCTCGGGGTCGATGGCGACCTGGATGGTGTGCGCGCGGTCATGCGCGGAGATACCGGTCGTGACGCCTTCGCGCGCCTCGACCGAGACGGTGAACGGCGTTTCAAACGCCGACTCGTTCTTTGCCGCCATGAGGTCGAGGCCGAGCTCGTCGCAGCGCTCGGGTGACAGCGACAGGCAGATCAGACCCCGTCCCTCCTTGGCCATGAAGTTGATCGCCTCGGGCGTCGCGAACTGCGCCGCGAGCGTCAGGTCGCCCTCGTTCTCGCGGTCCTCGTCGTCGCAGACGACGACCATTTTGCCGTGGCGGATCTCCTCGATCGCCTCCTCGATCGTGGCGAAGGGCGTGGTGGTCTTGGACTCGTTCATGTCTTGACCTCCATCAGTCGCTCGACGTGCTTGGCGAGGATGTCAACCTCGATGTTCACCCGCGTACCCGGAACTGCCTGCCCCAAGTTGGTGCGCTCGAGCGTCTCGGGGATGAGCGAGACGGAGAAGCCACCCTCATGCAGCGCGCTGACGGTGAGGCTAACGCCGTCGAGGGCGACGGAGCCCTTCGCGACCAGGTAGCGCTCAAGGCCAGAGTCGAGATCGATCGTGAGGACGCGCGCGAAGCCCTCCTCGCGGATCTCGCTCACCGTTCCGGTGCCGTCGACATGGCCCTGGACGACATGCCCACCCAGACGGTCCGTGGCACGCAGCGGCAACTCGAGGTTCACCCGCGCGCCGGCATCGAGCGCCCCCAGCGAGGAGCGTGTGAGCGTCTCGATCATCGCCTCCGCCTGAAAGCTTCCGTCGCGGACCTCGCTCGCGGTGAGGCACACACCATTGACGGCGATCGAGTCGCCCTCACCCAGCTCGCCCGCCAGACGCGTTTCGATCTCGAGCATCGCGCCATCCCCGTCTTCGTGCAGCGCGGTCACTTCACCTAGATCGGCGATCAGGCCGGTGAACATGATGGCCTCTTCTGAGTCTTGGGCCCCTGATGGGCACGCAGATGAATGAAGACCCGCCCACCCATTGATCGATAGCCCACCCACCCCGCGTGGCGTGCTGGCCGAAACGGGGATGCTGGCCGAACAGGGAATGCTGGCCGAACAGAGGATGCGAGCCGCAGGCGAGTGTCTCTCTGCTTCGGTCGAAGGCGAGTGTCCGGGTGGGCGGGCTCCCATTCCGCTCGCAGGCGAGTGTCCTGGTGGGCGGGCTCCCATTCCGGCGCGTGCTGGCCGATCGGAGATCCCGTCGATCTCCGATCGGTAGGACGCCGCCCAGCGCCGCCATGCGCGCCCATCAGCTCACCACTCGCGCAACCGCGCGGAGATCAACAGATCCTCGCCGATGCTCTGGCAATCGAAGGTGAGCGCGCGTAACGCCTCGGAGATACGCTCGACTCCCTTCCCCTCCAGCGGATCGCGGGCCGCGCTCCCGCCCAGCAGCAGCGGCGCCAGGAACAACCGGATCTCGTCGATCTCGCCGGCATCGAGGAACGCACCGGCGAGATGCGGGCCACCCTCCAGCAGCACCGAAGTGACATCCAGCGCGCCCAGCTGCTCGAGCCCGGAGCGCACGCGCGCGGGCTCGTTTTCGCCGGTGGCCACGAGCACCTGCACTCCAGCCGCCTCCAGTGCGTCTGTGTCCGCTCGCGCGGCCGCCCGTGAGACCACGACCGTGAGCGGCACCTCCGCGACCGCGGCCACGAGCTGGGATGTGGGAGGCAGGCGCGCGAGCGAGTCGAACACGACACGACGCGGCTGGTGCGGCAGCTCGGCGGGCAGGCCATCTGGACGCGCCGTCAGCTGCGGGTCATCAGCCAGCGCCGTCCCGATACCGACGACGACCGCGTCGACCGACGCGCGCCAGCGGTGGGCCAGCTCGCGGCTGTCCTCGCCGCTGATCCACTTGGAGTCCCCGGTGCGGGTCGCCACCTTGCCGTCGAGCGTCATCGCGGACTTGAACAGCACCCACGGCCGTCCAACGCGGGCGTGCTTGCGAAAGGCCTGGTTCAGTAGCCGGGCGCGCGCGGCCAGTTCGCCCTCGGCGAGGACGACCTCCACGCCCTCGTCGCGCAGGATTCCCAAGCCACGACCGGAGGCCTTCTCGGTGGGATCGTCAGAGGCGACGACCACGCGCCTGAGCCCCGACTGCAGGATCGCCTCGGTGCATGGCGGCGTCTTGCCCTCATGGCAGCATGGCTCGAGCGACACGTACAGCGTCGCCCCACTCAGATCCTCGAGACCACACGCCTCGATCGCGTTGACCTCCGCGTGTACCCCGCCGAACTCCTCGTGCCAACCCTCGCCCAGGACCTCGCCATCGCGCGCCACCACCGCGCCCACGACCGGGTTGGGCTTGACCGCGCCCGAGCCATTGCCGGCGAGCTCTATCGCCCGCGCGAGGTGTGCCTTATCGGTGTCGGTGCAGGTGGTCACGTGTCCATCCAGGATAACCCGGCTCAGCCCACGCACCGGCCGCCATGCAGCCGGTAGACGGTGATTTCCGGCCCCGGGCGGTGATAGGCGAGCGGGTAGTAGTCAAAGCTCCAGTCGAAGCCAAACGCGACCGGGCCCTGCCCGCGCGCGTAGGGGGACACGCGGTAGACGACTTCGCCCTGCCTGGCCAATACCCGGTAGTAGGCGATTGCCAGCGGTACGGCGTGGGGGTCCGCGAACGCCCGCCCGGACTCTGTTGAGCCGCTCACCACCCAGCAGTAGCGATGATTCTCGTAGTAGCCGATCAGCGCTGGGCTGAGCGTGCGCTCATAGTCCTCGATGCCGAGCACTTCCTGCACGCCGTTCGGCTCGAGCGCGCCGTCGGGCGAGATTCGCGACAGCAGCGAGGGATACGGGATCCAGTGATAGCCATGGCGGGCTCTCGACGCCCCCGGCCCGCTTTCGCGCACCCACGCTTCGGGTGCGAACGGCTCGACCACGATCGGTGTGCCGACCGGGATGTGCGCGAGCATCCACTTTCGCGTCACGTTGCGCGTATCGGCACGCGCGAGCACGAGGCCCGAGTGCACGCTGTAGAGGAGCCCCTGCGCGAGCAGCGCCGCGACGAACAGCGCCATGAGTCCAGCCCGCAGCCCCCGCGGCAAACTGGCATTCCTCGCGCTGCCCGCCTCCTCCCCCGCGCGGGATACGCGTTCGCGCCACAACCGACCCATCAGCCGGGCAAGGGCATCAGCCACCTGCAACGCGAAGAACGCCGCCAGCAGACACACGATTGGAAAGATCGGCAGTAGCCAACGGCCGAAGTAGCGCCCCTGCAGGCCCATGAACGCGAGGAACAGCAGCGGCGCGGGCACGAGCAGCCAGGCGATCTGTGCCCGCCCTGCATGCGAGCGCCAGATGGTCACCGCCCCGCCGAACGCGGCCAGCGCGGGCACCCAGCCGAGGCCCCACGTGAACGACCACAGGTAGTAGGCGAGTCCGCCCTGTTTTGGGGCGCCGAGCTTGCCTTCGGATTCGGCTGACAGCGTCGACTGGTGAATCAGTTCGCCGTGAAAGCTCTGGTAGTCGAGGATCGCATACGGGTTCGCCGCGAGGAACGCGACGATCGCCACCGCGCCGGCAAGCGTAATACCGCCCACGGCGCGCCTGGCGGCGCCCGGCCCCCCGTCCAGATAGCGCGCCGCGACCGCCGCCGCGAACGGCACGATCACGATCCCCGCCGTGTACTTGCTCGCACAGGCAAGACCCAGGCCTAGACCCGCGAGGAGATAGTCGCGCGCGCGACTATTGCGCAGCACGCCCGCTGTCCCCAGCAGCGACAGCGTCAGCGGCGCGAGCGTCGGTACATCGTTGAGCGCCAGGTGCGCATAGAACACGGGCAGGAACGCGACCGCCTCGATTGCCGCGGCCAGCAGGCCCACGCCGCGGCCGAGGAGACGCGCGCCGGTCGCATACAGCAGCCAGAGCGCCGCCGTGCCGAGTACTGCGGCGGCAACGCGCGCCAGCGTGTAGACATCGGCGGGGTGCGCTGCGAACGCGTGTTGTACGCCTGCCCCGCCTCTGTAGGCAATGGCGAGGAGGAAATGCAGCAGGTACGTGAACGCCGGTGGGTTGGCGAAGTAGTGCGGGTTCAGGCTGTGCTGCTCGAACATTTTGACCGCGCGGGGCACGAAATGGTCGGCCTCGTCGCTGTTGTACGCGTACGGCAGCCCTTGCCCGATGCCCCATAGTCGCAATCCCAGACCACCCACGAGCACAGCCGCCAGCCCCAGCCAAGTCCATCGACGGGTTCGATCCATCCCGTCCGCTATCTCCAGCTCAGCAGTTGGCATACACCGCGTAGTAGCGGCTCGCGTAGATGCGTTTGAAGCCCGTGAGCGGGATCTGGTCGCGAGGATCGTCGCCGACGTCGACGATCGCCTCAAAGAAGACCGCGCTGCCGAGCGGGTAAACCGCGACGCTGCCGCGCTGGATGCGGTGCTCCAGCGTGTGCGACCCCTTGGCGACGTCAGCGCGCGCCTCAGAGCGAGCGACGATGTCGCGTTGCCCAACGCTGTCGAGAATCCAACGGGCGTCAGGGATCAGCTTGTTGTTCGGCAGCGACAGCAGCGGGCAACGCCGCATTTCGGCCTTGACCACCGGGTCCTCGAGCGCGACCGCGAGACCCTTGTGGAAGTCCTCGTGATAGGCCAGGGTCGTGCGCAGGCTCGAGAGACTCAGCGTCGTGGCCACCTGGGCGGTGCCGAAGGCGACCAACGCCGCGGCGCCCACCATCCACACGCGGCGCAGCTTAGAGCCCGGTTGCAGCATCGCCCAGCCTCCGACCGTGACCGCGCAGAACAGCAGCAGCACCGTGGCCGCGCCCATCAGATAGCGGTCGATCACCGATGCGCCGGCGGCGCCCTCGGCGATGAACACGAACACCAGCAGGACGAGCGCCGCAAGTGGAACTAGCGCGCGCCGCGGCGCGAGCCACACGACCAGCGGCACGCCGAGGAGACCGCCGAGGATGACCGGCAGCTTGTCGATCCGCACCCCGAACGTCCACACGGATGCGACCACGCTCGAGAAGCCCTGTGTGCGTTCGAGTTCCTGGGCCAGACCAGCGGTCGAGCTCAGCGAGTAGAGCGGGTTGCCCGTCACCACCGTGTCCACGCCGGCCCATACGACCGGCGCGATCGCGGCGAGGGCGAGGTACTGGACGCGCTTGTGATTCGTCAGGCTCACGCGATTCGCCGTCGTGCTTACACCGCTTTCCCCGGTGCCCTCCATACTCCTACCGCTACGGCCATGGCTCTCGCTGCGCCTGGGCCAGGCGCACCACAGCCAGTAGACACCGCTCAGCACCCATGCGTCCGGGCGCAGCAGCCCAGCGGCTGCGAGCGTCAGGAACACTCCTCCGCCACGCCGGGGGCGTTCGACCTCCAGCACGACCGCCCACACGATCAACGCCACATAGGAGATGTCGAGATAGCCCTGGGCGGCGAGGTTCTCGAGGAAGAAGCGGCTCAGCAGCAACAGCGCGGCGATGAGACCGACGACCGGACCGAAGCAGAGGCGCCCCAATCTGTACATGCCGGCGACGCCGGCGACGAAGGAAGCGATCGACCCAAGCACCATCAGCCGCGCGCCGCCCTGGCCGAAGATCGAGCAGAACATGCCGAAGACGATCGCCAGCGGGTGCTCGGTGGGACCGCGGTAGACCCTGAAATCGGGCAGATGAAAATGGAGCAGATCGCGACCCCAAATGAGGGCGTAGAAAGAGTCGTAGGTCGGATAAGTGGGGAACGCGAAGTACCCGACCAGCGCACCCACACAGAGCAGGGCAAAGCCGACCTTTGCCCACGTCGAGGCATCCACCGTGCGCAGCCGCTGCAGCGGGGTCGAGTCCTGCCGCGGCTTGCTGAGCGTCGCACTGGCCACTGAGGCGTAGAGCCTATCTACGCAGAGTCGCGAGGCGCACGGGGTAGGCTTCCCTCAAGTGAAGCTCATCATCCAAATCCCAAGCTTCAACGAGGCCGACCAGCTGCCGGGCACGCTCGCGGACCTACCGCGCGTGGTGGCGGGCTTCGATGTCGTCGAGTGGCTGATCGTCGATGACGGCTCGACCGATGAGACGGTCGCGGTAGCGCGCGCGCATGGCGTCGACCACCTCGTGCGTCTGACGAACAACAAGGGGCTGGCGGCCGGCTTCCAGGCGGGTGTGGACACGGCGCTGAAGCTCGGCGCCGACGTGATCGTCAACACCGACGCCGACAACCAGTACCACGGCCCTGACATCGTCCGACTCGTGCGTCCAATCCTCGAAGGACGCGCGGACATGGTGGTCGGCGACCGTGAGGTCTCGGAGATCGAGCACTTCTCGCCGACGAAGAAGCTGCTTCAGCGCCTGGGCTCGTGGGTCGTGCGCCAGGCGTCTTCGACCTCGGTGCCGGACACAACTTCGGGCTTTCGCGCGTACAACCGCGAGGCGGCGATCCAGATGCTGGTCGTGTCGAAGTTCACCTACACCCTGGAGACGATCATCCAGGCCGGCAAGCAGCTGGTCGCGATCGACCACGTCCCGGTCCGCACGAACCCCAAGACGCGCGAGTCGCGCCTGTTTCCATCGACGGGCGCCTACGTGCGCCGCAACGCGATCTCGATCTTCCGCATCTACGCGCAGTACGAGCCATTGCGGGTGTTCTGGAGCCTCGCCCTGCTGATTGGCCTAGCCGCGATCGGTGTCTGGATCCGCTTCGTGGTCGCCTATGCCGAAGGCAGCGGTAGCGGGCACGTGCAGTCGTTGATTCTCGGCGCGGTGCTGTTCATCGCGGCGGTGGTGCTGTGGGCGCTGGGCGTGATCGGCGACCTGCTCGCCGCGCAGCGGGTGATGACCCAGAAGACGTTCGAGCGCGTTCGGCGGATCGAGCTGGAGCTGGGCGTGGCGCCGTCGCACTATGAAGCGAACGCTCGACCCGCCCAGACGCCGGAGCGCGACCAAATGCCGGAGCGGGGCCCCTCCACAGCCGGACCGGTCGGCGACGACCCAGCTGCGTCGCACGCTGAGGAGGCGATGCGGCTATGAGCGGCGTCACCATCTCCGAGGATGGGATCGTCACCGGCAATACCTACGACAAGTACGGCTCGACCAACCCGGTGGTGCGACGCATGATGGCGGGCTTCGAGGGCGCGTTGGATGAGCTGTTCGCGCGCGCAGATCCTCGTTCGCTGCTGGATGTCGGCTGTGGCGAGGGAGTGCTCGTGCACAAATGGGCCGAGCGGCTGGGCGAGAAGCGCGTAGTCGGGATCGACCTGGAGGAGGAGTCGATCCAGGCCGGTTGGGCCGAGCGCGAAGCGCCGAATCTCGAGTACCGCACGATGCAGGCTGGCCGCGCCGACCGGGTCGAGAACCTGCCGTTCGCCGATGGCGAGTTCGACTTGGCGAGCGCGATCGAGGTGCTCGAGCACGTGCCCGACCCCGAGCACACGCTCGCGGAGATGGCGCGCTGCGCTGAGCGCCACCTGCTCGTGTCAGTTCCGCGCGAGCCGCTCTGGCGGATGCTGAACATGGCGCGCGGCGCGTACTGGTCTGAGCTCGGCAACACGCCGGGCCACCTCAACCACTGGTCCAAGCGCTCGTTCGTGGGCCTGCTCTCTCGTCACGGCAAGGTGGTCGAGGTGCGCTCGCCGTTCCCCTGGACGATGCTGCTTGTCCGGCTCTAACCGCTCGCCGCGCTCATACGGCAGCGGCGCGCGGATCTTGTCGATCGGGATCGCCTCCACGGGACTCTTGACGTTCGCGTACTTCTCGATCGCGAGCCATTTGCTCGGCGAAGAATCGGCCAAGCTGCTCGATGTCCTGTGGTCGGTGATGTTCGTGATCATCTCGGTGATCTACCGGCCTATCGAACAGCTGCTCTCGCGCACGATCGCCGAACGCCGCGCGCGTGGCAGCGCCGTGCACACGCTGCGCGTGCCGATGCTGATCCAGGCGAGCTTCGCGCTGATCTTCCTGGCGGTGGCGCTCGCGCTGCACGGCGAGCTCGTCGATCACGTGTTCCAGCATCAGGGCGCGCTCTACGACGTGCTGGTCGCCGGCACGCTGGCGTATGCCGCCAGCTATTTCGCGCGCGGCTGGCTCGCCGGACACCAGCGCTTCGGCCTGTTCGGCGGGCTGGTGCTGATGGAGTCGGTCTCGCGCATCAGCTTCGCGATCGCCGTGGCGCTGGGGATCGCCAGCGGGCAGACCGCGGTCGCGTTGGGGATCGCCGCGGCGCCGTTCGTGTCGCTCCTCGTCGTGCCCGCGGCGTTCGCCCGCAGCCGTGGTGACCGTTCGGGGGTGCGCGCCGCGGCGCCGGTGACAGCCTTGGACGAGGCACTCGGCGGGCCGGCCGCGCATGGTGCCGGTGCTGCGGGTGGAGCTCCGATAACCATCGACGAGGCCGAGGCAGCTCTGGCCGGGCCGGGGACCGAGGGTGTCCAGGAGGCAGCCGCTCACGACGACCTGTCGCTGCGGCGAGGCGGTGGCTTCGCAGTGTGGGTGTCGAGCATCATGCTCTCCGAGCAGACGCTGCTGAACGCGGCGGTGCTGACCGTCGATGCGACCTCGCACAACGGCGCGCTGGCGGGCATCGTGTTCAACGTGCTGTTGATTGCGCGCGCCCCGCTGCAGCTGTTCCAGGCGATCCAGACCTCGCTGCTGCCGCATCTGACGGGACTAGAGGCGACGGACGGGCACGACGCGTTCGCGCGCGCGATCCGCGTGACGATCCTGGCGATCGCGGGCTTCGCGGCGGTGGTGGCGCTGGGTCTGCTCGTCGTCGGTCCGTTCGCGCTAAGGCATGTGTTCTTCGGACAGGTCTTCGACTACAACCGCTTCGGCCTGGCGCTGATCGGCGTCGGCATGGGCCTGCACCTGACCTCCGGCGCGCTCAACCAGGCCGCGCTCGCGCGCGACCGCGCGCGAGCGGCCGCCGGCTGCTGGGTATGCGCGGCCGTCGTGTTCCTCGCGTGGATGCTGAGCTCGCCGGTCGGCGAACAGCTGCTGCGAGCGGAGATCGGCTATGCCGGCGCGACCGCGCTGCTCGCGCTGATGCTCGCCACTCTCTACCGTCGCAGCACCGGCGCGGGTGGGTGGGGCTCGATTCAGGCTTAGAACCTGTTTCAAGATAGGCGGTGCGGTCGGGGCGTGCATGGACCAAGCTGGGCGCCGCGGGACGGCGCAGCGCATGCTGGTAGCACGTGCAAGCCGTCACGCGGCGATGATCGAAGATCCTGTCGATCTTCGATCGGTCCAGCGCCGTGTCCAGGTGCGCACCCGGACGTGCCGATCTTCTTGAAACAGGTTCTTAGGCCGCGTCAACCGACGCGGCGATCGCCCGGTAGGCCTCGCCGGGGTCGGCCGCGGAGAAGATCGCGGAGCCGGCGACGAACACGTTCGCGCCGGCGTGCAGGCACCCGGGCGCGGTGTGCGGCTCGATGCCGCCGTCGACCTCGACGGCCACACCTGAGCCAACGATCGCGCGCACGCGCTCGATCTTCTCGAGCGAGCGCGCAATGAACGGCTGCCCGCCCCAGCCGGGGTTGACGGTCATGCACAGCGCCAGATCGATCGCGTCGGTGACCTCGGCGAGCGCGCCGACGGCGGTCCCGGGGTTGATCGCGACGCCGACGCAGGCGCCGGACTCGCGGATTAGGTTGGCGGTGTAGGCGACGTGTGGGGTGGCCTCCGCGTGGAAGGTGATCGAGTCGGCGCCGGCGTCGACGAACTCGCTCACCTGCCGTTCGGGGCGCTCGATCATCAGATGCAGATCGAGCACGGCGCCGGCCGCGTGCACCGCGTCGGCGAGCGAGGCGACGACCACGGGGCCAAGCGTGATCGGCGGCACGAAGTGGCCGTCCATGACGTCGACGTGGATCACGCGCGCGCCTGCCGCCAGCACCTCCCCCACCTGCTCCCGCAGCCGCCCGAAGTCCGCCGACAGGATCGACGGCGCCACGCGCACGCCGCCCAGCAGCTCGCGCGCCACCTCGCTCATACCTGGCCCCCGACCAGCCACTCGGCTCCGTATGAGCTGCTCATAAGGCTTGGAGCATGGAGTCGCCGCAGGCGTTGCACTTGAGGATCGCGGTGGAGGACATCCTCACGATCGTGGAGTGCTCGCCGCAGTTCGGGCACACGGATGTCAGCTCGAAGCGGTGTAGGCAGTACACGCAGCGGTAGCGCCCGGGGAGATTGGTCGAGCGCAGCCAAGGCTCGCCGCAGTTGGGGCACTGCGGTCCGAGGTCGATGGCGGCCTTGGCCGGCGTCTGCGGCTCCTCGCCCATCGCTCAGCCCTTCCGCAGGCGAGCGATGTAGAAGCCGGCGGTGTGGTCGCGATGCGGAAGCGTGACCACGACGTCGTCGAGGCCGAAATCGGTGTGGGAGTCCAGGAAGGCGGCGATCAGGCGCTCGTTCTCATCGGCGGAGATGGTGCACGTAGAGTAGACAAGCACGCCGCCCGGACGGAGGGCGTGGGCACCGGCGGCGAGAATCTGGGTCTGCACGTGCGTCATCTCGGCGACCTGGTCGGCGGTGACGCGCCAGCGCAGGTCGGCGCGCGCCTGCAGCGTGCCGAGGCCCGAGCAGGGCGGGTCGACGAGCACGCGGTCGAACACCGGCCCCTCGGGACGCTGGCGCTCGGCGTCGCCGACCTCGACGATCACGTTGGCGGCGTGCAGTCGCCGCGCGGTGCGCACGAGGCCACCGGCACGGCGCGCGTTGCGCTCGACTGCCAGCACTTCGCCTTGACCCTGCATCAGCGCGGCGAGGTGGGTGCTCTTACCACCGGGGGCGGCGCACAGGTCGAGCACCCGCTCGCCGGGACGCGGAGCGAGCGCGTGGGCGACGCGCATGGCGGCGCGTGACTGCGCGTGGAACGCGCCCGCCTGCCACAGCTGCGAGCCGTGCACGTCGAACGGCTCGTCGAGCACGAGCGCCTCGGGGATCGCCGGGTCGGGCTGCGTGCGCACGGGCAGCTGGCCGGCGAGCGTGGCGGCGTCGGTGACGAGCGTGTTGGCGCGCAGCGCGACCTCCAGCGGCTCGTTGTCGGCGGCCATCAGCGCGCGCGCCTGCTCGGCGCCGAGCGCGTGCCACCACAGGCGGGCGATCCACTCTGGGTGGGAGTGCATGACGGCTGCGTGCTGGGGCGTGTCGTCGGCGAGCGCCGCCAGCAGCGCGTCGGGACCCTCGCGCGCGGCGCGGCGCAGCACCGCGTTGACGAGGCCGTGGCCGGCGCGCGCGTGCGCCTTGGCGAGCTCGACGACATCGGCGACGACGGCGTAGTCGGGCGCGCCGCGCAGGTAGAGCAGCTCGTAGAGCCCGAGTCGCAGCGCAGCCAGCAGCGGCGGGTCAAGCGCCGCGGCCGGGCGCTCAGCGAGCTGCTCGATCAGGTGGTCGAGCGTGCCGCGGCGCTGGACGGCGCCGTAGGCCAGGCGCATCGCCAGCGCCCGGTCGCGCGCGTCGAGCCGCTTCGCCTCGCCGTGCAGTGCACGGTCGGCATAGGCGCCGTCCTCGAACACACGCCGCAGCACAGCGTATGCGCAGACTCGCGCCTTAGCGGGCATGCCCACGCAGATATGCAGCCGCGTCCATCGGACGACCGCCGGGCGGCTGCACGCGCAGCAGCTCGAGCGCCCCCTCTGAGGCGCCAAACAGCAGCCGCCCATTCCTCGCGGCGAGCGTTCCCGCCGGGGGTCCGTCGGAGACGGCCGCGGCGCGATGCACGCCGAGCAGTGTTCCGTCGGCGAGCGCGACCCGCGCGCCGATGTGGGGATGCAGGGCGCGCACGACGCGCTCCAGCTCGATTGCGGACCGTGCCGGGGCAAGCAGGCGATCTTCCGGGCCGATCTTCTCCGCGTAGGTGACCACTTCCTCGTCCTGCTCCACAAACGGGAGCGGTCGCCGCTCTGCCTGCCGATCGAGGACCTCCAGCAATAGCCCTCCGCCGATCTCCGCCAGGCGCGGCGCGAGCGAGCCGTAGGTGTCCTCTGCTCGTATCGGCTCGCTCGCGGCCAGACACACAGGCCCGCTGTCGAGGCCGGCGGTGAGGCGCATTATCGACACCCCCGTCTCCGCGTCGCCGGCCATGATCGCGCGCTCGACCGGCGCGGCGCCGCGCCAGCGCGGGAGCAGCGAGGGATGGACGTTCAGCAGCTCGTGCTCGGACAGCAGCGGCTCATTGATGAGCGCGCCAAACGCGCACACCACCACTGTCTGCGACGGCGGCGACGACGATGGCTGGCCGAGCGTAGCCTGGCCAGCGTGCGCGATCAGCTCGCGGGCCTCCGGCCCGTTCACGCTCTCGGGCTGCGCGAGAGGAATACCCAGCGCGCGTGCTCGCTCGGCCACGGGCGGGGAGGCCAGCCGCTGTCCTCGACCGCGCGGGCGATCGGGGCGCGTCAGGACGAGCGCCGGGCGATGAGCAGAGCCATCGGCCGCCAGGCGCGTAAGCACGGCGGCGGCGAACTCGGACGTGCCGAGGAAGATCGTGTTCATCAACGTCCCACACCCGGGGCGAGTTGGCCGCTAGGCGGCGCTCACCGGCCGCTCTTCGCTCGGCTCCTGCGCCTCGCGCATTGTGCGCATCGCCTCCTTGCGTGCCTCGCGTGAGATGCGATCGAGGATCAGGACGCCGTTCAGGTGGTCGATCTCGTGCTGGATCACTCGTGCGGGCAGCCCGTCGGCCTCGATCTCGAGCTCTTCACCGGCCGCGTCTCGCGCGCGGACGCGAACTCGCGCCGGGCGCTCCACCTCGACATGCACGCCGGGCAGGCTGAGACACCCCTCTGAGGCGACCTCCAGCTCGTCGCTCTGCCACTCGAGCACCGGGTTCACGAGCGCCGTGAGAGGATCCTCCGCGTACGCGCGATACACCAGCACGCGGTGCAGAATCCCCAGCTGGGTGGCGGCCAGCCCGACACCCAGCGCGTCGTGCATCAGTTCGCCCATCCGCTCGATCTCCGCTCGCAACGCATCGTCGAAGCGCTCGACTTCTACCGCGCTCGCGCGCAGGACCGGGTCACCGAGCTTGCGCACATGGCGCAGAGCCGCATCACGGCGCGCGCGAGTCTCGGGGTCGAGCTCATCCGCCGCCGGCGCATCCTCCTCGCGCTCGACCTCGACGTCGGCGTCCTCAGAGGACGGGATCGGGATCTCCTCGAGCGTCGTGTCCTCTTCGGCCATAGCCTGTTGAGTTTATGAAGAGTCGCCAACATCCTGCCGTCTCCATCCGGCCGCGGAAGCGAGGAAGATGGCCACAGCGCGACGTTTGGGACGATCGCGACGCTTGGGCTCTGGCCCTCAGCAGGGCCTGACATCATGCGCTCGACGATGCATCTACGCATAGCGGTGATCCTCGCGCTCCTCGCGACTGGGGCGCTTCTCGGCGCCTGCGGGAGCAGCGTCCACTCCACAGCCACGACCGCCGTGCATCGCGGCGCGCCGACGGGAGCACACGCTGGGGCTCCAGCCGGCGCCAGCCGGCCACCCACCAGGGCGCAGGCGCTTGCATTTGCTCGTGCCGTCAACCTGACCGCCGCGGACGTGCCGGGGTTGAAGGCCTCTAAAGCTCAAGCGCACCAACACGAAACGGCAGCGGAAAAGGAACTCGAACGTGAACTGATGCATTGCACTGGAGCGTCATCGAACTCGGGCAAAGGGCTAGCCGAAGTGAGCTCACAGGACTTTAAGTTCGAACACGGCATCATCGACCTGAGCGTGAACTCCGAAGTCAGCGTCTCAGGCAACTCACAGACGCCGGCCCTGATCGCCAAAGAACTCGGGGCGATCCGCGGAAACCACATCCGAGCATGTCTATCGCATTACCTCAACCTGCTCTTCAAAGGACAGAAATATCAGGGGGCGACCGTCAGCCCAGTCTCTATCTTGCAAGGGACTCCCCCAGCGCCGGGCGCGAGCGGAAGCTTCGGGTGGCGGATCACGGTGACGATCACCGTGCACGGCATCAGAATTCCATTTTACCTGGACATACTCGGCTTCGGTTACGGCCGAGCCGAGGTCTCGCTCCTCAGCTCCGGGGTGCTGCACCCATTCCCAGCGGCCATCCAGCAACGGCTGTTCATGCTGCTGCTCACACGAGCCAAGACGCACACCCTGTAGCAACCGCAGTGCCTGGAAGATGAGCCTTGTTCTCGCAAGTCGGGGCAACTTTTCCGCCGCGGCATCAGTCGTTTACGCGAGGGCGGTTTCCTCAAGATGCAAACGCCCACCACCGACTCGTTGTGGGTGCAGGTTTAGTTGAAATGAAGGTCTGATGCTGATGAAAAACAATCACCGCCCGAGCTTGAAGGACGCCGGGACGCACACGAACGGGGCGTCTGCGCCATCGCCCGCTCCGGTGGCTCCAGTGGACCAGGAGGAGCAGCCTCTGCGGGATCTTCGTCGCCTCGGTGAGGCGCTGAACGCGCGCGCGGAGGATGTGCTCGCCGGAACGGTGGCTCGAACGAGAGCATCGAAGCACGAGCTCGGCGCGATGGTAGACGACAGCTTCCAGCGCATCTGCATGGTTTCTACAGCCGCCGTGGCGGGCTGGATGGCCGGCCAGAGCCTCGAGGAGGCACGTAAGGTCGGCATGGAGACCTGGCATATCTTTGGTCAGCTCGCCGCGGATCGCGTCGCACCACTGAACGAGGTGACCAAGCGCTGTCTGCGCTGGCGCGACGCGGCAGCCGATGTGCTGCGCGAGAGCGCTGCGGAGCTGGACGTCTCGGCAGATGCGCTCTCCTTGGCTCTGATCGCGTTGCAGCGCACACTCGACATCACGCTCATCCAGGTGGGTGAGTTCTTTGAGTCCGAGCGTCAACGCGCGGATGAGGAACTCGACCGTCGTCAGGAGGAGCTCGCGTTCCTGGCGACGCACGACGCGTTGACAGGGCTTCCGAACCGGACGTTGATCCTCGACCGCGTCGAGCAGATGCTCGTGCGCTCGCGTCGCAGCCAGACGCCGGTGGCTGCCCTGTTTGTCGATCTGGACAACTTCAAGAGCATCAACGACACCCTCGGGCACAACACCGGCGACGAGCTCCTGACGGCCGTCACCTCGAGACTCGACGGCGTCGTGCGCGAATCCGATGCGCTGGGACGTCTCGGCGGGGACGAGTTCGTCGTGATCGCCGAGGAGCTCTCGCTGGCCGCGGGGCCCGAGCTGATCGCCGAGCGTCTGTTGGAAGCCCTCAAGCAGCCGTTCAAGCTTGCAGGCGGCGAGACTCGCCTGACCGTGACCGCCAGCATCGGGATCGCGATGGGCGACCGGGACTCGGCGGAGGAGCTGTTGCGGGACGCCGACATCGCGATGTACCGAGCCAAGTGGGACGGGAAGAACCGTTATGTGGTGTTCGAGTCGGAGATGCAGGACGCGGTGCAGAGCCGTATGGAGCTCGAGATGGACCTGCGCGACGCGATCGAGAACGAGGAGTTCTTTCTCGTCTACCAGCCTACGTTCAATCTGCGCGACATGAGCCCCACCGGGGTGGAGGCCCTGATCCGCTGGCGTCATCCGAGCAGAGGGATCGTCCAGCCCGATGACTTCATTCCTCTCCTGGAGGAGACCGGATTGATCACCCAAGCCGGGAAGTGGGTACTGCAAGAGGCGTGTCGTCAGGGCGCGGTATGGCGCGAGGCGGGACATTCGATCGGGATGGCCGTCAACGTCTCCGGACGCCAGCTCGACACCGACGAGTTTGTGATTCACGTAGAGGAAGCTCTGAAGGAAAGCGGTCTGGATCCCAGCGCGCTGACGCTCGAGATCACCGAGACGACCCTGATGCGAAACGCCGAGGAAACCGCCCGCCGGCTGACCGCCATCAAGCAGCTCGGTGTGCGCATCGCGATCGACGACTTCGGCACCGGCTACTCATCCCTCGCTCATCTCCAGCAATTCCCCGTTGACGCGCTGAAGATCGACAGATCCTTCATCTCGCGCCTGACGGACAACCCCGAGGGGGACACCCTCATCCACACGCTCGTGCAACTCGGCAAGGCGCTCTCGATCGAGACACTCGCCGAGGGCATCGAGCAGCAGCGGGAGCTATCTCTCCTGCAAGACGAGCAATGCGACTCAGGGCAGGGCTTCCTCTTCGCCCGCCCCCTGGACGTGGACGCCGCCGAAACCTTCCTGCAAGACCACTCAAAGCCCGGCGTTCCAGCCCCCGCGCACGCCCTGCGGGCTTGATTGATAGAAGCATCTCGAAGCTAAGTCGCGCCGCCGGCTACTGCGGAGCCACCGGCTACTGCGGATCGACGTCCACGCTGAAGCTCACGCCGGCGTGCTCACGCGCGCAGGCCGCGCGCTGTACCGCGGCGCCCACACTGGCGACGGCCGCGCGGCGATCGACGGCCTTGACCACCAGCACCCGGCGCTCCTTACCGCGCAGTCGAAACAGCGCCGCCGGCCCGAGGACGGCCGCTGATGAGCACGATGATGCATCGAGGTGCTCGCGCACCGCGTCCGCCGCCGCCTGCGCCCTGGGCGACTCGACGGCGGCGCAGACGATCCTGATCAGCTGTGAGAACGGTGGGTAGCTGAGCGCCTCCCGGCGCTCCAGCTCGCCGGCAAGAAAGCCGTCGCTGTCATGGTGTGAGGCGTGCACGATCGAGCGTGCTTCGGGGGCAGTCGTCTGCACGAGCACACGTCCCTCGCCGCCGCGCCCGACGCGTCCGGCGAGCTGGGCGATCAGCGCGAACGTGCGCTCCTCGGCGCGGAAGTCGGGGAAGCGCAGGGTCGCGTCGGCGTCGAGCACGACCCCGAGCGTGACGTCGGAGAAGTCGTGGCCCTTGGCGACCATCTGGGTGCCGATCAGCACCCCGCACTCGGCCGCCTCGAAGCGGCGCAGGAGCGCTCCGACCCCGCTGTCCTCATCCTCGGCATTCGGATCGATGATTGCGCCCCGCTCGCCCGTGGCGACCACGTCGGCGTCTAGGCGGAAGACGGGGAAGCCACGACCGGGCTGTCGCGACCGGTCCGTCGCCGACCGGCCGTCATCGAGAACCGCCGCCAGATCGTGCTGTAGACGCTCGGTGCCGGCGCCGTGACGGGCCACTGCGGTTGAGGCGCACTCGCCGCAGCGCGCCGGCGCGGGCTCGCGGTGACCGCAGTGATGACAGGCGACATACCCGCCGCCGCGATGAAGGACCAGCGCCACGTCGCAGTGCGGGCAGCTCCATACCCGACCGCAGGAGCGGCAGGAGAGGAAGTTCGACCAGCCGCGGCGGTTGAGCAGCACGATCGCCTTGCCGCGCGCGCCTCTGACCTCGGCGAGCGCCTGCGTGGTGAGCGGGTGAAGTCCCTGTCTGCCGATCTCCGATCGGCCCCCACACATGTCGAGCACCCGCACGTCCGGCAGCGGCCGGTCGTCCACTCGGCGAGGCAGCCGCGATATCGCCAAGCGGTGGACGCTCTCCGGTCGCGGAGTGGCGCTCCCCAGCAGCAGCAGCGCACCGCAGCGCGCCGCGCGCTCGCTCGCGACGTCACGGGCGTCGTAACGCGGGTCGCCCTCATGCTTGTAGGAGGCGTCGTGCTCCTCGTCGACGACGATCAGACCGAGGTCCTCGACCGGCGCGAACACCGCCGAGCGCGGACCGACGCATACCCGCGCCTCCCCCGAGCGCAACCGTCGCCACTCCGCGTAGCGCTGGCCGGGCGTCAACCGCGAGTGCAGCACGGCGACGGTGTCGCCGAGGCGTTCTATGAAGCGCCCGACGATCTGTGGGGTCAGCGCAATCTCCGGGACGAGCACGATCACGCCGCGGCCCTGCTCGAGCGCGATCGCCGCGGCGCGCAGGTAGATCTCCGTCTTGCCCGACCCCGTGACGCCATGCAGCAGTCGCTGCGATCCGGCGGGCACCAGGCGCGCGGCGCTGGGTCGAGCCGTGTGCCCGTGATCTCTGCTCGACGGATCTTCGCGAAGCCGATCGCCGCTCACGCGAGGTTGCTGCAGCGCGGCGGTCAGCGACCGAAGGACGGCCTGCTGGTCCGCGGTCAACGTGGGTGGGTGAGGGCTGCGCGAGCCGACGGCGAGATGACGTGGACGGACCACGGCGCGGCGCTTGCGCCCGCTCAAACGGCGGGCGGCCCCCGGCGGCAGCACGAGATTGAGCGCGCGGGCGATCGTCGAGCAGTACTCCGCGGCGATCCACTCGGCGAGCTCGACGAGCTCGCCGGGCAGGGCGGGGGGGCCCTCATCCAGGGCGCGCAGGGGCGCGAGCAGCTTCTCCTCGGAGACCTCGCTCGAGTCAGCCAGGCCGACGACGACGCCCAGCACCTCGCGGCGACCGAACGGCACGACCAGCATCGAGCCGATATCCACCACACCGCCGCGCAGCTCCTCGGGAAGGCGGTAGTCGAACGGACCGCGCAGCGCGCGGGTCGTTGTCATCGGCTCTACCTGGGCAATCGCGGACACCTCTTGACCCTAGAGACGGTGTCGGACCACGCGGACTGACCGGCATCCAGCCTGCCTGCCGAGCCGGGCTACGCTCCATGACGGCGATCGGAGATCGCCGTCATGGTCCGCGGGCCTGGATGTCTCTCGCGGAGGAGGTAGACCTTCGTGCCCTGCACCCGCCACGGCAGTCACCACGCCACGGCCGTCGGGTCAGAGCCCGGCGGCGGTGCACAACGCGGCGGCCTTGTCGGTCCGCTCCCACGTGAAGTCGTGATCGTCGCGGCCGAAGTGGCCGTAGGCGGCGGTCTTCTGGTAGATCGGCCGGTGCAGTTTCAGCTCCTCGCGAAAGGCGCCGGGCCGCAGGTCGAAGTGTTCGTCGACGAGCTTGGCGATCTGGGCGCGACCGATCTTCTCGGTTCCAAAAGTCTCCACCATCACCGACACCGGGTGCGCGACCCCGATCGCGTAGGCAACCTGCACCTCGGCGCGGTCGGCGAGGCCGGCGGCGACGATGTTCTTGGCGACCCAGCGCGCGGCGTAGGCCGCTGAGCGGTCGACCTTCGAGGGGTCCTTGCCGGAGAACGCGCCGCCGCCATGGCGGGCCATGCCACCGTAGGTGTCGACGATGATCTTCCGTCCGGTCAAGCCACAGTCGCCCATCGGCCCGCCGATCACGAAGCGGCCGGTGGGGTTGACGAGGAAGTTCTTCGTGAGCTTCTTCTCGTCATAGAGATCGGAGGGCAGCACGGGGCGCAGCACGTGCTCGAGCAGGTCGGGCTTGATCAGCGTCTCGGTGTCGATGCCGTCGGCGTGCTGGGTCGAGATCAGGATCTTCTCGATCTCGACCGGGCGGCCGTCCTGATAGCGAACCGTCACCTGGGTCTTGCCGTCGGGACGCAGATAGGGAATCACCTCGCCCTTGCGGACCTCCGAGAGGCGCTTGGCGAGCTTGTGCGCGAGTGCGATCGGCAACGGCATCAGCTCGTCGGTCTCGTTCGAGGCGTAGCCGAACATCATCCCCTGATCGCCCGCGCCGGCGACGTCCAGCTCGTCCTCGTCGGACGGGTCATGGCGGGTCTCATACGCCGCGTCGACGCCCTGGGCGATGTCCGGTGACTGCTTGTCGATCGCATTGATCACCGCGCAGGTGTCGCAGTCGAAGCCGTAGGTGGCGTTGTCGTAGCCGATCCTGCGCACCGTCTCGCGCGCGATGTCCTGGATATCGACGTAGGTGTCGGTCGAGATCTCGCCGGACACCACGATCAGGCCGGTGTTGACGAGCGTCTCACAGGCCACCCGGCCATAGGGATCGTCGGTCAGGACGGCGTCGAGCACGCCGTCGGAGATCTGGTCGGCGATCTTGTCCGGATGCCCCTCGGTGACGGACTCGGAGGTAAACAGGAACTCGTGCTCGGTTAGCTCGGTCATGGCTTGGGGGGCTCGCTCCAGGGTCGTCGTTCGAGGGAGTAGTCCGGCGAAAGTCGGGAAAGTCTAGGGCGTATCGGTGGAGCGTGGCTCTTAGAACCTGTTTCAAGAAGATCGGCACGTCCGGATGCGGGTGGGTGGGATCTTGACATGTGGCGCTGGACCGGTCGAAGATCGTCCAGTACATGCTGGGCGATCCTGGATGATCGGCAGCATGCGCTTCGCCGGGTGGGCGGGCCTCCGATCCGCCGGGTGGGTGGGCATTCATCTTCCATGCACACCCCGACCACACCGCCTATCTCGAAACAGGCTCTCAGCGTGAGCCAGCCTGGGCGTGCGCGCCGCCCTGAGCCCTGTCTTTGCTGCGTGAGCGGGTTTCGCCACCTCCACGCTGGCCACGCTCGACGAAGTCGATGATCAGCGGCACGCCGTCCATGCCGTAGCGGGCGCGCAGGCGGTTCTCGAGGAAATAGGCGTAGTCGCGGGTGACACGCGTGCGCGAGTTGACCTGGATCGCAAAACGCGGAGGTCGCTCGCCGATCTGAGCCATGTAGATCAGCTTGAGGCGATGCTGGCTCGAGCCCCGGCGCGTGCCGACAGGCGGCTGGCGCGCCTGAACGGCCTCCGAGAGGAAACGGTTCAACTCGGGCGTGGGGATCCGCCCGGCCATCCGGTCGCCGAGCGCGATCGCCTCGGTGAGCAGACGAGCGACGTGGCGGCCGGTCTTCGCGCTGACGGTCAGCACGCGCGGGCGCAGACGCAGCTTGGCCGCCACGCGAGCGCGCTCGTGGTCGAGATCTCCCTCCGAGCCATCGTGCACATCCCACTTGTTCAGCACGATCGCGGTGGCGCAGCCGGCCTTCATCGCCAGCTCTGCAACACGCAGATCCTGAGCGGTGATGCCATCGGCGGCGTCGCACACCACGAACGCCACGTCCGCGCGCTCGGCGGCGCGCTGAGAGCGCAGCGCCGTGTAGTACTCGACCGAGTCAGCCACCTTCGATTGCCGGCGCATCCCGGCGGTGTCGACGAGGATCAGCTTGCGCTCGCCCACCAGCAGCGGCATGTCAATTGCGTCGCGTGTCGTGCCCGCCAGATCGGAGACGATCACCCGCTCCTCGCCCAGGAAGCGGTTGACGAGCGAGGACTTGCCCACGTTCGGCCGGCCGATCACCGCCAGGCGGACGGTGTCGGAGTCGGGATCCTCATCGCCCGCGGGGAGGAGCTCGACGATCCGGTCCAACAGGTCTCCCGAGCCGAGGCCCTGGGTCGCGGAGACCGCCAGCGGCTCGCCGAGGCCGAGGCGATTGAACTCGGCGGCCTGCGGGATGTCCGCGACGCCGTCGCACTTGTTGGCCGCGACGATCGTGGGCAGCGGCGAGCGGCGCAGCAGATCGGCCATCTCCTCGTCGCCCGGCCGCACGCCGGCGCGTGCGTCGACGACCAGCACCGCGACCTGCGCGTCCGCGAGACCCGCGCGCGCCTGGTCGCGGATCGAGCCGGCAAGCGGGTCCTCGTCGTGGAAATCCATGCCGCCGGTGTCGATCAGCTTGAACTGGCGCCCGTTCCACTCGCAGTCGAGCTCCTTGCGGTCGCGCGTGACACCGGGGCGTTCGTGCACGACCGCCTCGCGCGTGCCGGTGAGGCGGTTGATCAGCGAGGACTTCCCCACGTTCGGATAGCCGACGACGGCGACCTTCATTGGGCCAGTATGACTGGGGAGGGCCAGCCTTCCCGGATCAGGAACCCGAGTCAGGGGCGGCGGGCGCGGGCGAGCGCGGCGATGCGCGCGACGACTTCCTTCGCGCTCGACCCGCTCGTGTCGAGCACCACCGCCTCAGGGGCCGGGTGTAGGGGACTGTGCTCGCGGGTGGAGTCGCGCTCGTCGCGCAGGGTCTGCTCGGCGAGCACCGTGTTCGGGTCGGCGCCGAGCTCCTCGGCGCGCCGACGGGCACGCTCTGGAGCGCTTGCGGTGAGGAAGACCTTCAGCTCGGCTCGAGGCGCCACGACCGTGCCGATGTCGCGCCCCTCCGCGACCCAGTCGCCGCCGGCGATCAGCTCGCGCTGCTTGGCCACGAGCGCCTCGCGGACGCCGGGGTCGGCGGCAAGGCGCGAGGACGCCTCGGAGACCTTCGGTGTGCGGATCTCATCGCTCACGTCGCGGCCGTCGAGCAGGATTCGCTCGCCCAGCTCGATGCGGGCCGCTTGGGCGAGTGCCGCCGGCTCCGCCGTGGGCGCGGTGAGTGACAGCAGCCCCACGCAACGGTACATCGCGCCGCTGTCCAGGTAGGTGAAGCCGAGCTCGCGCGCCACCGCACGGGCGACGGTGGACTTGCCGGCCCCGGCGGGACCGTCAATCGCTACGAGCATTCGGTCAGCCCGCACGATGTCGCAAGCCACCTGAGGCGCGTCGCAGACCGCTCGCGCGGCATGGGGACAGCTAGGAGCACAGCCCGGCCAGGTCCTCGACGAACCCCGGGTAGGACACGGCCGCGGCCTGCATCCCCAGCACCTCGACGCCCTCGTGTGAGGCGAGCCCGGCGACCGCGCCCATCATCGCGAGACGATGGTCGCCGCGGGCGTCGATCGTCCCGCCCCGCAATCCGCCTGTGCCGTGCACGGCGAAGCCGTCTGCGGTCGCCTCGATGTCCGCGCCGAGGCCGCGCAGCCCCTCGACGACGCCGGCGATGCGGTCGGACTCCTTCACGCGCAGCTCCTGCGCCCCGCGCACGACCGTGTCGCCCTCGGCGAAGCAACCGAGCAGCGCCACGAGCGGGAGCTCGTCGATCGCCGGCGGCACCTCCTCGGGCTCGACGACGGTGCCCTCCAGCGCGCCGTGGGCGACGTCCAGGTCGCTGACTGGCTCGTGCGCGGAGAGCTCTCCTGTCTCGTCCTCCAGGTCGCCGAGCACGATGCCGCGCATGCGGCGCAGGATGCGCAGAAAGCCGGTGCGCGTCCAGTTGACGCCGACGCCTGAGATCAGCAAGCGCGAGCCCGGCACGAGCACCCCGGCCGCGATCAGGAACGCCGCCGAGCTGGGGTCGCCCGGGACCGTCACGCTGTGCAGCAGGAGCTCATCGGTGTTGACGACCGTCACGTGACGGCCGTTGCGATGGATGCCCACCCCGGCGCGCAGGAGCATGCGCTCGGTGTGGTCGCGGCTGCGCGCGGGCTCGCCCACGGTCGTGGCGCCATCCGCGGCGAGCGCGCCCAGCAGCACGCACGACTTGACCTGGGCGCTCGCCACTCCCAGCTCGTAGGAGATCGCCCGCAGCCGCGCGCCACGCACCTCGAGCGGCGGGAAGCGCCCATTCGTCGCTCTTAGCTCAGCGCCCATCAGCCGTAGCGGCTCAGCCACGCGATCGACCGGCCGGCGGCGGATCGAGGAATCGCCGTCGAGCGTGAACGAGCGCCCCTCCTGCGCCGCCAACCAGCCCGGCAGGAGACGCAGCAGCGTGCCCGCGTTGCCGACATCGATCGGGCCATCGGGCTCGCGCGCCTCACGCAGGCCGGTACCGCGCACCACGACCTCGCCCGCGCGGGTCTCGACAAGCGCACCGAGGGCGCGCACCGCCTCGAGCGTCGCGGTGGTGTCGGCAGCGTGCAGATAGTTCTCGATCCGCACGGGCTCAGAGGCCATCGCCCCAAGCAGCGCCGCGCGGTGAGAGATCGACTTGTCGGCCGGCGCCCTCACAACGCCTGACAGTCCGTCGCGCGCGGGCTGAAAGCGCATATTCATCGCACGCTGCTCATGCTCGCACCACCGGGAACCCAAGCTGCGCGACCAGTGCCTGCGCGCGCCCCGCGTGCTCGTCGCCGCTGACCCACAGCGCAACCACCCCCTGGCGGTTGTCCTGCGATGGAGAGAGCGCCATGTCGACGATGTTCACGCCCGCACTGCCGAGTGCAAGCGCGATCTCGGCGATCACGCCCGGGCGGTTAGGCACGGTCACGCGCAGCTCTAGGATCGGCTCCCCGCCCACCCCGCCGGTCAGCCCCGCGCCGAGCAGCGCTTCACGGTCGGCGCGAGCGCGGTCGTTCCAGGCTGTCACCGCCGGCGCGTCGCCCGCTTCGAGCGCCGCGCGCACCTCGCCCAGCCGCTGGGAGAACTCATCGATCCCCGCGATCAACGCGTCGCGGTTGGACAGGTAGATGTCGGTCCAGATCGCGCTGTTGGCGCCTGCCACGCGCGTGGCGTCGCGGAAGCTCGGGCCGACCGCCGGCAGGCGTTCCTCCTCGCCGAGAGCTCTGGCCGCTTGAGCGACGAGCAGGTTGGCGAGCACGTGCGGTAGGTGCGAAACGCACACCATCAGACGGTCGTGGGTGTCGGCGTCGATCGCGGCTGGCTGCGCACCGAAGCTCGTCAGCAGACGGTGCAGGCGCTCATACAGCACCCCGGCGGTATTGCCCCTGGCCGGAGTGAGATACCAGGTGGCTGAAGCGAACAGATCCTCACGCGCGTGCTCGACGCCCGCGGTCTCCGCGCCTGCCAGGGGATGCCCGCCGATGAACCGCTCATCGGCTCCCGCGTCAGCGAGGACGCGCTTGGTCGAGCCCACATCTGAGACCACGCAGTCCGGGCCGGCTGCCTGGAGGGCAGCGCGGACCGTCGTCGCGAGGGCGCCGACCGGCGCCGCGACGAACACGACATCGGCGCCCGCCACCGCGGTGGGGATGTCGGACGCCTGCGTATCGATCGCTCCGAGCTCGAGCGCCTGGGCTCGCGTCCGCTCATCGGGGTCATATCCGCACACCTCCGCGTCCGCGCGTCGCCGGGCCGCCAGGCCGATGGAGCCGCCGATCAGCCCGAGGCCGAGCACCGCGACCTTCAACGGGCGCGTCCCTTAGAACCTGTTTCAAGATAGGCGGTGCGGTCGGGGCGTGCATGGACCAAGCTGGGCGTCGCGGAATGGCGAAGCTCATGCTGGTGGCATGTGCGAGCCGTCACGTGACGAGACGATCGAAGATCCACGGGATCTTCGATCGGTGTCCAGCGCCGTGTATCGATCCCACCCGCCCGTATCCGGGCGTGCCGATCTTCTTGAAACAGGTTCTTAGAGACGGCCGGCCACACGCCGGGCCGAGGCACGGAACGGCCCACCATCAGATGGCGCTGAGCGCCTTGCCGGCCAGGGCCGCGACGCGCTCGACCGCGGACACGTACTCCGCGAACCCGTCCGCGCGCAGCGCCTGGGGACCGTCGCAGACGGCCTCCTCGGGATTGGGGTGCGTCTCGACGATGATCCCGTCCGCGCCTGCCGCGGCCGCGGCGAGCGACAGCGGCAGCACTAGCTCGCGCCGGCCGGCGGCGTGGCTGGGATCGACGATCACCGGCAGGTGGGAGAGCTCCTTGAGGATCGGCACGGCCATCAGGTCGAGCGTGACACGACGGTGATCGGTCTCGAACGTGCGGATGCCGCGCTCGCAGAGCATCACGGAGGGATTGCCTTCCTTGAGGATGTACTCGGCGGCCATCAGCAGCTCGTCGAGCGGCGCGGACAGGCCGCGCTTCAGCAGCGCCGGACGTCCGGAGCGGCCGATCTCGGCGAGCAGGGAGTAGTTCTGCATGTTGCGCGCGCCGATCTGGATCACGTCGGCGACCTCGAGGACAGCGTCGAGGTCGCGAACGTCCATCAGCTCGGTGACGATTGGCAGGCCCGTCTCGGCCTTCGCCTCGGCGAGCAGGCGCAGGCCCTCCTGGCCGAGGCCCTGGAACGCGTAGGGAGAGGTGCGCGGCTTGTAGGCGCCGCCGCGGAACAGCGCGGCGCCGGCGTCGCGCACGACGCGCGCGGTCTGGAGCGTCAGCTCGCGCGATTCGACCGTGCAGGGACCGGCGATCAGCGCGAAGTGCTCACCGCCGACCTTGCGCCCGCCGATATCGAGCACGGTGCGCTCGCCGTGGGTGATCTGCGAGGAGGCGAGCTTGTAGGGCTTCAGGATCGGCACCACTCTGTCCACGCCCGGTTGGCCCTCGAGACCGAGGCTCTCGACGTTCACGTCCTGCTCGACGTCGCCGATCGCGCCGATCACCGTCACGCGCGCGCCCGTGCTGCGATGGGCGAGCGCGCCGGCACGCTCGATCTTCTCGACGACCGCATCGACCTCCTCGTCGGTCGCGGTCTCCTTCATGACGATCATCATTGACTCATCCTTTCACTGACGCCTGGGATCTTATTTGCTGGGGTCCGGCTCCGTTAGAGCTCCGTGAGGAGGGCGCTATACGCCCATCTGGATGGCGCTTGGTCTTACCGACCCGGTGCGACCTGAGACCCGTTCACGGACGGGTACAGGCCGAAGCGCCTAGATAAATCGCCAGGCGGTGGCATACGACGACCAAGTTGTGCAGGCGGATGTGCGGGCCAAAGCAGTCATGGTCGTCTAGGTCTTTGTAGCAGACATCGATGCGTGGTCAAGGGATGGGAGACAATTTGGCGTCTTGATCCGCATTGAGGGTCTCCGAGCCGGTCACACTCGTGGTGTCGCCACATGAAGACCTTGACTGACCATCGCCTGCTCGACTTTCTTCACGCCCGGCAGGGCGCGTAGCCCAGGCGGGCCGGCCAGGAGGGATAGACGCACGGGTGGCCGCCAAGCGCTCTCTCCTCACAGCCCATTTGGAGTCCGCTGCTCGAGCGCCCGGGCCACCGCCACCGGGTTCTCCAATGGCAGGCCATGGCCCCCCCGGACAACCTCGAGCTCGGCGCTGGGCAGCAGCTCGACCATCCGCCGCCCGAGCGCCTGGAACTTCGTGTCGCGGTCGCCGACCAGAACCGTAACCGGCATCTCGAGCTCGGGGAGCCTGTCCCACAGCGGCTCCATTTCGCCGCTACCGATGCCGCACAGCGCCGCCGCGAGCGCATCTCCTCGGTTGCGGCGCTGGTCCTCGCGCGCCAGCCTGCCCACCTCAGGCGGTTCCCCGGCGAACAGGGGCTGGGTGCGCCAGCGCTCGATGAAATCCTCAAACGGGATGTTCTGAAGCTCGTCGGCGAGTCGTTGATCGGCGGCGCGCCGCTGGGTGCGTTCCGCGGGGTTCTCGATGCCGGCGGTGCTCGACACGAGCACCAGTCGCACTATCCGCTCGGGCGCGGTGAGCGCCACCTGCAGGGCGATGCGTCCGCCCATCGAGTAGCCGCACAGGGTGAAGCGCTCGGGGCTGAGCGTGAGCACATGCTCGACGCAGCCGGCGAAGGTGATCGGCCTCGGCGCCTCAGCGGCCTCGCCGTGCCCCGGGAGGTCGAGCGCCAGCGGCAGGTAGCGTTCGGCGGACAGCAATGCCGTCACGCCGTCCCAGGCGCGATGGGTACCGCTGAATCCATGCAGTAGAACGAGGCTCTCCCCCATGACGCCATCCTAATCTCGTGACTTCCGCCACCGACACCTATTTGCTGCTGCGCGCGTTTGTCGACGAGCTTGCGCGGTGCGGGATGCGCGCGGCGTGCACCTCGCCCGGCTCGCGCAGCGCGCCGCTGGTGCTGTCGCTGGCACGCGAGCGGCGCCTGCGCTGCTTCTCCCACGTGGACGAGCGCTGCGCCGGGTTCTTCGCGCTCGGGGTCGCCAAGGCATCGGGGTTGCCGGTGGCGGTGGCATGCACCTCCGGCACGGCCGCCGCGGAGCTTCTACCGGCGGCGATCGAGGCCCACGAGGCCCGCGTTCCGTTGCTCCTGCTCACCGCCGACCGCCCACCGGAGCTGCGCGAGAACGGCGCCGGCCAGGCGATCGACCAGCTCGAGCTGTTCGGCGGTGCGGCGAAGTGGTTCTTCGAGGTGGGCACGCACGACGCGAGCGACGAGCGGCTGCGCTGGATGCGAACGCTCGCGTGTCGCGCCTACTGGACGGCGCTCGAGGGCCGTCCCGGGGTCGTGCATCTGAACTTCCCGCTGCGCGAGCCGCTGGTGCTCGATGAGGATAAGGACCTGCCTGAAGACGCGACCGGCCGCCCGGGCGGTCTTGCGTATGTGCGCCGTGCGCCGGCTGCCTGTGCTGCCTCCCTCAGTGCGGCGAACCTGGGAGAGATCGTCACGCAGGCCAAGCGAGGCGTGATCGTTGCGGGGCGTCACGAGCGTCACACGCCACTGGGCGAGGTCGCCGCCGCATTTGCCACCGCTGTGGGCTGGCCTCTACTGGCCGATCCTCTTTCCGGCGCGCGTCGCGGGGAGGCAGCGATCGGGCACTACGACGCGCTTCTGCGCGAGCCGGACTTCGCCGCATCGGTTGTGCCTGACCTGGTTCTACGGGTGGGCGACCTGCCGGTATCGAAGCCCCTGCGCACCTGGCTCGCGGGCCTCGACGGCGTGCGTCAGGTCGCGCTCGACCCGGAGGGCGCGTGGCAGGACCCGGCATCCATCCTCTCGGACTCGCTGACACTCGACCCCGCCGCGGCGCTGGCTGAGCTGACTGGCGCCACTACCACCACCGAGGCCACCGAGCCGGATTGGCTCGAGAGTTGGCGCGGCGCGGACGAGCGTGCCGCGGAGGCGATGCTCGGGGCGCTCGGTGGCGAGCAGCTCTCAGAGCCAGCCGTGGCCGCCGAGCTGGGCGTCCTGCTTCCCAAGGAGGCGACTCTGTTCGTCGCCTCCTCGATGCCGGTGCGCGATATCGAGACGTTCTGGCCGGTCCGTGCAGACCCGCCACGCGTGCTGTGCAATCGCGGCGCGAATGGAATCGACGGCACGGTCTCCTCTGCCTTTGGCGCTGCCGCGGCTGGACGGGGCCCCGTGGTATTGCTGATCGGCGATGTCGCGCTCGCCCATGACATCGGCGGGCTGCTGGCGGCCCGGCGCCTGGAGCTTGAGTTGACGACCGTTCTGCTCAACAACGACGGCGGCGGGATCTTCGACTTCCTGCCCGTGTCACGCGCGGCGATGGCGCAGGCGGATGACATTTACACCCGTCACGTCGCCACTCCCACCGGCCTCGATTTCGCCAACGCCGCCGCGCTCTACGGGCTGTCACACGAGCGCATCGAGGACATGCCCGGGTTTCGCATCGCGCTCGAGCAAGCGCTGGCCGGACCGGGCTCGGCGATCGTCGAAGTACGCAGCGAACGCGCCGCCAACGTCGAGCTCCACGAGCGCATATGGGGCGCCGTGTCCAGCACGCTCAGCGCCGGCGGCTGACCTCTGTCTCAGCCTGCCAATAGCGGCAGCAGGGCTTGTAGCTTGATCTCGGTCTCCGCGAGCTCGGCCGCCGGGTCGGAATCGCGCACTATTCCATTGCCCGCATAGCAGCGGGCTACGTTGCCACGCAGCAGAGCGCAACGCAGGGCTACGCAGAACTCTCCGTCCCCCGTCGCGTCGGTCCAGCCGACCGGCCCGGAGTACCAGCCGCGGTCGAGACCCTCGAGGGCCGGGATCAGAGGCGCGGCTTGGCTCAATGGCTCGCCTCCCACCGCTGGCGTGGGATGCATCAAGCCCGCCAGCTCCAGTGCCTCGATCGGCGTGGTCAGCTGGGCGCGGATTGGTGTCGCAAGGTGCTGGATGTTCGCGATCCGCACCAGCTCCGGCTCTGGCGCGGCGGCGACCCATACAGCGTGGGGACGCAGAGTGCGCTCGATGCGCCTTGCGACGATGGCGTGCTCATCGCGATAGCTCTCGTTTCGCAGCAGCTGCTCGCCCAGGTGATCGTCGACGGCTGGGTCGGCGCTGCGACGGGTGGAGCCCGCGAGCGCAAGCGTGCTCACACGGTGGCCCTCGCGACGGACCAGCAGCTCGGGGCTGGCGGCGATCAGTGTCGCGTCGCCGCGCCCTACACAGAACACGAAGCAGGATGGGAACTCCTCGCGCAACACGCCGAACACCGCCGCCGGGTCGAAGTCGGGAGCCCCCCCGCCCGCGTGGACTTGCACTTCGCGAGCCAGCACGATCTTCTCCAGCTCGTTCGCCCTGATCCGCTCTACCGCGCGTTCCACCGCCGCCTCGTAGTGCTCCGGCGGCATGACGCTCGAGACCTGAAAGCGGCCTGCAGGCGCGGGGTCCAGTAGCGGTAGGACGCGTATCCGCAGCTCTCCCAGCCGCCTCTCCAGCTGCGCCAGCAACTCCTCGGGCAGGTCATCGGGCGAGGCGAGCGCCGCCAGCGTGATGCGCACTGCCCGCTTGCCGCCGCGCTCGACTCTGCTGATCAGCACCTCGGGCACACTCAACGACGCTGGCTCGAACCCAGTCCACTGCGGGGCGGCTCCCCCGTTGGGGGCGAATGCGAAACCGCCGACCGCCACCGGTCCACCGCCGTCGGGGTCATCCGGAGGATCGGCAACCGCGGCGGCCGACAGCGCACGCCAATCCTCGGCGACGCGTGCGAAGCGCTCCTCCCCTGCGGCCCGCAAGCTGGCCACCTCTCCCAGGCCCGCCAGCGCGGCTCCCCCGCGGTCGGGCTGCTCGAGCACGAACCACCGCTCACCCGCGCGGCGTGAGGCGCACACCACCGCGGATGGGTCCATCTCAGCTGCTAACGGCCGCGAGATCGTCGCCAGCGTCTGAGAGCCGCTGCTCCGCGCACGCTTTACGGCCAACTGCAAACGTGCGAGCAGCCTTTTACGATCCTCGTCGTTCAGCGCGAACGGAGCTGTCAGACGCTGGTGTTCAGTCCTCGCCGTGTCGTTCAACGCGCTCGTTCCGCCGATCGAAGTCGGACTGCAAGAACCGCAGCTCAACGGACCTCAGGTCTCGTTGCGACCTCGCGAGATCGCGATCTCGCCCGTGCGCATCATCTCGATCAGTCCGAACGGTCGGACCATGCCCTCGAAGGCCTCGATCTTCTCCGTCGTGCCCGTCACCTCGATGATCACCGCGCGCTTGGTCACGTCCACGACCTTGCCACGAAAGATCTCGGCGATCTGTATCAGCTCACCGCGCTGCACACCGTCGGCGGAGACCTTGAACAGGGCCAGCTCGCGCGCGACCGTATCCGCCGGCTCGAGATCGCGGATCTTCAGCACGTTGATCAGCTTGTGCAGCTGCTTGGTCACTTGGTCGATCGGGTGCAGAGCCCCATCCACCGTCAGCGTCACGCGCGATATCTGCTCATCGTCGGTCGGGCCAACGGTCAACGTGTCGATGTTGAAGCCCCTACGCGCGAACAGGCCGGCGATGCGTGTCAGCACGCCCGACTTGTTTTCGACCAAGATCGACAGCACGTGCTTGCGGCCTGTGCGAAAGTTGGTAGCCGCCTCGAGCTCCTGCAGGCTAAGCGGCTCCTTGGTCCCCGGTTCGCCCATCATGAAGCCCCCGAGCCGACATCCAATCGGCTCTGCCGGTGAAGACGTGCGTCTTTGAAGCGCCCATCTCCCGATGGGGATCTCGTGATCCGGATCATCCAACCATCTCCCTGGCCGCCTGGCCGGCCGGGATCAACGTCGAAGCGGGAGTGGGGCAGGCCCCCCTCCCGACCACCCCCCTTTGACAAAGCATCGCCGTGATCATCCGACCATCTCCCTGGCCGCCTGGCCGGCCGGGATCATCGGGTAGGTGTTCTCCTCGCGCGTGACCCTCACGTCCACGACCACCGGCCCATCGGTCGCGATCGCCCGCTTCATGTCATCCACGAGCGTGCTCTTGTCTTCGAACCGCATCCCCGTCGCACCGTACGCTTCGGCCAGCTTGACGAAATCCGGGAACTCGCCCGTCTCGACGTGACTGTATTTACCGTCCCAGAACAGCTCCTGCCATTGCCTGACCATGCCCAGATATCCGTTGTTCATAATGAAGACCTTGATCGGGATGTTGTTCTGCGCGCAAGTCGCCAGCTCCTGGGCGTTCATCTGCACCGATCCATCCCCCGCGATGCAGCACACGAGTTTGTCGGGACAGCCGACCGCCGCACCCATCGCCGCGGGCAAGCCGAAGCCCATCGTGCCCAGCCCGCCGGAGTTGATCCAACGGCGCGGAGCCGGGAAGTCGTAATACTGCGCCGCCCACATCTGGTGCTGGCCGACGTCGCTCGTCACGATCGCCTCTCCGCCGGTCGCCTCATACAGTGCCTGGATCATGTACTGCGGCTTGATCTCCGTGTCTGTTGAGTCCTCGTAGCCGAGCGGGTACTTCGCGCGCCAGCCATCGATGCGCTCCCACCAAGCGCCCAGCCGCGCGGGATCGGCGTTCAGCGCGCGGCACTCGATCACCAGCTTCGACAGCACGTGCTTGGCATCGCCGACGATCGGGATATGCGCGGGCACGTTCTTCGATATCTCGGCCGGGTCCACGTCGATGTGGATGAACTTCGCGTGTGGCGCGAACTCCGAGAGCTTGCCCGTGATGCGGTCGTCGAACCGCGCCCCCACCGCGCAGATCAGATCGGCCTCATCCATGGCGTAGTTCGCAGCCCTCGTCCCATGCATCCCAAGCATCCCCAGCCACTGCTCGTGTGGCGCCGGGAAGGCGCCCAGGCCCATCAACGTGCACGTAACCGGAAAACGGTCGGCCGTCGCGAACTCGATCAACTCCTCTGAGGCGTTCGCGTTCACCACGCCCCCACCGGCATAGATCACCGGGCGCTGCGCCGCCGCCAACGCCTTGGCGGCCTGACGGATCTGCTTCTGGTTGCCCTCCGTCGTCGGCTGATATCCGGGCAGGCGCACGTCGATCACCGGCTCATATTCGATCTCCGCCCGGGAAAGGTCTAGCGGGAGGTCGATCAGCACTGGGCCGGGTCGCCCCGTGCGCGCGATGTGGAACGCCTCGTGGATCGCCCGCGGGATTTCGAGCGGGTGCTGGATCATGAACGAGTGCTTGACCACCGGCATCGTGATCCCGATCGTGTCGGCCTCCTGAAAGCCATCGGTGCCGAGCAGCTCCGTACGCACCTGGCCGGTGATGAATACGACCGGAACCGAATCCATCATCGCGTCGCAGATCGGCGTGATCAGGTTCGTCGCGCCCGGCCCGCTCGTGGCGAACGCGACCCCCACTTTCCCGGTCGCCTTGGCATAACCCTGCGCGGCGTGACCACCACCGGCCTCGTGCCGGACCAGAATATGCCTGATCCCTCCGCCCACGAACGCGTCGTAGGTCGGCAGGTTGGCGCCGCCTGGCAGCCCAAAGACGACATCCACGCCCTCCGCCTTCAGACATTCCATCACCGCATCGACCGCGCGCATCTAACCGACCTCCTTTCCTTCATCTCGGGGTTTATCTCGGCGAAAGCCCAGTGTACCAGCGGGTTTTAGAGGCCTGAGCGAACTTTGCCTGCGTGCTGCCCGTTTTTCTGAGAACGTGTACCAACTAACGTGTTTTGGATCCTCTCGCGAGCTCCTGCAGTCAAGAGAAGCCCAAACCGACCCCAATCGCCAGTGACACCACCCCGGCGACGGTGATGTAGAAGAGCGAGAGACGTGCGGCCACCTTGAAGAATCGCCAGCGCACCCACGCGATCGCGAACAGCTCGAGCGTGACCACACAGCCCGCGACGACCAGCGCCTTGTGGACGTCGGAGATCAGGAACGGCAACGTGTGGAAAATCCCTCCCAAGACGGTCATCCCGCCGGTGATCGCTCCGCGCACGACCGCAGAACCACGGCCGGTCTGCTCGCCGGTGTCCGACAGCGCCTCCGACCAGCCCATGCTCCAGCCAGCGCCCAGCGCCACCGACAGGCCCACGATCAACGCGGTGTGCGAGCTGGAGGCGAGCGCCGCCGCGAAGATCGGCGCCAGCGAGGAGACCGTGCCGTCGATCATCCCCACGAGCGCGGGTTGGACCACGCGCAGCACGAAGTCCGGCTCGTCCTCGAAGCCCCAGCGATGGATCATCCGCGCGATTCGCGAGGAATGCGGGTGGGGAGCGGTCTTTACCTGCGTGCTCATAGCTGCTCGACAGGCTAGGCGAAGACTCGGATTAGGGCGGCCGAAATCGGTTTAGAACCTGTTTCAAGATAGGCGGTGCGGTCGGGGCGTGCATGGACCAAGCTGGGCGCCGCGGGACGGCGAAGCGCATGCTGGTGGCATGCGCAAGCCATCACGTGGCGAGACGATCGAAGATCCCATAGATCTTCGATCGGTGTCCAGCGCCGTGTCCAGGTGCGCATCCGGACGTGCCGATCTTCTTGAAACAGGTTCCAAGGGCGCCCTCACCAGCGCACGCCGGAATGACCAGGTCAGGGCTCACTCCCAGCCGGCGTGCGAACCCATGATTCGGGCGCCAGAGCCACATCTGGGAACTCCAGCTCCTGCCCGCAGCGCGTGCACAGCGCGTCGTAGATCTTCGTCACGCGCCCGCAGTTCGGGCACTGCCGGCGCAGCTCGTCGCGCTCGAACCGGTAGGCGATCGCGGCCATCAGACCCAGGAACGGAACTAGCCCCGAGATCAGAAACCACAGCAGAAATGAGCTGCCCTTGAGCTTGCCGACGATCCCGCCGGACAGCCCGAAGCCGACCGCGATGATGACGTACGCCATCGCCGCGCGCCGACCCCTACAGGATGATCCGCAGCGCCCAGATGACCGCGACGACGGCCACGACGAAGATCACGGTGCTGAAGATGAACGAGAGGACGTGGACGATCACGCCCAACAGCAGCCACGCGGCCACCAAGAACACCAGCGCCGCCAAGGCGGTCCTGCCAAATGATCTCGATGACGACTCGTTCATTTCCCGATCAGCTTAATGGTAGCGCGGCCGGACAGGAAATCCTACCCCTGCCCGGCCGCACCCCAATGGCGCCGGCCGAGGGAAGCCGACACAGATCCAGAAGAGGACTACATTGGCCCAGGCCGACCGGACTCATGGGCACTCGGCGCGGCCCGCATGCCAGCCCCCAATCGGGAGCGACCGCGACCCGCGTCCTGCCCTAGGCTGGTCAGCTGGTAGCGACGGACTCGCCCACCTTGGCTCTTCCCGTTCGCCGGTTCCTCGGGCAGCAGGATGAACCGCCGAGGAGATGATGAAACGTTTGAGTTAGCTGCTGTCCGGTCCATGACGAGCATATTGACGACGGACCACCCCATTGCCTTTGGCCGAGAGTCCAAAATGTCGAGCGGACTCTTCTCTGAAGTGCTCAGAGCCCGAGCTGCTCGTTGATCAGCCGCGCCACCTCGCCGCCGTCAGCGCGGCCCTTCGTTTCTCGCATCACGTATCCCACGATCGGGCCGATCGCCTTGGCATTGCCCGCGCGCACACGCTCGGCCGCGTCGACATTGGCTCCGAGCGCGGCCGCGACGATGCTCGCGAGCTCATCTGCGCCATCCATCGCGGCGAGCCCCTCGTGCTCGACGATCTCGACCGGGTCCCCACCCTCTAGCACGAGCCTGTCGAGCACTTGCCGTCCGGCGCCGACGCTCACCCGCTTGGCCGCGACGAGCCCGACGAGCGCCGCCAGCGCGCGCGGCTCGACCCGGCTAGAGCCGGGGTCCTCGCCGTCCGCCAGTCGCCCCACCAGGTCACCGGCGATCCAGTTCGCCAGCGCCTGCGGTGGCGGCGTAGGCACGACGCTCGCGGCGAGCGCCGCCTCGAAGTAGTCGCCCAGCTCGGCTTTGAACGCGAGCAGTTGGGCGCTATCCACGCCCAGGCCTGCCTCGCGCTGAAACCGCTCCGCGCGCGCGGCGGGGAGCTCCGGCAGAGCACTGCGTGCGGCCTCGATCATGTGCTCGTCAATCGCCACGGGCAGCAGGTCGGGCTCGGGGAAGTAGCGGTAGTCGTGCGCCTCCTCCTTGCTGCGCAACGTCGTGATCGCGCCCGAGACAGGGTCGAAGTGGAGCGTCTCTGCAATCACTTTCCCTCCCGCCTTCAGAATCGCCTCCTGGCGGGCAATCTCCGCGCGGATGCCGCGCTCGATGAAGCGAAAGGAGTTCATGTTCTTCAGCTCGGTCTTCGTTCCGAGCTCGCTCGTGCCGACGGGGCGCAGTGAGATGTTCGCGTCGCAGCGCAGCGAGCCCTCCTCCATGTTCACGTCGCTCACCCCCAGTTGTCTGAGTGTCGTGCGCAGCAGCTTCAACCACTCGCTCGCCTGCTCCGGCGCCCGCAGGTCGGGCTCGGTGACGATCTCCGCCAGCGGTGTGCCCCCCCGGTTGAAGTCGACGACGCTCGCATCCGAGCCGTGAATCCGCCCGCTCGCGCCGACATGGATCAGCTTCGCCGCGTCCTCCTCCAGGTGCACCCTGTGGATGCGGACCTCCCCCAGCCGCCCGCCGCTGCACAGCGGCTCGTCGTACTGGGAGATCTGGTAGCCCTTCGGCAGGTCGGGATAGAAGTAGTTCTTGCGGTGAAAGATCGAGCGCTGGGCGAGCTCTGAGTCGAGCGCCATGCCGATCATCAAGCCGAAGTGCACAGCCCTCGAGTTTGCGACCGGCAGGCTCCCTGGCAGCCCCAGGCAGACCGGGCACGTGCGCGTGTTGGGTGGCTCGCCGAAGGACAGCTCGCAGCCGCAGAACATCTTCGTCATCGTCTTCAGCTGGACGTGGATCTCCAGCCCGATCACGGGTTCGTACTCGGTCATGCTCGTGCCTCCGACCCGTCGAAGCCAAGCGCCCGCTCGAGCGCGTGGGCGGCGTCGAGCAGGCGGTTCTCGCTGAAGGCCGGCCCGGCGATCTGCAGGCCGACGGGCAGCCCCTCGCTCAGCCCGCAGGGAATCGAGATCGCCGGGATCCCCGCGAGCGACATCGGTACGGTGCAGAAGTCGTTGAGGTACATCGACCACGGGTCCTGCGTCTTCTCGCCCAGTCGGAAGGCGACCGTGGGCGAGGTTGGCGTGACGATCAGATCGACCTCCGCGAAGGCCGCCCGGAAGTCCTCGGCGATCTTCGTGCGCACCCGCTGCGCACGGCCGTAGTAGGCGTCGTAGTAGCCGGAGGACAGCGCGTAGGCACCGAGCATGATGCGTCGCTTGACCTCCGACCCGAAGCCGTCGTGGCGCGTGCGCGTGTACATGTCGAGCAGATCCGTGGCATCCGGCGCACGCATGCCGTAACGCACGCCGTCAAAGCGCGCCAGGTTCGAGGATGCCTCCGCGGGAGCCAAGATGTAGTAGGCCGAAAGCGCATGGGGAGCGTGCGGCAAACGCACGTTCTGCACCTGCGCTCCAAGCTCCTGCGCGCGCGCCAACGAGGCCTTGAAGGCATCCAACACACCGCCTTCGATGCCCTCGCCGGTCAACTCCTCCGGGATCCCGAGGCGGATGCCGTCCAGCCGCTCGGCGCTCGGCAATTCGATCTCGTGCGGGAACTGCAGCGAGGTGGCGTCGCAATGGTCGCGGCCGACCATGTGCCTCAGCATCAGCGCCGCGTCAGTCACGTCGCGCGTCAGGGGGCCCGCCTGGTCGAGCGATGAGGCGAATGCGATCATCCCGAAGCGCGATACCGAGCCGTAGGTGGGTTTCAGTCCCACGATCCCGCACAGCGCCGCGGGCTGGCGGATCGAACCGCCGGTGTCGGTCCCCAACGCCCACGGCGCGAGGCCTGCGGCGACCGCGGCGGCGCTCCCGCCCGAGGATCCACCCGGCACCCGCCCGCGGTCCCACGGGTTGAGCGTCGGTCCGTACGCCGAGTTCTCGGTCGAGGAGCCCATCGCGAACTCGTCCTGGTTGGTCTTCCCCACGAGCGTCGCGCCGGCGCCGGTCAGCGCCGTCACCGCGCTGGCCGTATACGGCGGCCGGTAGCCCTCGAGGATGCGCGAGCCCGACTGGCTCGGCACGCCCTTCGTGCAGAACAGGTCCTTGACTCCCAGCGGCACGCCGGCGAGCGGTCCGGCGCCCGCCGTGCCGTCCCCATCCGACCAGCCCGGCCCCGACTCAAGCGGCGTGTCGGAGATGCCCTCTGCAACCCAGGTGAAGCAGTTCAGCCCGCCGCCGTTGGCGTCGGCGTCGGCCCGCGCGCGCTCGCGGTAGAAGACGAACAGCTCCTCGGCCCCGAGATCGCCCTTCTCGATCGCCGCAGCGGCCTGCGCGGCAGAGAGGCCGAGGATGTCGGTCACGCCTGTGGGCTCGGGACTAGGAATCCGTCTTGATCGACAGCCGGCGCCTGCGCCAGCGCGACCTCGCGCGGCAGCGACGGGCGAGGCTCGTCGGCACGAAGCGCGCCGGTCAGCTCGACCACGTGCGAGGTCGGCGGCACGCCGGCGAGGTCGAGCTCGCCGATCTTGGCGATGTGGTCGAGCACGGCCGACAGCTCACGCGCCATCGGCTCGATCTCCTCCACGCTCAGCTCGAGGCGCGCCAGGCGCGCCACGTGCAGAACCTCGTCGCGATCGATCACGCGGCTGATTCTACGGGGCGCCCTGGGCGCCCCGTAGAGCGATCTTCAAGCTGGAGGGCTCAGACGTCGTGCGCTGGAGGCGAAGCCTCGCCGGAGGACCCCTGCTGGGGCGGAGCAACCGGGGCCGAGGTCGGCGGCGCCGCCGCCGGAGGGGGCGTGGGAGGCACGTCCGCCGGAGCGGACTCACCCGTCGCGCCGGCGCCGCCCGCGGGCGCCGTGATACCGCTGAAGGCGCTGGTTGCAGCCCCACTCGCCTGCTCGCGGACGTCCGCGAGCGAGGTGCCTTCGTCCTGCATCGCCAGGTACCCGCCATAGGTGATCGCCACCGCTGCGATCAGCCCCAGCCAGATCCCGATCTTGATGCCGTAGGAGTAGGAGAAGTGATCGAGGCCGGCACCACCGCTCGAGCCCCCGCTGGGGTGATGGACGATCCGGTAGAGGATCAGGAGGGTCGACAGGGCGGCCAGCCCGGCGATGATCACGCTCGGCTGCACCGGTAAGCTCAGCTCGCGCTGGCCAGCACGCAGTGCGACCGCGCCCAGCGCCACGATGATCGTGATCAGCCAGATCCAGCGGCTGTTCGTGAAGCTGTGCCAGCCGTTCAGGCTCCCGCCCACGCTGATCCCACCGACCGAAGAGCTGGCGCTGGCACCGTACCACTTGAAGAAGAACAGAAATATGAAAAAGGCGATTGCGCTAACCCCGACGATCTGGTCGGCGCGGCGCAGACGGCTGATATCGAAGCTCATTACGCGGTTTCCCCCGTGAGTCGGTGATGAATGCGATCTCACCCGCACTCCTGCCTCGAGCGGACGTGAGATTGCAACTGTTATCACAAGTCCCTTAGAGCACTAGTTCAGCGCGGTACGCCCCAATCCTGCCTGCGCCATGGGCCGCCCGCACCCGCACGGAGCAGGTGACGGCGCTCAGGGCGCCGGCGGCGGCCGCGGAGACGGCGTCGCCGGCTCGTACGACGAGGTGCGTTCGTCGCGTAGCGACTGCCATGAGCCGGCCAGCATCAGGATCGCGCCGGCCAGCGCCAGCCACGCGCCGGTGCACAACGAGGTGGCGTGCTGGGGGCGCTCCAGTACACGAACGACTGCCGCGATGACGGCGATGATCCCGAGCAGCGTGCTCCACACCGCGGTCGCGACCGGCAGTGCCGTGCTGCGCTCGGTGACCGTGCTCACCACCAGGGCGAGCGCGGCCGCCGCTGCCGCGATCAGCAGCACAACCGCCGGTCCGAAAGTGTCCCATGCGCTGAGGTTGCCGAAAGCGTTCTCGTACCACCGCTCGAATAGCGAGACGATCACGCAGATCGCACCGGCCAGCGCGAGCAGCTCGCCCGCGCGCAGTCGCTTCAAGCTCATCTTGGCTCCCACCCCATCTGCATCCTCCAGCACCGCGCTCTGTCTCGTGGGAGGAGCAACACTACGCCTCGATCCCGGCCTGCCGGCGGGCCGCCTGCAGCGTGTTGCGCAGGAGCAGCGCGATCGTCATCGGCCCCACCCCGCCCGGCACCGGGGTGATCGCGGAGGCAATCTCGGCCACCTCCTGAAAGTTCACGTCACCGACCAGCCCACTCGAGTTGCCGGCCTCTTCCGGGGTGAGCCGGTTCATTCCCACGTCGATCACCACCGCCCCGGGCTTGACGAATTCGCGGGTCACGAGACGAGCATGGCCGACCGCGGCGATCAGTACATCCGCGCGGGCGCACACTCCACCCAGATTGCCCGTGCGCGAGTGGCAGGTCGTGACGGTCGCGTTCTGTTTGAGCAAGAGTTGCGCCATCGGCTTGCCAAACAGGTTCGAGCGGCCGACCACCACCGCCTCTGCGCCTTCCAGCTGAACGTCGGCGTCCGCCAGCAGCTCCATCACGCCCAGCGGCGTGCAGGGTCGCAGCCCTGGCTGTCCAAGCAACAGCAATCCGGCGTTCACCGGCGTCAGACCGTCCACATCCTTGCCCGGATCGATCATCCCCGTGAGCGTCGGGCCATCGAGGTGATCGGGCACAGGCAGCTGCAGGAGCACGCCGCTCACCGCCTGATCCGCGTTCAGGCCAGCAAGCGTATCGGCGACCTCCTTGAAGGAGGCCTCCGCCGCCAGACGCCTGTCAAACGGGACCATCCCCACCTCCTTGCACGCGCGCTGCTTACCGCCCACGTACACGGCAGAGGCCGGATCCTCACCCACGAGCACGGTCGCGAGGCCCGGCGCTCGACCCGTCTGCTCGGTGAATGCCCGCACTTCGCGCGCCACCTCGTCGCGCACGCGCGCGGCGATCGCCTTGCCGTCGATGATCCTCGCGCTCATGGCTCGGAACCCTAACGTCGTGAGACCGGGGCGTACTCGGCCATCAGCTTGCGCTCGGATCCATCGCCCGCGAAGCGCACCACGATCACCCCGCCGGACTCCACGCCGGTGACCACCCCATCGCCGAAGGCGGCATGCACCACGTCCTCTCCCAGACGGAACGTGTTCTGAGTGGCGACCGCCTCGCGTGTGCTGGACCCGGCCCACCCTCCGGGCGCGTGTCCGCGCACAGCCGTGGCGGTCCCACCGCCGAAGCGATTGCCGCCAGTTACGCCAACGCCCGTGGGCACACCACCGGCACGCAGCACTCGCTCGTGCACTTCGTCGAGCAGGTCCGCTGGGATCTCGTCGAGGAAGCGGCTGCGCATACCGAAGGTCTGCGCGCCGAACACCGCGCGCCGGCGCGCGGAGGTCAGATAGAGCGAGCGCATCGCACGTGTGACCCCCACGTAGAACAGCCGCCGCTCCTCCTCCAGGCCGCCCTCGTCCAGCGCGCGCGAGTGCGGAAACACCCCGTCCTCGCAACCGGCGATAAACACGATCGGGTACTCGAGTCCCTTGGCGTTGTGCAGCGTCATCAGCGTCAGGAGGCCCTCGTCCTCGCTGCGGGAGTCGGCGTCGGCAACGAGCGCGATCTGCTGCAGGAATACGTTGAGGGTGTCCTCTTCCTCCGCGGCGCCGGCGTCGAACTCACGCCCGACCTCCACGAGCTGCTCGAGGTTCTCGACGCGCCCCTGCGCCTCGATCGTCCGCTCAGCCTCGAGCGCATCCATGTAGCCCGTCTGCGAGAGCATTGCCTCCAATAGATCTCCCACCGGCACCGCTTGTGTACTTGATGACCCGCGCCCCCCGTCATCGCCTGAGGCCGATAGCTCTTCGGGGGTCAGCGCGGCGAGGGCGGCCTGCTCATCCTCTGAGGGGATGCCCGCCAGCGCGCGCAGCTCGTCCATCGTGTCCATGAAGCGCCGCAGTGCCTTCACCGCGGCGGCGCCCAGACCGGGGATCTCCTCGGGGTTGAACGCGGCCTCCCAGATCGAGACGCCGACCGTGGCGGAGTGCGCCACGATGCGCGAGACCGAGGTCTGCCCGAGTCCGCGTCTTGGAGAATTCACGACGCGCGTGAAGCTCACCACGTCGAACGGGTTCGCGATCCACGACAGGTAGGCGATCGCATCCTTGATCTCGGCGCGCTCGTAGAACTTCGTCCCGCCGATCACCTGGTAGGCGATCTCGCGACGCACTAGCGTGTCCTCGATCACCCGCGACATAGCATTCGTGCGGTAGAGCACGGCGATCTCTTCGCGGGCTGAGCCCTCGTCCAGGAGCCGCTCGATCTCACCTACGACGAACCGCGCCTCGGCATGCTCGTCGTCCAGTTCGCGGACCTTGATCTGATCGCCCTGTCCCAGGTCACTCCACAGGCGCTTGGCGATCCCTCCCCGATTGTTCGCGATCACCGCGTTCGCGGCGGAAAGAATCGTCTCGGTCGAGCGGTAGTTCTGCTCGAGCTTGACCACCCGGGCGTCGGGGAAGTCCTCCTGGAAGTCGAGGATGTTGCGGATGTCGGCCTGCCGGAAGCTGTAAATCGACTGTGCGTCGTCTCCTACGACGGCGAGGTTGCGATGCCCCACCGGCCCGGCATAGGCAGGTCGATCCCCCGGCAGGGCGCGCGCGCCCTGCGGCTCGCGACCCCCGCCCACCAGCAGCTGTAGGAACCTGTACTGAGCGTGGTTGGTGTCTTGGTACTCGTCGACCAGCACGTGCCTGAACGTCGTGGAGTAGCGCTTGCGGACCTCCTCGAACAGCTCCAGAAGGTTCACCGTGCGGAACAGCAAGTCGTCGAAGTCCATCGCGTTCATGCGATGCAAATCGCGCTCGTAGATGTCATAGACGTCGGCGATCATCTCCTCGTACGGCGAGCCCGCCGACTGGCGATAGGCGTCCGCGTCACACAGGCGGTTCTTGGCTGCGGAGATCTGGTTGTGGATGGCGGCTGGCGTATAGCGCTTCGAGTCAACGCCGGCGGCGTCGGCCGAGCGCTTGGTGAGCCTGCGCGCATCGGCCTGGTCGTAGATCGTGAACTGGCGTGTATACCCCAGGCGCTCGGCCTCGGCGCGCAGGATGCGCGCACACGCGGCATGGAAGGTCATCAACCACATGCCCCGCGTATCTCGACCCAGCAGCCGTTCCACCCGCCCGCGCATCTCCTTGGCGGCCTTGTTCGTGAACGTGATCGCCAGCAGCTCGCCCGCGCGCGCCTGATCTGAGTAGAGCAGGAAGGCGATGCGATGGACGAGCACACGCGTCTTGCCGCTGCCCGCGCCGGCGAGGATCAGCAGCGGTCCCTCACCGTGTGTCACGGCCTCGCGCTGAGGCTCGTTCAGCCCCTCCAGCAACTCCTGGAGGCGCTCGGCTTGAGAGTTCTCGAACATTCAGACCCAGCATAGATGCGGAGTCGGCGGGGTCTCCCACCCGCCGGATAGGCGGATGGATCCTCGTCTCCGGCCAGATCGGGAAGCCCACCCACCAGCGTGCAATGCTTGAGCGACCCGAGAACGCCGACCGATCGAAAATAGTTGTCCATGCCCGCCTTTGGCGGGCACCCGCGGGCGGATGAAATCGCACCGTGGGCGCGTATTTCCTATCAGTCCAGTGCCGCCCGCAAAATTATCCAGCGCCGCCCGCCTATCGGCCGTCTAGCCCCCGGCGGGGTTCGGGCCCTTGACGGTGCGCAGCGGCCTGACCTCGGCGATCGGCTCGGGGGGCTCCTCAGACAGCTCGCTCAGCGTCCGTTCCAGCGCAGCGATGCGGCTCGCAAGCCCCTGAATCGCCTCGGCGATCGGGTCGGGGAGATGGATCCAGTCGGCGTCGGGGCCCTCCACACGGCGGCCGTCCACGCGCACCGGATGGCCGGGGTTGCCGACGACCGTCGAGTTCGGCGGCACGTCGGTGATAACCACGCTGTTCGCGCCGATCTTCGCCCCATGGCCGATTGTGATCGGGCCCAAGAGCTTTGCTCCCGAGCCAATCGTAACGTTGTCTTCTACCGTCGGATGACGCTTGCCCGTAGCGAAGCCAGTGCCCCCCAACGTGACCCCCTGGTAGAGGGTCACGTCGTCTCCGATGTCGGCCGTCTCGCCGATCACCACCCCCGCGCCGTGATCGATGAACAGGCCCTCCCCGATTCGCGCCGCGGGATGGATCTCGATCCCGGTGAGCGCACGGGTGAACATCGAGATCGTGCGTGGCAACAGCGGCATCCCGGCGCCATCCAGCGCGTGCGCGACCCTGTAGGCCAGCAGCGCGTGGATGCCCGGCCAGGTGGCGAGGATCTCGCCTGGCCCCACACCCCGCGCCGCGGGATCGCGATCGCGCGCGGCGAGCACGTCACGACGCAGCTCCTTCGCGACCCGCGCGAAAGTGTCGAAACCGGCCATGGCAACAGCGTAGCGGGCTATTCGTGCCCGCTGACCGGCGTCTTCTACGGTGCAAAAAAGGCTTGCGAGACATAGCGCTCACCGGAGTCCGGCATGATCACGAGGATCCGCTGTCCCTTCGACTCCGGCCGCGCCGCGACCTGAAGTGCCGCCCACAGCGCCGCCCCGCAGGAGATGCCTGCGAGTAGCCCCACGCGCCGGGCGCAGCTCCAGGCCGTCTGGATCGCGTCGTCATCGGACACGGCGATCACCTCATCCAGCAGCTCTCGGTTGAGCACCGGCGGCACGAACCCCGCGCCGATTCCCTGGATGCGATGCGGGCCGACCTGTCCACCCGAAAGCACAGCCGAGCCGCGCGGCTCGACCGCCACCACCCGCAGCTGCGGGTTTGAATGCTCGCGCAGGTGCTCGCCCACCCCGGTGATCGTGCCGCCGGTCCCCACCCCGGCCACGAGCACATCCACCTTGCCGCCCTCCAGCACGCTCGTGATCTCCGGACCCGTCGTGCGCCGGTGGACGTCGGGGTTCGCGGGATTGGAGAACTGGTCGGGCAGGAACACATCGTCCGCGCGCGCCATCTCGCGGGCGGCCTGCACCGCCTCGCCCATTCCCCCGAGCGACTCGGTGATATCCACGCGCGCCCCGTACAGCCGCAGCAGGCTCTCGCGCTCACGGCTCATCCCCTGGGGCAGCGTCAGCACCAGGTCATAGCCCTTGGCCGCGCACACGAACGCGAGCGCGATCCCCGTGTTGCCGCTCGTCGCCTCGACGATCGTCGTCCGTCCCGGCTCGATTCGCCCCTCCGCCTCGGCCGCCTCGATCATCGCGACGCCGATCCGATCCTTCACGCTGCCGCCCGGGTTGAGCGACTCGAGCTTGGCGAGGAGCTCCACACCATTCTCCGCCGCAGGCGTACCCTCGAGCATCCTTGGAAGTGCGACTAGAGGGGTGCTCCCGACAAGCTCAGCAATGTTGATCGGGATTGGGGCCATATCGCCCACCGACAATAGTGGGCGGGCGATCCTCGCGTCATTGGCAACGGTCCCGTGATACCCGGTCCTTGTGCGGACCCGGTTGGATCTCCAGGCGCTCAGATCAGAGCTCAGATGTAATACATGCTCGCGCCGGCCTCGCGCGACTCCCGCTCGATCACGTCGGCGATCGTCGTCCGCGCGAGCACCTTCCGCGCGGCCTCTGCGGCATCGGCGAACGTACCCTGGGCGTCGCGCCCGAGCGGGCCGTCGAGCAGCTCGACGATCTCGAGGACGGTGACGGTGGAGGGCTCGCGCGCGAAGCGGTAGCCGCCCTTGACGCCCCGTTGAGAGCTGATGATCCCGGCGCGCCTGAGCACCGCGAACAGCTGCTCGAGGAACTGCACGGGCACCTCGCGCTTGCGCGCCAGCTCACCGATCGGCACCGGCTCCGAGCCAGCACTGCGACCGAGCTCGGCAAGTGCCAGCACGGCATACGGGGACTTGCTGGTAATCGAGATCATCGCGCCTGCGCTCTCATTCACGCGACTTTACGAAACAACGCCCCTGAGACGGCTGCTGGCCAAGCGAGGCGAGGACGCAGTGAGCGAAGTGTGCTGGCCGAACGGGGGATGGGAGCCGAAGGCGAGTGTCTGGGTGGGTGGGCTCCCATCCCGGTCGCAGGCGAGTGTCCGGGTGGGCGGGCTCCCTTCGGCACACGAGTGAGGGAGGACGCAGTATGGCGCCGTGCCAGCGGGCGTCTCAGAGCCAGCCGCGCTCGGTGGCGATGAGCACAGCCTGCGCGCGATCAACCGCGCCCAGCTTGCCGTAGATGTTGTGCAGGTGTGTGCGCACGGTGCTCGTTGACAGCGTCAGCTCGTGCGCGATCTGCTTGTAGACCTTGCCCTCGGCCAGCCTCTGCAGGACACCCAGCTCCCGCCCTGACAGTGGACACGGGTCGATGTGGCGCTGGCGCTGGCCGGTGGAGCTGGGCAGCTCGTACATCACCCTTCTCAGCTCCTGCGGCCCAAGACCGACGGTGCGGGCGGTCTGGAGCATCTCTGCCGGCGAGACCGGAGCGCCCTGCTCGTAGTGCGCCAGCATGTCCGCCAGGCGGATGAACGCGGCCTCGCCTTCCACCTCGGCGTTGTGGTGGCGCTCGATCGCCGTGGCGACAGTCACCGGCAGCCCCCAGCGGCGGGCGAGCACGCCGCCCACCAGTGCATGGTCGACGCCCAGCTCGCGGCGCTCGGAATGGATGCGTTCCTCTGGTGTCCTCGCGCCGCGGTGCACCTGGGCGGGATAGCCGGGATACGCGTGCAGCAGCACCAGCTTGCCGATGTCGTGGAGCAGGCTCGTGACGGTCAGACGGTCGCGGTGCTCGTAGCCGACCTCCGCCGCAAGGCGGTCGGCCGCGTGCTGGGTCGACAGAGCGTGCAGCCGGAAGCGCTCCGGAGCGGCGTCCCACACGCTCGAGCGCTCGAAGAAGTCAAATGTGCGAACCCGACCGGCCACCGCCTGCACGGTCTGCGGGCTCAGGAGCGCAACCGCTCCCACGACGGTATCCACCCGTCCGCGGCCAGCACGCGCTTGGTTGGCGATGCGCAGCACGGCGATGATCAGCGCGACATCGGACTCGACGGCCGTGACGATGTCGGCGGTCGCTACGTGATCCTTGGAGACCACCGCGAGCAAGCGGTTGCGCGACTCGGCCAGTGCGGGAAAGGCCTCGAGCGCTTCGAACGCCATCGTCAGGCGCCGGCCATGGCCCTCGTTCTGATGGCGCTCCCCGGAAGCTCCGCCGGAGGCGCCCGCACGGCGCTCGACCCCCACCCGGCGGTCGGCTTTTTTCGCGTTTGGCTTTGGCTTTGGCTTTGAAGCTGTCGCCTGCATTGTCGTCTGGATACCCATCCTTGGATTGTCGACCCCGTGAACGGGTCGCTCCGTGTTGGGGTCCTATCGGCATCTCTAGACGGAGGGTTGAGGACCGTTCCTCAACGAGAGCGACAGATCATCTGGATTCGAGTGCCCGGTCGATACGCCGCAGGGTCTCCTCGCGGCCGAGCAGCGCCACGCTCTCGAAGATCCCCGGCGAGATCGTCGTACCGGAGATCGCCACGCGCAGCGGCTGGTAAACCTCGCGTGGCTTGACCTTGCGCCGGGAGAGCACCGCTTCGAGCGCCTCCCCCACGCCGGCCTTATCGAGGCTGGCCGCATCGGCCAGCGCCGTGCGCACGTCGGCCAGCGCCGCGCGACCGTCCGCGTCCAGCCAGCGCTCTCGCGCTTTGAGATCGTCGAGGGGACCGTCGAGGAGCGAGCCAGCCAAAGGCCAGAAGTCCGAGAGCGTGTGGATCTTCTCCTGGCTGATCGTGACCGCGCCCGGAAACCGCTCGTCGCCTTGAGCGTCCGCGTGCCCTCTGCCCTCGAGGAACTCCCCCACGCGACGCTCGAGCTCCGGCGCCGGCAGCCCGCGAATGTGGACCCCGTTCAGCCACTTCAACTTGACCTCGTCGAACCGCGCGGGGTTGTGGCTCACCCGCTCGAGCGTAAACCGCTCGACGAGCTCAGCGGTGGACAGAACGGTCTGATCGTCGCCCGCCCCCCAGCCGAGCAGCGCCAGGTAGTTGCGCACCGCCTCCGGCAGGTAGCCGGCGTCGCGCAGCTCCTGCACCGAGGCCGCGCCGTGGCGCTTGGAAAGCTTCTTGCCATCAGACCCATGCAGTAGCGGCAGATGCGCATATACAGGCAACGGCTGCTCAGCGCCGAAGCCGACCGCCCTGGCCGCCTCCAGCACGAGCAGCTGCTTGGGCGTGTTCGACAGATGGTCCTCGCCGCGTACCACATGCGTGATCTGGGCGTCCAGATCGTCGATCGCGACGGCGAAGTTGTAGAGGACAGAGCCGTCCGCGCGCGCAATCACAGGGTCATCGAGATACACGTGCTCGAAGCTGGTGGGACCACGGATGATGTCGTGCACCACAGTCGCGCCCTCGTCGGGCACGCGCAGCCGCACGGCACCGTCGGCCTCGGGCTCGCCGCGGAAGCCGCGCTCGGCTCCGTGTCGCTCCTTGTAGGCGCGTACGTCCTCCGCGGTGGCGGGGCTTCGGTACGCGCGCCCGGCGTCGAGCAGTGCCTGCAACGCCTCCGCGTGCCGTCCCGCGCGCTCCGACTGGAGAATCGGCCCCTCGTCCCAGTCGAGCTCCAGCCAGCGCAGCGCGTCGAGGATCTGCTCCACGTTCTCCGGTGTCGAGCGCTCGCGGTCGGTGTCCTCGATGCGCAGCACCATCTGACCGCCTGAGTGCCTTGCCAGCAGCCAGTTGAACAGCGCCGTGCGCGCACCGCCGATGTGCAGCGCTCCCGTCGGAGATGGCGCGAACCTCACGCGCATCGGTCCGCCTGCGCGCTGGGATTGGTCGGGGACATGATCGGGGGTCAGAACCATAAGATCGCCGCATGCTAATCGGAGCGCACGTCTCGCCCGCGGGCGGCCTGCCCAAAGCGATCGAGCGCGGCGTCGAGAAAGACTGCCGCGCGATCCAGATCTTCAACCAGTCCCCGCGCATGTGGAAGCCCACGACCTACCGCGAGGAGGATGTCGCCGCGTTCCGGGAGGCGATGGCCGAGAGCCCGATCGACGCCGTTGTGATTCATGCCGTCTACCTGCTCAACTGCGCGAGCGACGATCCGGACATTCGCGCGAAGTCGCTCACCTCACTTACGCACTCGCTGCGCGTGGGAGCAGAGATCGGAGCCGACGGCGTGGTCCTGCATCCCGGTTCGGCCAAGACCGGCGACGTTCAGAGCGCGATGAAACGCGCGGGAGCGACGATCTCAGAGGCTCTCGCCGCAAGCGAGGAGTGCCCGCTGCACCTGGAGAATACCGCCGGGACTGGCGGGACCCTCGGCCGCTCGATCGACGAGCTCGCCGCGCTCCTTGAGCTTTCAGGCGGAAGCGAGCGCCTTGGGCTGTGCCTCGATTCCTGCCACCTGTTTGCCTCCGGCTACGACATCCGCACTTCCGCGGGTGTGGACGATCTGACGGCCGAGCTCGCCGAGAAAGTCGGTCTCGAGCGAATTGGCTCGCTGCACCTCAACGACTCACAAACCCCCCTCGGCGCCAACCGCGACCGCCACGCGAACATCGGCGAGGGTGAGCTCGGCGAGCGGGGCTGTGCGGCCTTTCTGTCCTCCCCCGCCTTCCAGGACCTGCCCTGCGTGCTCGAGACGCCCGGGGAGAACCGCGGCGGACCGACGCGTGAGGAGGTAGCGCTCGCCAGGAAGCTGCGCGAGCGCGGAATCAAAGCGCGAGCGCGCAGCCGCGCTCGGAACGCTCGGAAATAAGGACCGTCCGGCTCAGCCGGTGGCGGCTTCGGGGACGACCGGCGCAAGCACGTGTTCGAGCTCGGCGCGCAGCGTCGGCGTGTGCGTGACACGGTATGCCTCGCCCAGACGCAAGCGCCGCACACCCGCGGGCGTGTCGATGTCAAGCACCACCTCGGCGGGGCCGGGATAGTCCTCGACCAGCTGCTTGACGTCCTCGATCGCGCTCGCTTGAAGGCTCGCGGCATCGACCCGCATGTGCACGGGTTGGGCCAGCGTGGTGGCGGTCTTCGCGGCCGTCTCAGCCTGCTTACGGGCGCGCTTGATCTCCTCCTCGGAGGGCGTGAAAGCTTCGACCGTCTGCACGATCAGGCACGTCTTACCGGCTTCCTTGTGATCGACGCGCCCCTTCACGAGCACCACCTCGTCGACCGCCAGCGCCGCCTCGTGCTCGGCGAGCGCCTTGCCGAACACGAGCATCTCGACCGCGCCGGCGAGATCGTCGAGCGTCGCGAACATCATGTGCTCGCCGTTGCGGGTGCGGATGCGCTTGGCCTCGACGATAATTCCGCCCACCGTCACCCAGTCCTTGTCGCGGCGGTCGGAAAGCGCGGAGAGCGGACAGTCCACCCGCGCGCGCAGCGCATCGCGCAGCGGCTTCAGGGGATGCGCGGACACGAACAGCCCGATCGCTTCCTTCTCCGCGGCCAAGAGCTCTGACTGCTCGAACTCCGCGGTCGGGATCGGCAGGTGTACGGGGGCGGCGAATCCAGTGGCAATCGGCCCCCCGGCCGTGGCTCCACCACCGGCTGGCGCGTCTTCCTGCAGGTCGAAGATCGAGCCCTGTCCGATCTGTGCGTCCTGCTGGATTTTCTGGCCTTTGGCCTGCGCCTGCTCGAGGACGCCCAGCATGCCCTTGCGGCTGGCGCCCGTCGAGCCGAGCGCGCCGCACTTGATCAGCCCCTCGATCGCCTTCTTGTTGACCGTGCGGTTGTCCACGCGCTCGCAGAAGTCCCATAGCGAGAGGAACTCCCCGCCCTCCTCGCGGGCTCGTTTTATCGCCTCGACCGCTTGGTAGCCGACGCCCTTGACCGCATCCAGGCCGAACCGGATGTTGCCTTCCACGACCGTGAACTCGTGGTCTGACAGGTTCACGTCGGGGGGCAGGATCTCAATGCCCATCTCCTCGCAGCGGGCCACGAAGAACGGCACCTTGTCCTTCGTCGACATCACCGACGAGATCAGCGCGGCCATGTACTCGGCGGTGTAATTGGCCTTCAGCCACGCGGTGCGGTAAGCGATCAGGCCATAACAGGCCGCATGAGACTTGTTGAACGAGTAGTCGGCCGACTTTTCGTTGGTCTGCCACAGAAACTCGATCACTTCGGGCTTGGTGGCAGATGCACGGCAACCCTCGACGAACTCCGGCTTCAGCGCGGCCATCGCTGCCCGGTTCTTCTTGCCGATCGCCTTGCGCAGATCATCCGCCTTGGCCCCCGAGAAGCCGGCGAGCTCCTTGGAGATCTGCATCGCCTGCTCCTGGTAGAGGATGACCCCCATCGAGGACTCGAGGATCGCGCGCAGGCGCTCGTCCGCGTAGGTGATGGCCTGCGGGTTGTGCTTGCCCTTGGCGTACACGGGGATCTGGTCCATGGCGCCGGGGCGGTACAGCGCGTTGAGCGCGACGAGGTCGTTGAACTCGTCGGGGCGCACCTTCTTGATCGCCTCGCGCATGCCCTCGGACTCGAACTGGAAGACTCCGGTGGAGTCGCCGCGGGCGAGCATCTCATACGTGCGCGCGTCATCCAGCGGGACCTTCGTCCAGTCGGGACGATCACCCGTGGAGCGCTCGATGATGTCGAGTGCGTCCTCGATCACGTCGAGGTTACGCAGCCCCAGGAAGTCCATCTTCAGGATGCCGATTTCCTCGATTGGCTTCATCGAGAACTGGGTGACCGTGCGAAAGGCACGCTCGCCGTTCTCGTCAGTGCCGGCGTCCGCGAGCTGCAGCGGCACGATGTCGGTCAGCGGACGATCGGCGATCACGACCGCGGCGGCGTGAATCGAGGAGTTGCGCACGATCCCCTCGAGGCCCTGTGCCACGTCGACGATCTGCTTTGCGGTCGGGTCCTCGTCGCACGCTTTGCGCAGCGGCTGTCCCGGCTTCAGGCAGTCCTCGAAGGACGGCGCACGGCCCATGATCGGGTCTGGGATCAGCTTCGCCAGGCGATCGCCCGCACCGTAGTCGAAGCCCAGCACCCGCGCCGCGTCGCGAGTGGCCGCCCGCGGGAACATCTTGCCGAAAGTGACGATCTGTGCGACCGACTCGCGCCCGTACTTCTCGGTGACGTAGCGCATCACCCGCTCGCGCCCGCGCACGGAGAAGTCGATGTCGATGTCGGGCATGGACACACGCTCGGGGTTCAGGAAGCGCTCGAACAGCAGGTCGTAGCGCAGCGGGTCGATGTCGGTGATCTGCAGGCAATAGGCGACGATCGAACCGGCCGCTGAGCCACGACCCGGCCCTACGGCGATGCCGTTCTCCTTGGCGAACTTGACGAAGTCCCAGACGATCAGGAAGTAAGCGTTGAAGCCCATCCCATCGATTACGCCAAGCTCCATCTCCATACGCTCGAGCGCCTCTGCCGGCGGCGGGTCGCTGTAGCGCAGGCGCAACCCCTCGAGCACTCGCGCGCGCAGGTACTCGCGCTCGCTGCTCTCGTCGGGCGTCTGGAAGCTGGGGATCAACTGCTTGCCGAGCTCGAGCTCCAGCGAGCAGCGCTCGGCGATCTCCAGAGTGCTCGCGATCGCCTCGGGCCACTCCGCAAAGGCGGCCACCATTTCGCCGCTGTCGCGCAGGTAGAACTCGTTGGTCTCGAACGTCATCTTGGGCGCGGCGATCGTGCTCTTCGTCTGCACGCACAAAAGCGCCGTGTGGTGGTCGTAGTCCTCGCGGCGCAGATAGTGCACATCGCCCGTGCCCACCAGCGAGCCGCCGACTTCGCGGGCGATACGCACGATGCCCTCGTTGCACTTGTCCTGCGGCGCCAAGCCGTTCTTTTGCACCTCGAAATAGACGTTCTCCGCGCCGAACACGCGCAACAGATCGTCGGCGTGCGCGCGGGCATCTTGCGGGCGATCCTCGACCAGGCGTTGGCAAAAACGCGAGGCCAGGCAGCCGGTGAGCGCGATCACCCCTGCGGAGTGGCGCTCGATCTGGGCGAGGTCCACGGTCGGCTTGCCACGGTGCAGACCCTCCAGAAAACCGGCCGAGGAGAGCTTGACGAGATTGCGGTAGCCGGCGTCGTCGGCGGCCAGCAGCGTCAGGTGGTTGCGCTCGACCTTCGGTGACCCGCCCACCCCGCTGTTTGCCACCGTGTGGTCATCGACGAGATAAATCTCGCAGCCGACGATCGGCTTGATGCGGTGCTTGGCGCATGCCTTGTACAGCTCGATCGCGCCGTTCATCACGCCGTGGTCGGTCAGGCCGAGGGCGGGCTGGCCGAACTCCGCGGCGCGTGCCGCCAGCGCGTCGATCTTGCACGCGCCGTCAAGCAGCGAGTACTCGGAGTGGACGTGCAGGTGGGCGCAGGTGGGATTGCTCACTGGGACCGCATAGTAGGCGGCTGTGCGGTCGTAGAGCGACGCGCGCGTCGCTGTTTGCGGGCAATCCGCAAGCGGCCGATCAGCGACCTCGTGTGCTTGTGCGGCGGCGGCTTCTCGGCCGGCGCGGCGGGGTTTTCCTGTGCGAACGGGCGTTCCAGCGCGACGGGTGCGCCCGGCGGGCCGGCGGCCGTTGGGGGCTCCCCAGGCGCTGCCTGGAGGCCCTCCATCGCCGGCTCCTCCATCGTGGGCGGCTGCTCTTGCACAACTGGCTCGGCGCCGGGATCCTCGAGCGCCGCAGGCGACTCCTCCATCGTGGGCGGCTGCTCTTGCGCAACTGGCTCGGCGCCGGGATCCTCGAGCGCCGCAGGCGACTCCTCCACGCGCGCGCGCAGGCGTTCGAATGCGGCGGCAAGCGCGTCGGCCATCTCGCCGGGTTGGTCGGAGCTCTTGCGCTGGGGGACCTCCCATGTGGAGGTATTCGCCGCTGGTTCTTGGGTGGCGGCGGCGGTGGTCGCGATCCGCAGCCGAGACACCCCACCATTCAGCTCTCTGACGAGGTCTTCCATCTTGTGGTGACCTAAGCGCATGTGCTCGAGCTGACGCTCGGCCCGTTCGCGGGCGGCTCGCTCGGCTTCCAGCCCGCGATGGATCTCGACCGTTCGCTGCTCGAGCTCGGTGAGCCGCTCCTTGAGCTCACGCTCGGCGCCTCTGACCACCGCGCGTTCGGCCGCCACGGCCTGCTCTGCTTCGGCCAGCTCCCGCTGGACGCTCTGCAGCCGGCTGGCCAGCTTGCGCGCGTCGCGCTCACTCGCGCTCACTCGGCGACTCAGCCGGTCGATCGCCGCGCGACTCTCGCGGTCGAGCTCTGAGCAACGATCCTCGGCCTCCACGCGCAGCCGCTGCTCGGCGTACTCGCGCTGCTTGGCACGTCTCAGCTCGTGCTCATGCTCGGCGCCCGCCACGCGTGCGCCTTGCAGCAACTCGGACATCCGCCGCGTCTCCTCTTCGGCCTCCTCCAAGCGTTGCTGGAGGCTCGCCAGGTGGGTCTCGAGCGTCTGCACCGTAGCCTCGGCCGCCTCGGCGCGGCGGATCAGTGCGTCCGGGTGGGCGGGGTCCGAATTCATCGCGCGACGAGCACGGCGTTCGGCCAGCAGATCGCCTTCGGTCCTTCGCGGCGCTTCGCCGTCCGGCGTCTCTTTGCCCTCTGCCATCATCATTGATCGGCAAGGTATGGGGGACGCCGGACGACCTCCCAAGAAGCGCTCGGCTACAGAGGATTCTCAGCCCCGGCGAAAGATTTTGAACCGGCGGGGCCTCAACCGGCGACGCGTCGCGCGATCAGCACCGCCGCGATGACCGCTGAGCAGGCAGCGCCCCCCCTGACGGCCACAGTGCGAGCTGAGGGCAGCCTCTGGCGCAGATACCACTTCCCCCCGCGCCACACCGCGTAGCCGAGGAGCTTATAGCCGTTGCTGCTCATCCCAGCATGCTAGCGCCATGAGGCTTACTCGTTATGCAGGCGCCAGGCCATACGCGACTGCAGCGAGAACAGCTCGATGAAGCCGGGGGAGGCGGTCTGTGGGAAGAGGCCGCCGGACTCGGCGAACGACGCGAGGCTCGCGTCATAGACGGCATTGGGAGAGGAACGTGTCACCACCCGTGCTTGGCCCTTGTAGAGCTTTATCCCGATCGTCCCTGAGACCAGCTCGTTGACCCGCTCCATGTAAGCGTCCAGGTCTGACCGCAGTGGCTCCCACCACAGCCCGGCGTAGACGAGGTAGGCCCACTGGCGGTCGAGTTGGGGCTTGAACTGATTTTGGTGGATCGTGCCCACGAGCTGCTCGAGCTCCTGGTGGGCTCCCAGTAGGATCGCCGCGGCGGGTGCCTCGTAGATGTCGCGCACCTTCAGCCCGACGATGCGGTCCTCGATGTGGTCGACGATCCCCACCCCATGGCACGCGCCGAGCTCGGCAACCCGTTCGATCAGCTCCACGAGCTCGAGGCGCTCGCCGCTCAAGGCGACGGGCACGCCGCGCTCGAACTCAATCTCAACGATCTCAGCCTCGTCGGGTGCCCGCTCGGGAGGGGTCACGAGCTGGAACACGTCGTCCTCGGGCGCGTGCGAGAGATCCTCGATCCAGCGACCCTCCGAGGAGCGCCCCCAGAGGTTGTCGTCGATTGAATACGGCGCCTGCCCCTCCGCGCCTTGGATTGACTTGACGGGGATGCCGTGCGAGCGCGCGTAGGCGATCTCCTCCTCACGACCCATCTGCCAGGAGCGCACCGGCGCGATCGTCTTCAGCTCGGGCGCGAGCGTGGCAACGGTCACCTCGATGCGCACTTGATCGTTGCCCTTGCCGGTGCAGCCATGGGCGATCGTGTCACAGCCTGACTTGCGCGCATAGTCGACGGCGAGCTTGGCGATCAGCGGTCGCCCGAGCGCGGTGAACAGCGGATAGCCCCCGCCATAGAGCGCGTTGGCCTTGATCGCGGGCAGGACGTACTCGCGCGCGAATTCCTCGCGGGCATCGACGACATGGCAGTCCAGGGCGCCGAGCTCAAGCGCCTTGCCCTTGATCACCTCGTAGTCCTCGCCGGGCTGGCCGAGGTTGACGGTCAGGCACACCACCTCCGCGTCGTAGGAGTCCTGGATCCACTTCAGCATCACGCTCGTGTCGAGACCGCCGGAGTAGAGCAGCAGCACGCGGTGGACCTCGGCGGGGTCGGCCTCGTAGGAGGCTGTGCGCGGGGCGGATGTGTGGGTTGGATCCTCGGACACGGCGGCGAACCCTACCTTCAGTCCTGCTCGTCCAGCGCCGCGCCCAACCGCCCGAGCGCGTCATCGATCTCTGCCTCGGAGACGATCAGCGGCGGCAGCAGCCGCACGGTGGTGGGCCCGGTGGCGTTGACGATCAGCCGCTGCTCGAGCAGCGCGCGGCGCACGATCTCAGGCGCGGGGATGTCAAGCTCGCACGCGAGCATCAGGCCGCGCCCGCGCACGGACAGCACGTGGGGCAGGCGCTCCAGGCCGGCCGCCAAGCGGTCGCCTAGCTCACTCACCCGTGCAAGCAGCGCGGGGGTGTCGGTTACCTCGAGCGCCGCGAGCGCCGCTGCCGCCAGGACCGGGCCACCCGCGAAGGTGGAGCCGTGATCGCCCGGCTGGAGGACGTCAGCAAGCCGCTCGCCCGTAACCAGAGCGCCGATCGGCAGCCCCCCGCCGAGCGCCTTGGCGACGGTGATCGCGTCGGGAATCACTCCCGTCTGCTGATAGGCCCACAGCGTGCCGGTGCGGCCCATGCCGCACTGGATTTCGTCGAAGATCAGCGCGGCGTCGTGCTCGTCGCAGGCCGCCCTTGCCGCCCCGAGCAACTCCTCGGAGAGCAGGTTCACGCCGGTCTCCCCCTGGATCGGCTCGAGCACCACGGCGGCGGTGCGCTCGTCGACCGCGGCGGCGAGCGCACCGGGCTCGGGGGCGACTACGCGAAAGCCCGGAACGAGCGGCGCGAACGGAGCCTGCTTTGACTCCTGCGGGGTCGCCGACAGGGCGCCGTAGGTGCGCCCGTGGAAGGCGCCGTAGACGACGACGACATCGCCCGCGTGCTTGGCCTTGCGCACGAGCTTGATCGCGGCCTCGTTGGCCTCCGCACCGGAATTGCAGAAGTACACCTTGCCGCCGAGACTGGACCGCGACAGGCGCTCGGCCAGAAGCATCGCTGGCTCGGTGTAGAACAGGTTCGAGACATGCATCAGCTGCCCCACCTGCTCGCGCACCGCCGCCACGACGCGCGGGTGGCAGTGACCGATGTTCGTCACCGAGATCCCGCACAGAAAGTCGAGGTACTCGTTCCCGTCGGAGTCCCACAGGCGCGCGGCCTCGCCGCGGACGAACTCGACGGGAAAGCGAGCGTAGGACGGGATTACGCTGTCCCGCTCGAGTTCCTGCAGCTCTGCAAGGCTCATGCGGAAGCCTCGATCTTGGTGCCGATCCCCGCGTCCGTGAACAGCTCGAGCAGCAGTGAATGCGCTACCCGTCCGTCGAGGATATGCGCGGCCGAGACGCCCTGTTGGATTGCCTCGACGCAGGCGGCCAACTTGGGACGCATGCCACCCTCGAGCCCCGGCAGGGCATCCTTGACCTCCCGCGTGGTGGCCTGCCCGATCAGGCTGCCGGGGTCGGCTGGATCGCCCAGCCAGCCGGGGACGTCGGTGAGGAAGACCATCTTGTAGGCGCCGATCGCGCCCGCGACCGCGCCGGCGGCCTCGTCGGCGTTGACGTTGTAGGAGCGCCCGTCGCGGTCAGCGCCGACCGAGGCGATCACAGGGATGTAGTCGGAGGAGATGTGAGCGATCACGTCGACATTGACGCGCTCGATGCTCCCGACGAAGCCGATGTCCTCCCCATCCGGCCCCGCGCGGCGGGCTACGCGGAACAGCGAGCCGTCGTCGCCGCACAGGCCGACCGCGGGCTGACCGTGACGGTTCAGGCGCAGGACGATCTCCTTGTTGACCTTCCCGACGAGCACCATCTTCGCGACCTCGACCGTGTCCTCGTCAGAGACGCGCAGGCCGCCGACGAACTCGACCGGCAGGCCGAGACGCTCCATATAGGAGGTGATGTCGGGACCGCCGCCATGCACGACGATCGGGTTCAGCCCCACGTACTTGAGCAGCACCACATCGCGCGCGAACTCCTCTCGCAACCCAGGATCCTCCATCGCGGCGCCGCCATACTTTATGACCACCGTCTTTGAATGGAACTCTCTGATGTACGGGAGTGCCTCGAGCAGCGTGCCTACATCGCGCATGAAGAAGACCTCGGGTTGGATGGGTGGGAGACAACTACGCTGAGCGACCGAATCGGGGGTGATGTCGCCGGTCTCAGCTCGGGTTGGTCGAGCCGGGGCGCTCTTCCTCGAAAGCTCATGTCGTGTAGTCGGCGTTGATGGTCACGTACTCGTGCGAGAGGTCGGAGAAGAACACCTCTGTCTCGGCACCCTCGCCCGGGAGGATGATCTCGTATTCGACTTCCTTCGCCTTCAACGCCTCGGCCAGCGCGTCCTCGTCGTAGTCGATCGCGGCTCCCGCCGAGCACACGTGGATGCCCTCGAGCGTTATGTCAAACACGAGCGGCGCGGTGCTCCCTCCGAGGGCGGCGCCGACGGCCTGGACGATGCGCCCCCAGTTGGGGTCGCCGCTGTGCAGCGCGGCCTTGACGAGCGGCGAGTTGGCCACCGAGCGCGCCGCCGCCTCGACGCTCTCCTGATGGCCTCCCCGCACGACCACCCGCGCGATCCGGGCGGCGCCCTCGCCGTCTGCGACCATCAGGATCGCGAGCTGGCGCAGGAGCGCGTCGAGCGCCTCGCCGAAGCGCAGCTCGTCCTCTGACTCCGGGGCGATCCGCACGCCGGAGGCGCCGGAGCACATCAGGATCGCGGTGTCGTTCGTCGA
>Ga0116215_1000074_pt1 | contig 74060 bp, 57 predicted proteins | sample Sb_taG_7_FD_89698 | JGI IMG/M metagenome (GOLD analysis project Ga0116215, IMG submission 89698) | Peat soil microbial communities from Weissenstadt, Germany - Sb_50d_2_FS metaG | ecosystem: Environmental > Terrestrial > Soil > Wetlands > Peat | place: Germany: Weissenstadt | collected 2010-09-21
GCCACAGCACCTGTACATTCGCGCGAGCGACGAGCGCGTCGTCCTGGTTTCTGACCTGCCAGGCGAAGTCGACCAGGCCGGCCGCGTCCCCCTCCGGGGACGATGCGTCGATCGGGCGTAGCGCGGTCACCTCGCCCGCCACCGACACGCTGTCACCCAGCCGCACGGGGCGCTTGAACACGACGTCGCCGACGCGGCGCAGCGCGAGCACGCGCTCGGGGTCCAGCGGCACGAGGCCGACCGCGAGCGAGAGCACGAGCATGCCGTGCGCGATGCGCTCGCCGAACGGGCTGCGCGCGGCCCACTCGGGGTCGCAGTGCTGGGGGTGCCAGTCGCCGGTGAGCGCTGAGAAGACGATCACGTCGGTGTCGTGCACAGTGCGCGCGCCGCTGTGAAACCGCTGACCCACGGCCAGGCTGTCGAACGGGTCTGACCAGACCACGCCATCCTCAACCTCAAAGTGGGACATTGCTCGCACGGGCCTCCGGTCGGTGCACCTCCGCGAGGGACTCCAGGCAGGAGGCCACGCGCGCGCGGGTCGAGTCGGGGGTGATGATCTCGTCGACGAAGCCGTCCGCGCTCGCGCCCTCCACGCGCAGGTGCTCGCTCGAGTAAGCGCTGGCGAGCCGCCGCCGGTGCGCGGCGGGGTCCTCCGCGGCGGCGATCTCGCGGCGCGAGAGGATGCCGACCGCCTGCTCGGCGCCCATCACGCCGATCTGCGCCTGCGGCCACGCGAACACGTAGTCGGCGCCGAGCGCCTTGGAGTTCATCGCGATGAACGCGCCCCCGAACGCCTTGCGCACGATCACCGTCACGCTCGGCACGTTCGCCTCGCAGAACGCGTGCACGAGCTTGGCGCCGTGGCGGATCACGCCGTCGCGCTCCTGGCGCGAGCCGGGCAGGAAGCCGGGGGTGTCGACGAGCACGAGCAGCGGCAGCCCGAAGGAGTTGCACATGCGCACGAAGCGCGCGGCCTTCTGCGAGGCGTTCACGTCGAGCACGCCGCCCAGGTGCTGGGGCTGGTTGGCGACGATCCCGATCGCGCGGCCGTCCAGGCGCGCGAACGCGCACACGACGTTGCGAGACCAACGCGCGCTGACCTCCATCAGGCGCCCGCCGTCCACGAGCGTCGAGGCGAGGTGGCGGATGTCGTACACCTTGCGCGCCTGCTCGGGCACGATCCGCGCGGCGGGGACTTCCGGCGCGGCGACGCTCGGCCACAGCTGCGGCGCCACGCCCGCGTGCTGGGGCAGGTAGTCGAGCAGGTCGCGCGCCATCAGCGCGCCGTCGACCTCCGTCGGCGCGGTGAAGTGGCACACGCCATTGCGCTCGTGCACGCGCGGGCCGCCCAGCGCGGCCATGTCCACGTCCTCGCCCGTGACCTCCGAGACGACCCCCGGGCCGGTCAGGAACATCGACGCGCGCCCGGTCATGATCACGAAGTCGTTCAGCGCGGGGCCGTAGGAAGAGCCGCCTGCCGCCGGCCCACACACGATCGATATCTGCGGCACCACGCCCGACAGGCGCACGTGCTCGCGGAAGATCGCGCCATACCCGGAAAGGGCGGCGAGGCCCTCCTGCATGCGCGCGCCCGCGGACTCCACGAAGCCGAGTACCGGCACGCGCGCGCGGCCGGCCAGGCGCAGCAGCTCGACGATCGTCTGCGCGTGCGCCTCCCCGAGCGAGCCGCCCGCGAACGACGCGTCCTGCGCGTAGCAGTACACCTGGCGCCCGTCCACGCGCGCGTGCGCACCCAGCACGCCGTCGCCCGAGCGCGCGCGCTCGCCCATGCGCCGCGAGCGCACCTGCGTGCGCAGCAGCTGCAGCGAGCCGGGATCCGCGAGCACTTCCAGGCGCTCCAGCGGCGATAGGCGCTCGTCGGGACGGGTGGCCAGCGCGAGGCTCACGCGGCCTCCAGGCACAGCACGGCGTTGTGGCCGCCGAAGCCGAACGAGTTGGACAGGCCGAGCACGGGGCGCTTGCCGTTGGTGTCGAGCGGGCGCGCGGCGCCGGGCACGTAGTCGAGGTCGAGGCCCTCGTCGGGCTGTTCGAGGCCGAGCGTGGGCGGGGCGATGCGGTCGCGCAGCGCGAGCAGCGTGGCGACCGCCTCCACCGCGCCGGCGGCGCCGAGCAGGTGGCCGATGGCGGACTTGGTCGAGGACACGGGGATGCGCCCGGCGTGCTCGCCGAGCGCGAGCTTCAGTGCCTGCGTCTCGGCGCGGTCATTCAGCGGCGTGGAGGTGCCGTGCGCGTTTACGTAGTCGATCTGCTCGGCGGACACGCCGGCGTCGGCGAGCGCGGCGGTCATCGCGGCCGCCTGGCCGGCGCCGTCCGCGCGCGGGGCGGTCAGGTGGTGGGCGTCGGAGCTCGCGCCGTAGCCGCGGATCGTGCCGAGCACGCGCGCGCCCCGGGCCTTGGCGGCGTCGGCGCGCTCGAGCACGAGCACGGCGGCGCCCTCGCCCATCACGAAGCCGTCGCGGCGCGCGTCGAACGGGCGCGAGATGCCGCTGGGGGAGAGCGCCTCCAGGGCGCTGAAGGCGGCGCGCGCGAGCGGGGTGAGCCCGGCCTCCGAGCCGCCGGCGACGACCGCGTCGGCTTCGCCGCACTGGAGCATGCGCATCGCGCTGCCGAGCGCGTGCGCGCCGGAGGCGCACGCGGAGGAGACGGCGAAGGAGGGACCGCGCAGGCCGTGGCGCATCGACAGCGCGCCGGCGCCGGCGTTGCTCATCATCAGCGGCACGGACAGCGGCGAGACGGCCTCGGCGCCGCGTTCGCGCAGCGAGTCCTGGCCGTTGACGAGCGTCTCGATGCCGCCGATGCCGGTGCCGAGCACGCAGCCGACGCGCTCGGCGGGGTATGGAAGCCCGCCCACTCCGCCGTCAGCCCCCTCGCCCTCCCAGCCGGCGTCGGCGAGCGCCTCGGTGCTGGCGGCGATCGCCAGTTGCGTGAAGCGGTCGGCGCGGCGCGCCTCCTTGGCGGTGAGGAACTCGCGCGGGTCGAAGTCCGCGCACGCGCCCTCGCCGTCGTTGATCCCGCACACGCCGGCGCTCCAGCGCTCGTGCAGCGCGCGCGCGCCGACGCCCAGCGGCGTGACGGCGCCGACCCCGGTGACGACGACGGGCTCCATCGACTAGACGCGCTCGGCGATCAGCTTGATCGCGTCCTCGACGGTCTTCACGTCGGCGACGTCCGCGCCCTTCAGCTCGACGCCGTACTGCTCGTTGACGATCTGCGAGAGCTCGGCGAGGTCCAGCGAGTCGATGTCGAGCGCCTCGAAGGTGGCGTCGCGGGTGATGTCGTCGGGGTCCGCGCCGAACGTGGCCAGCGATTCGATCACCAGCTTCTCGATCTGCTCCTCGGTGACTGTCGTGCTCATGGTTTCCTTCCTTTTTGATTAGTGGGATGGCGATGTGCGGCTCATGGCTGGGTGGGCTCGTAAGCGAGCGCGGCTTTGGCAAGCGGCGTCAGGCGGCGAGGCCCCCGTCGACGTAGAGGGTGGAGCCGGTCACGTAGCCGGCGAGCTCGGAGGCGAGGAAGCTCGCGCACGCGGCCACCTCGTCGGGGCGCCCGGCTCTCCTGGCGGGGACGGCACGGAGCAGCTCGCCGCCCAGGTCGGCGGTCATGTCGGTGTCGATCAGCCCGGGGGCGATCGCGTTGACTGTGACGCCGCGGCGGGCGACCTCGACGGCGATCGTCTTGGTCATGCCGATCAGGCCGGCCTTGGCGGCGGCGTAGTTGGACTGCCCGGCGTTGGCGCGCGGCCCGACCACGGAGGCGATGTTGATCACGCGTCCGAAGCGCTCGCGGATCATGCCTTTGAGCGCGCGCCTGGTCGCGCGAAAGGCGCCGGTGAGGTTGGTGTCGATCACGCGGCCCCAGTCGTCGTCGGTGAGCGCGAGCGCGAGATCGTCGGCGCGCACGCCGGCGTTGTTGACGAGCACGAGCACGCGGCCGAGCTCGCCCTCTGCGTGCGCGAACAGGCGCTCGAGCTGCTGCCCGTCGGTGACGTCGCCCTGCACCGCGAGCGCGCGCCCGCCGTCGCGCTCGATGCGCGCGACGGTCTCCGCGGCGGCCTGCTCGCCGCTGCGGAAGTTGACCGCAACGGGCCAGCCGTCGACCGCGAGCGCGCCGGCGATCGCCGCGCCGATGCCGCGCGAGGCGCCGGTCACCAGGGCGCAGCCCTCGCGCGTCACCAGCTGCCCCAGGTCATGGTGGTGGCGCCCCACACGAGGCCGGCGCCGACGGCGCCGAGGACGAGGCGGGCTCCGGGCGCCAGCGCGCCGGTGCGGACGGCCTCGTTGAGCGCGAGCGGCAGGCTGGCGGCGCTCGTGTTGCCGAGCTCGGCGATGCAGTCGAACACGCGCCCGGGCGCGAGGCCGAGGCGCTCGGCGACGGCGGAGAGGATGCGCCCGTTGGCCTGGTGGTAGACGAACAGGTCGACGTCCCCGAGCGCGAGGCCCGCCTGTGCGAGCACCTGCTCGGTGGAGCTCGTGAGGCGCGCGACGGCCATGAGGAACGTCTCGTGGCCTTCCATCTCCAGGAACCCGTGCTCGCGCGTGACGCGGATCGCGGACGCGGCGCCGCCGTCGCTGCCGAGCACGAACGGGCCGATCCGCCCGTCGGCGTCCAGCGAGACGACGAGCGCGCCGGCACCGTCGCCGAACAGCGGCGCGGTGCGGCGGTCCTCGAAGTCGACGAAGCGCGTGAGGATCTCGGCGCCGATCACGAGCACGTGCTGGGCGCGACCGGCCTCGATCCATGCGGTCGCGTGCGCGAGCGCGGCGAGCGTGCCGGCGCACGCGGCGCCGACGTCGATCGCCGCTACGTCTTTCATGCCGAGCGCGTGCGCGACGAGCGGCGCGGTCGAGGGCGTGATCTCGTCGGGGGCGAGCGTGGCGACGAGCACCATGTCGATCTGCGACGCGTCCAGGCCGGCGCTCGCCAGCGCCTCGCGCGCGGCGCGGGTGGCGAGCTCGTCGACGCGTTCGCCGGGTGCGGCGTAGCGGCGCGCGCCGATGCCGGTGCGCCGCTCGATCCAGTCGGGGCCGACACCTAGCCGCTCGGCGATCTCGGTGTTGTCAACCCGGCGCTCGGGCAGCGCCACGCCGATGCCGGCGATGCCGGCGGTGCGCGTCAGCGGCCGGGGGCGCGCGGGGGTGGTGTGGTCCGGCGCCGCGTGCTCGGGGGCGGCGTGGCTCGTCTGCAGCGTCGACACTGCGCACAGCCTTCCGAGTCGCAGGGGGTTGACCTTGCGGAACGGAGCGTCAACCCCTCGAATGGGGGGTCAGTCCGTGCGGGTCGGGGGGCGCTCTCGATCAGGCCAACAAGAGTGCCTGCAAGCGCTGAGGATCTCGGCTGTGAGTCGCGTGTGCGAACCCTACGGCTACCGCCAGGGATCGCCGAGGATCTGACCTGCCTGTCTTGCCAGCTCAACCTCCCGACGCTCCTTCTCGCAGTCCTCGCCGAGGAAGTCGCAGCGCGGGGTCAGGCTGTGGAAGCCGACGATCAGCATGTTGTTGCAGACGTTGGCGATCCACTCGGCGTCGTCGGCGGTCGCACGCGCAGTGATTGCGGCCTGCGCGTAGTTCTCTGAGGCGTTGCGCAGGCCGTTGAAGATCCGCATTTGCGCGTCTCCCATCAGCAGTTCGGTCGCCGCTGATGCCGTCTCGATGCGAGTATGCGCCTGAGCGTCTACGAGGTTCTCGAAGGCGCGCGTGTAATACGTCCGCGCGGCGGCAGCGAGGTCGGTGCCGAGCTTGCCGAAGGTCCGAGCGCGCGAGTGCTGCGTCGTGCTGAAGCTGCCGCACGTCGCGGCGATCTCCGCCAGTGCAGCGCGATCCCCGCGCGTATAGAGACGAATGATGTCGTTCCTGGAGGGCCTGCTGAAGTAGTTCGCCCAGAGCTTGGCCTCTTCGGACTGCTTCAGCACGCTGTCGGCCTGACGCTGCTCGTCGGGGAGCGCGGTGCCCTCAACCATGACGGTGAGACCTGTCGTCAGCGCCTTGAGGTAAGTCAGGGCCGTATAGATCGCGAAGTAGGTCTTCAAGTACGTCTGGATCCGCGCATTGAGCTCGGCGCTGCGCGCGTTCGCCCTGCGCATCTCCTCGAGCGCGGCCTCGGCCTCGACTATCGGCGCGGGGGCGGGTGTTCCACCTGGAGGCCCGCTTCGTCCCCTGGGGACGGGGCCGCCGCTCGGCTGGGTGATCTCGCCGCTCGCCGTTCTGGCCGGCGGCTCGGTTGCGGCCGCCGCGCCAGCCCGCAGGTGGTGGCCGGGCCTGCCGGCGGCCGCGGCGCCGACCACGGGACGACGAATGGGTGTCCCGTCGGTGGTGATGTCCCAGGAATCGAGGCCGACCTGGTTCAGGCTCGTTCGCACGTCGGGGCGCGCGCTACTCGGCGTCAGGCGACCGTCGTTGAGCTTGCTCTCGGGAGCGATCTTCACGCCGAGCCGCGGGGCGTTGGTCTTCACCCCCCCGTCGAAGCTCCACAGCTCCGCATCGGCGCCGGCGAGCCGCACAGCGGCGATCATCGGCAAGTCCTTGGATTGCACGTCGATCTTCTCGAGCGCCGCCCGGCCGTAGGTGGGGAGCCGGGAGGCGAGTCCCGCCCCCTCGTCGATCGTGATCCCGAGCTCCTGCACGATGAGCTGCCGCGCGCCGGCCCGCGCCGGCTCCCCGTGCGTTGCCTCGACGTAGTTGTAGCGGGCGATCCGAATGTCCGCGTTCGCGGCTCGGAGTGCTTGGAGCGCGCGCGCCGCCGGTCGGTTGCCATCGGCAATCGCGCCAAGTACGTCGGTATCCAGGTAGACGACGCGCCTGGTGGGGCCGCTGCTTCCTGTGCCGGTCGCCTGCCGATACACCCCGACCGGCGCCCCCACACCTTGGCGAGTCCGTCCTACGCCCGCCGGGTGCTGCTGCACGACGTGCGCAAGCTCGTGGGCAAGGAGGCGCAGCCCGTCCCGCGTACCCCGGCCGGCAGCGGTCGCGTTGAGCACGATTTGCCCCCCGACCGTGAAGGCGTGCGCATCGACTGACCGCGCCGCCCGAGCGGCGTGGGCGTCGTCGTGGATGCGCACCTGGCTGAAGTCGTACCCGAAGCGCGGCTCCATAAAGGCTCGCGCGGCGGAATCGAGCGGTGTTGCTGGTCGCGCAAGCGCTTCGTGCACTGCCGGCGGCGCCCCGGTGTCGGCGTGCCCGGCACCGGCGACGCCACGAGCCCGGACGGCCGCGTGAGGCATCGGTGCTTCCGGCATCGCCACGACGCGCTCCGCAAGGCGATCGGCTTCGCGCTCGAGCGGATCGTCGGTCCGGCTCACCATCAGCTTGCGGTGCACGACGCCCGGCGCTGGCAGTGGAAGGGGGTCGTGGGCGGCGAACGTCGGCATAGTCCGGTGCACACCGAGAGCGCTACGACATGCGGCCCTCCGGCAGGCCCAGGCCAGCGTACTTCGCGGTCCCGGACGAGTCAAACAGCGGACTCTGCCAGTCCTTGGAGATGAAGCCCGCCGCGCCCGCGGCGCGCGCGGCGCGCGGCGAGATGCCGCCCGCGCCGGAGATATACGGTCGTGCCACCTGGGCCATGCATCGTTCAATAAAGCGAGGTGGTGTGAACCGTAAGCGTCACCACCAGCGATGCGAGCCCGCACGAGATGTTTAGCATCGCCAGCAGTGGGATGTCAACGTAGCGTGGCAAGAGCGGTAGCTTCGATGCCGTCCTGTACTCCCTAAGTGCTAGCCGGATCGATATAGGGGGACGTCGTGGTTCCTTCGAAATCGAGGAACGGAGAGACCACTGGAGTTCCTCGCTGATCTCCTCTTCGAGACTATCGCCTCGTCGGCGGGTGCGCTCAAAGATCGCCAGTCGTAGGATCGCCGCGACGGTAAGGAGCAGCGACAACAGAGCCGCAGAGCTTGAGGTATACCATTCAACGTACCGAGTCGACCTTATTACAACCGCTATAAGAATGAGAAGGTTCAGAAGTGTGAGTGCCAGTAGCAAATTGCCATTTTTGCTGAGCGATTCCGACGTTAGGTCCAGATCAGCTGCAACCCGATCGAGTTCGGCGTCAGATGGCCCAAGGCTAGGCGACTCTTCTGGATTATCGCGCTCGAAGTCCATCATTAAGACTTCGCCGTCGACACAAAGAGCTCTTGGAGGAGGCTCTTTTGACAGTCCTCGCGGTCCGCCGCATCAAATGAGCCAGCCAATGCGCCCTCGTTGTAGAAATTGTGAAAGACCGACGAATAGGGAACTACGACGTGCCCTGCGAGCGCGGCGTCCCTCACTACCCGGTAGTACTTACCCTTTTCGTAGTAGCGAATGACGTTGTCTGCTTCAGGCCACCAAAGATCGGCCTTGGTTACGAGCGTGATCATGTAAGCGGGCTTACCGGCAACTAGCGGGACCCACTCCGCAGCTGAGTCGAGCTCGACTTCACGGTGGGTGGAAAGCCACGCGGCGTCGACGCCCCCATCCGGGGCGATTGCTTCTGACTTACCAGTCTTGTACTCGTGATAGCCCCAGGACACAACATTTATGACGCCGAACCGCGTTTGATCCAGTGCCTTGCGGATAGCCTCCAAGCGGCGTGCGCGTAGCTCCGCCTGACCCGGCGTGTCAATGAAGTCGAACACTGTGCCAGCGAGCTGAACCCGGCTCCTAGATGCGAACGCAGTTCGACTGAGATGATCAATGGCCTCAGGGACGAGCTCTTTTAGCGAAAGGACAAAGTTCGACTTGCCGGTACCGGTAGATCCGAGAATCAGCACGTAGTGCTTCGTTCGCAGGACGTCTCTAAGTCTGCGGAGCAGCCCTTGTTCCTTCGCTATGTCCACGATCGCGACGGCGGCCTTCGCCGCTGCGACCTCCTCAGCCCCCGTTGGCATGAGCCCCCTTTTTCGGTAGACGGATAGTGCCACGGTCCTCGGACGCGTTCGCTGAGGCTTCAGGGTTGCGTGGCCGGGCAGAGGCAGGGGGTACGCTGCGAAGCGAGAGATGCATGCCAACTTGAAGCGACCTACCGATCTTCAAGAGCGGAGCGTTCGTCTTACAGCATCGAGCGGAATCATCAGTGTGCCAGGTGCTAGGGGCGAAGGCTCGAATCCGAAGCGATGGTAGAATGACGCGGCGCGATCGTCGAGTGCATCGACGGTGACTGCGCGTACGGCGAGTTGCTCGGAGGCGCGTAGGATGCGCTGTAGAGCGTCGAGCAGAAGGCTGCGGCCGAGGCCGGTGCCCTGGTGATGCGCGGTGACGGCGAGGCGTGCGACGAGCGCCACTGGTATCGGGAAGTGCCGGGAGAGTCCTCGGCGCACTGTGGATGTTGCTTGCTCGTGTTCAACCTGGGCTGCTACGAGGGTGTAGTAGCCGGCGACTTTGTCGTCTGGCTCGGTGGTCACAAAGGTGCGGGCAGCGTCGCGCTGTTGATTCTGTCCTGCGTAGGCGATCAGCCAGCGGTCAAGAGATGCCTCGCCGCAGCTGAAGTGGTCGACGCGGTGTGTCTTGCGGTCGAACGCGGCGGTTGCGCTGAGTTGCGGCGTCACGCCTCGGGTAGGACGCTCGGCTTCTCGGTGAGGCGGCGCAGCCCTTGCTCGGAGGTAGGGGAGGGTTGCTCCAGGGCGGTGAGGAACCGTTGCGCTGCTTCGTCGTCGAGGATGTAGCGGGTGCGCTCGGCGAGGGTGCGCTCGGCCTCGTGGCGGGCAGCTCGTCGTACGAACTCGCTGAGGGTCTCGCCGCTGGCGGCTGCGGCGGCCTGCTCGAGGTTGCGCTCCTCCTCGGTGATCCTGATCTCGATCCTGCGTGTCTTGGTCGTTGGGCTGGAAGCCATAAGCAGAGTGTACGGCATTCGTCCGGACAGATCTAGAGTAGCGGCTCCCAGCGCACGGGGACGCCCAGTACATCTGTTCGATATGGCATACATCGGGTCTATCCGGGCGTGGCGGCCGGCATTGAGGCGGTCTGAGGGATCGCAAATGGACCGCAGAAGGCCGGAAATCCGCATTGGAAAGCCAACTTGAACCGTGCTCACCGATATTTGGTAGATCTGCGAATTGCCGCGAATACGGGCGAAAACTCCCGAAAACACTGGCTGAGCGGTGCTGCTGTTTGCCTGTGTTCGCTGCTGTTCGATGGCCTACCTGACCGCAAAGTGGCCGCAAGGCGAGCGTTGCGGTCGTTTTGCGGCCGGAGTGCCCGCCGGCCGCGCGAGGTGCAGCGTCGGCCACGGATGCGAGGATGCCTGCCGTGTCGGCAGATCCATTCGAGTCTGTGGTAGGGAGGAAGCGCGGAGCACACCGCCGTAAGACAGCGGGGCTGAGACCCAGCCTGTACGTCCGCTTCCAGGCGTCACCCCGGAGTACGTCAAGCGTGCCAACGCTGTGCTCGACACGCTCCAGAGCTTCTTCATCGAGATGCCGCGCGGCAGCTCGTTTTGCGAGCGGGACGACTTCGAGCAGGGATACGAGGCGTTCCGGCAGGCGACCAGCGATGGTGCGGACCTCAGCGGGGAGGCTGTCCTCAGGGCGATCGCTAAGGAGCCGCGGGCTTGGACGGTGCTGCGCAGCATCGTCGGCCTCTCGCCCGGGGAGGCTGCGTGGGTGGCGATCAAGGAGGCCGAAGCGCGAGGCACCTTCTTCGAGAATGTGAAGCAGGCAGACGCGCGTGACCTGGACGCAGCCGCTCGGCGAGGTGAGCGGCTCGTGTTCAGCGAGGGCGAGGCGCGTTTCGCATATCAGCGCAAGCGCGATCATCTGGTCCGCTCCATCGTGCCCTTCCTCGCCGATGTCGTCCGCTGCCCGTGTCCGCCCGTGCCCGAGGACAAAGTGCATCGCTTCGACAAGATCGACACGAAGGAGGGGCAGGCGTCGGTGCAGCGGCTCCTCGAACGTGGGACGGTCCCTTATTCGGAGCTGCTGTACGAGCGGATGCTGGGCCGTCCGTACGCGACCCACCGCGACAGCGTAAGCGACATCGTCGGCAAACTCATCGAGAACGCCGTCCAAGAGCTGCTCACAGAGCAACACATCGATGGCCGCGCCACGCGCTACCGAGAGAAGGTGCCGGGCTTCAAACAGGCGCCTGACTTCCTGATTCCAAGTGACCCCAAACTCACCGAGGTCATCATCGAGGCCAAGCTGACCGAAGACGACGGAACCGCCCGCGACAAGGCTGCGCGCGTCCAGGCCCTGCGCAGCTATGAGAACAAACGCCGCAAGGGCAAACGGCGGCAGATAGTCACAGTCATCGATGGCCGGGGGTTCTCGCATCGGCCACCAGACCTCCAGCGGATACTGGAGGCGTCCGACGGACAGGTCTATACGCTCGATCAGCTGCCCGAACTCATCGCGGAGGGCGGTTCGCTGAGGAAGTTCATCGGGACGCGACCAGCTCAAGCTGAGGTGCCTGCTCTTGGGGAGGGACCACCTCGGACAGTTGGCCGGCGGGCTCCTGCTCGTCCAAAGCGATAAGCGTCGAGCGGGCCAGCTCCATCCGCGCCTCGATGGGCTCAGCCGAGTCCCATGATGGCGCGAGTGAGCGCATCGCCTCCTCAGCCACGAGTCCGTAGCGGATGCAGCGTTGATCACCGACGGAGACGCGGAGCCCGGCGTCAAGGAGGTGCTGCACGTGCTCGCGCAGACGCTCGGCGAAAGGCACATTGCGATCACCGACTTCGTCCACAGGAGGCTTGCGGAGGACGAAGACAGAATCGACGCGGCTGCTTTTTGAGGCGTTTATGTGGATTGAGCCCCGCATCTCCGAGGGGCAGGCGAGCGTGGTGATGGGTACGAGGCCAGCGTCAAGAACCGCGACGACGAGCGCCGCATACGAGAGCGGGTCGTTGTGGTGGTAGGTGAAGACGAACGGAGCCCCCGGCTTGAGAGCGCGGGCTGCGGCCACATAGACACCAGAGAGGCGCCCGACGAAGGTGGCGATGCCGTGTCCGTTCGTGGTGTTGCCGGTCACCTCGTTCTCCGAGCGCGTCGTCGCTGGAGTGAAGAATGCGGTCTCCGGCATCAGACGCCGCAGCCATGCGTAGAGGTAGTCCATCAGCTCCGAGTACTGGACGTTCGAGAAGTACGGCGGGTCCGTCAGACAGAGGTCCGCGCAGCCTTCGGGAAGCGGCTCGACTGCGAGGCTCCCACAGCGCAAGAGCGCCGCTCGCTTGCGTCCGATGTCGGCCACGCTGTCGACGAACTCCGCAGCGATGCGCTCGCCGGGGACGGCGACGCGCGTCTTGCGGCCGTTGCTCCAGGTGGTCTCGTAGGGTTTCTCGCAATAGGCCTTGGCGCTCGCGTACTTGGCGACGAAGTGGCGCCACCCGCCTGATCCGATGCGTGGCAGTCCAACGAGCGCCGACTCGCACTGCACCCGGGCCACGGGGAAGCCATGGATGCTGAACACGTCCAGAACCTTCAGGGCAGCCGTGTCGTAGCGGCAGACCATGTTCTGGTAGCGAATGAAGTCGGAATACACGGTCGCCAAGGCGGGGCGGACCGCCTCAGCGGCGCCGGCCACCTCCTCGGCGAGGGCTGCCAGACCGAATAGCTGGCGCTCGTTGTGGAGGTCTTGCCATCGGCGATAGCCCCAGCGCAAGAGGCGCCCGCTCTCATCGCCAGCGGGGATAGGGTCATCGGGCCAGTACTGCGAGATGCCCAACGCCTCGAAGCACCGACGAGCCTTGGCGAAGCGCGCGTGATCCTCGTCGTCGGCGCCCTTGAAGAAGCGTCCGCGCCGTTCCTTGCGGCCCTTGCACCTGTCGCAGTGGTACTCCAGCGCGAAGAGGGTGTGCCGAGGCGGCTCCTCAGCATCGCGACCAATGCGTATGTCGCGCCCGCACTCGCACGTCCAGGAGTTCGGCGTCGTTGTCTCCTCGTAGCGGGCGCCGCAGCCGGGGCAGTCCTCGTGCTCCCCATCAGGCAGGTATTGATGGACCTCCAGGCAGGCGCCGCAGACGAGGACGTCGTGTGTGTGCCGCTTCATCCCGCGTCCGGCAGCCAGTGGGCCCGTGAAGAGGTGCCTCTCGCGGCCACATTCGCAGACATGGCTCTTGACCCAGAGGAAGAACTTGACTGTCGCCTCGTCTCCACACTCCCCGCAGCGGGTCTTGTAGAACTCGCCGACCTTCGCCTCCACGGCGGTGGCGATCCGCTCGCCCTCGGCCACGAACAAGGCCACGTCGAGCGGCTCCAGCTCTCGCTCGACCAGCCATCGGGACATCGGGTTCGTGTCGTAGCCGATCACCGAAAGGCCCAAGCGGTTGGCCTCAAACATTGCGGTGCCCCCACCCTGGAAGGGGTCGAGGCACACGCCGTCGAAGTCGTGGCTCTCGAAGAAGTGCTCGGCCAACGGCCGCTGGTCCAGCTCGGCGAGGGCGAGCCCACGGAAGAGGGTGCCCGGGCGCCTAGCGAACCACTTATGGACGGCGATGATGGGCCGGTAGCTCTGCTGGACCTGCTTCTCAGCCGCCGCCAGGCCGGCAATGAGCGTCTCGTCGTAGTTGACCTCCATCTTCGCCTCGGGACAATACGGCTGCACGCGGCGCCGCTCTGCGTAGAGCGCAGACGCGCGCTGTTCGCCGCTCTGGACGTCCTGACGGGCATGGTCATCGGCGAGTGTCTTCCTCGCCACCGCCACGAGGAGTTCCTGAAGTTCCTGCGGACCATCGACCGCGAGGTCCCCAAGCGCGCGATCCACCCGCGGCGCAGGGCGCCACCTGCTAGGGCGATTTACCCCCCGGCGGGTGAGCGTTCTGAGCGTCGCTGCAGGTGCCAGCGCCCAAGCAGTTGTATGAACGATCCGGGCAGCCACCATGCCCGCTCACCCAGCAGCCGGATTGCGGTCGGCAAGAGCACGAGCCGCACCACGGTGGCATCGAAGATCACAGCCACGGTGAGGCCAACCCCGAACTCGCGCAGGTCCACGAGGTCGTTTGTCGCGAATGCGATGAAGACGGCGCACATCACTAGAGCGGCTCCCGTGATTATCCCCGCGGTCCTGCTCAATGCGTACTGGAGCGCGCGATCGGTTTCACCAGTGATTGCCATGCCCTCGCGGATACGGGCGAGTAGAAAGACCTCGTAGTCGATCGAGAGTCCAAACGCTACGGCGATCACGGACGGCGTGGCGATCGCATCGAGCGCGCCGCCGCCGCCAAATGCGCTCGTACGCTGGAAGGCGAGAACCAGTACGCCGAGAGCCGCGCCGACGGTCAGAACGTTGAGCATCACAGCCACCAGGGCAACGAGGACCGAGCGCATCGCAACGAGCAAGATGACGAACGTGACTAGGCTGAGCACCGCGATGAGCAGCGGTATGCGGTCCTGACTCGAGCTTGTGAAGTCCTCCACGTTGGCTGCCGGGCCGCCGACGGACACTTCGACGCCCAACGTCGTTTCGAGCTCTCGCGCCTGCTCCACCAGGAGACGGCGCAGCGGATCACCCGGGACGGCAGCGCGGTCGCCGGAATCGGTCTCTCCGATCGGCGTTCGCTCGACCACGTCCATGCGCAGTGCACTGGCTCCACGATCGAGGTCGATCGCCATATTCACCGCACCTCGCAGTTCCGGTGGAGCGCGGTGCAGCAGCCCGAGGCCGATGCGACTCACCGTCTCGGGCCCTAGCGCGGCCGCCACGGCGCGATCGCCTTCGAGGCTGGCTTGCCATCTCGCAACAGCAGCCAGCGTCGTTTCGGTGATCTGCCCATGTCGGGCGTGAATAATCACTTCGTATGGGGTCACAAACCCTTCCCCGAGACGTCTGCTGAGCGCTCGCAGGTCGATGAGCTCGATACTGCCGCGAGGCAACGACGCGGCGCTCGGAGGGCTCACCTTCAGGGAGAGCGCCTGACTCGCAATGGCGAGTAGGACGATGCTGATCAGGCCCGAGGCGAGCAGCGGATGGCGGACCATGCGCCAGGCGAGGGCGGCCACGCGATCTTCGGCGCCGCGATCGCCGAAATGCAAGCTGTTGACGCGCCCACCAAGCAGGGTGAGTAGCGCGGGCAGCGCTGTGAGCGCTCCAGCGACGGCCATGAGTACGCCGACGAGGCCGCCCACGCATCCCGAGGAGAGGATCCGACCGGGTGCGACGAAGTAGCCCGCGATCATTCCGAGCGCGAGGGCGACGCCGGCAACGAGCGCAGTGTGGCCGGCCCGCGTGCCAGCCTTGCGAGCCGCGTCGGCTGGGTCTTCGCCTTCCGCCAGCTGCTCGCGGAAGCGGGATACGAGCAGGAGTGAGTAGTCCACGCCGAGCGCGAGGCCGAACATGCTCGCGAGGTTCAGCGCGGAGGAGTCGAGCGAGAGCACGCCTGCGTTGAGCCCTGCGAGCAGTCCGCGAGCGCCGGCGACGCTGCTGAAACCGAGCAACAGGGGCAAGCTGGCGGCGATGAAGCCGCGAAAGACGAACAGCAACGTGATGAACAGCAATGGCGCGGCGATCAACTCAGCCTGTTCGAGAGCCACGAAGCTTTCCCGCGCGATGCCGGCGCCGATGTCGGCATATCCGGTGAGATGGTGAGCTATCGATGGAGCACTCGTACGAGCGAGGACGCGACGAATCGCTGGCACAGTCTGCTTGCCCACTCGTTCGAACGACTCATTGGTGCCAATCAACACAACCGCGTTGTCGCCGTGGGGACGCAGACTCGAGGGCGCGCCGGGGAACCACGGCGAAACCGCGACAACGTGCGGGATGCGAGCGAGAGCCTTCACGACCTGCGGACCGCTGGCGTCCAGCTTCGCTTCCGGACCGCTCAGCAGCGCCACCAGCGTCGGTTCGTAAGTGAACAGTCGGTCCGCTTGGGTGTGGACTCTCGCCGATTCGGTGCCGGGAACAACGGGGCCGGTCAGGTGCAGGTGCTTTTCAACCGTCGCTCCCGCGAGGCCAAGTCCCGCGATCAGGACAAGCCACACGGCGAGAACCAGGCGCGGTCGCCGCACAGCGACCTCGACAGTGCGAGCCACGGCGCGGCCTACGCCGCGGCGCGAAGCGCTCGAACGCGCGGGCGCTCGTGCTGGGACTCTGCTGGCCTACGGCCGCGATAGGTCCAGCGATACCTGCCGCCGGCAGTGCGAATCGCGCTGTCGAATCGCAGTCCGGCACGCCGCCACGCGGCGCCAACGCAGTCGAAGTCGACGGCTGCGCTGACCGGCTGATAGACCGTGTCTTCCTTGTGGAGGTCGACTCTCGCCAGGCTGTTGCTCGACAGCGAGGGCGCATAGCTCGAAACGCCAGAACGGATGAACGAAGCAGCACCATCGAGGGAGTCGAACACGTCCGACTCGAACTCGCGGCCGCCGTCGCGCTGCACCGTCGCCGAGAACATCGCCTCCGCATTGACGTCGCGGACGCCGATCGCGAGGTCATCATTCTCGCCGCCGGCGATCGCGACGTGAGCACGAGAGACGGTGCTGGCGAAAACCAGGCCACCCAGGCCAGAAATGATCCCACGGTCGCTGCTGCGGTCGAGCACATAGACCGCCGGCTCCGGCTTCGGGCCGGAGATGTCCACGACCCCGAAGCGGTGTGCACACGAAAGCGTCCGGCAACCAAGGATTCCGGGCAGTGGGCCGAGCACTACGTGGTCCAGGGAAAGGATGCAAAATGACATCACGCTCCAGCCGTTGATCACCTGGGGCACGATCCATGGCACCGGAAGCTTCTCGGCGAGGGCCTCCGGAGCCAAGCGAAAATTGAAGATGAACCGCTCGACGAGCTCGGCGTGTACGGTGCGCGTGAGATGCATGTCCGAGATCCTTTAGTCGACCTGAATTGACTGAGCGCGTGCACGTCCGCGGCCGGTCGTGCCGGCCTCGATATCACGCTCGACATCGAGGCCAGCACATCGCTCTCCGTAACGGGCGACCGCGTGTCCTGCTCCTGCTTTTGCAGCCGTCAGGTTTTGACCTCGATCGGCACTTCAGGAATGATCGTGGCCGTTGTTTCGACGACGGAATGCGCGCCGCCGGGAGGGATGAATTCGGTGCCGTTGAAGACTTCGCTCAAACCGGCCTGTTCTCCAATGCCACCCCCGAGCGTCAACGTGCTCATGCCGCTCAGCGAGTTGACGGGCGAGACAACGCCACTGACCGAGCCGCGGGTCCTGAGCAGGATTTCCTCGCCACAGATGAATTCGGAGGTGTATGGTGCATGTTCGGCGCTGACGAGTTCTTCCCACGCTTCGCCGGGCGCTGGTTCAAGGTTCATGAACCCGCCGGCTTTTTCTCCGTGGTCGACCAGCCGTCCCTGCACCTCGTTTCCAATGATCACTCCTGCCGCACCCGACGGGGTGCCGTCGCCTAGCAGATCAACGCTTTCGCACTGTTTGCCTTCGAGCTCGCAGCCCGTGAACATGGCTCTCGCGGTGGCCGTTTTGGGTCCCGTGATTTCGCCGCTGCCGATCCCTACCGTGCATTCCACCGCGCCAGAGCCGAATTCCGGATTGGCCAACCTCGCATTGGCGGTTGTCATCGAGTACAGGCCACCTTTGGTTTTTTCGAAGGTACCCTTGTGCGGCTTCGAGGCTTTGCTGGTGCAGCTGCTGTTTGTATATTCACCCTTCTTCTGAGCGACGCATGGTCGCACTTCGACGAGTTCAAACTTACCCTTGTGTGGCTTCGCCGATTTCGTTGCACAGCCGGATTCGCTGAATTCTCCCTTCTTCTGCGGCGAGCATCGGAAGTACGTCCCGGCCTGCGCGCTAGACGCCATGAACGCGCCGAGCGACAATGCTGCGGCGATACAGAGCGCACCCATCCTCATGCGTTTCACCTTATCCACGCCTCCTTTACCCGTAGGCGAGCCCACAGATCGTGTTACCCACAATCACGATTACCCGGTGCGTTAGCCCAACTAGTGGCGATTGGGCCGCCGCAGACGCGAGATGTCCTCCCCGTTTCGACCCTTCAGGGTCGAGCTCCCCCTCCAATCTATATGAATAGACTGGCCAACCGAAGGGGTTGTCGATCAGCGCACAGACCCGTTCGTGCCGGCCAATCTCACCGGCCGTCGCACTACCGGTGACACTTGTGCGTCATCCATGACCGGCATCCTCTCCCTCGGGCGCATTATAGCATTCCATGTGCTGAGTCGTCAAGTGGATTTCTGAAATCCGATCTTGGCTGAACAGCCAACTTAAGTGAAACTCGAGTGAGAGCCGCTCAGCGGTGCAACCCAAGCCGCTGCGCGCGCTGCACAGCATCCGCGCGGTTGCGCGCGCCGAGCTTGCGATACAGCGTGCTCGTGTGCTCCTTGACGGTGTGCGGCGAGAGGAACAGCGCGGCCGCGATCTCGCGGTTGGTGGCGCCGCCGGCGATCAGGGCGAGGATCTCGCTCTCGCGGGCTGTCAGTGTGGGCGTGGGGCGGCCGGTGTCCTTGAAGACCTCCTGCCCGTCGCCGACCATGCGCACCAGCTTGGCGATCTCCGGCGCGGGCCAGTCCTTGGAGATGAAGCCCGCCGCACCTGCGGCGCGCGCGGCGCGCGGCGAGATGCCGCCCGCGCCGGAGATCAACAGCACGCGCGGCGCGGGCGCCTCCGCGCGCAGGCGCTCGCACACCTCCGGCCCGGATTCGCTGCCGAGGAACAGGTCCACGAGCGCCACGTGCGGCTCGTAGCGCCTGCACACCGCCAGCGCCTCAGCGCCGTTGCGGGCGCTCAGGCAGCGGTCCACCCACGGCATCTGGCCGAGCATCAGGCGAAAGCCCCAGTGCACGACGTCGTGATCGTCGACCACCAGGATGCGCAAGCGCCGCTCGCTCTCCGCCGCCGGCTCGATCGTGGGCGCCGGCATGCTCACCGGCCGGTCGGCACCACGAGGCGCACCTGCCATATCCCCGCCTCCGCTTCCCCGTACTCGAGCACGCCGTCGTGCTGGAGCGCCTCGAGCGTCGCCAGGCGCAGGCCGACGCCCCCGCGTCGCCCGTTGGGATCGAATGACGCGGGCTGTCCCTCGCGCGCGGGCGCGCCGTCGTTGCGCACCTCGAGCACGAGCGTGCCCCGGTCGCCGTGCAGGGAGACGGTCACCGTGCTCGCGCGGGCGTGCTTGTGCGCGTTGCGCACCGCCTCGACGAGGATCGACTGGGTGAGCGCCTCCAGGCTGGGCGGCACCACCTCGGTATCGCCCTCGAGCGCGATCTCCAGGTCCGGGTACAGCGCGCGCACGTGTTCGAGCTCTTCCGCGAACGTCACCTCCGTCGGTCGCGACGCGCGCCCGAGCGGACGCTTGAGCGCCGTGCGCAGGTCGGCGAGTGCCGTCTGCACCTCAGTGGCGCAGCGTTGCTGGCTCTCAGCGTCCAGCAGCTCCTCGCGCGAGAGCGCCAGCGAGACCCCGAACAGGCGCTGCACGACGCCCTCGTGGATCTCGCGCGCGAGATCGATCCGCTGGCGAAGCTGGCGGCTGTGCTCGTCGTAGGTGGTCACCTCGCGCGCGACCGAGGCCATCGCGATCGCCTTGCCGAGCGTCCACAGCAGATGGCGCTCGTCCTCGTCCATCTCCGGCAGGCCGGGCTGGCGCTCGGACAGCACCACGCCGACATAGCGCCCGGCAGCAGCCATCGGCGTGCACACGATGCGCACGCCCTCCAGCAGCTCGCGCACCGGCTGGGGGACCTTGAAGTCCTCCGCGCCGAGCACCTCCAGCACGCGATCCTCGACCAGCGCCCGGCGCGCCACCGGCACCGAGTCGATCGTCACGAACAGCTCCGCGAACAGGTCCAGCTCGATCCCGTGCGCGCCCACCGCGCGCACGCGCCGGCGGGCGCTGTCGTAGCGCACGAGCACCGCGCGCTTCATGCACGCCAGCCGGCAGATCGCCTCGCACAGACTGCTGAAGAAGGCGTCCGGCGGCGAGCCCTCGCCGACCCCCGAGAGCAGGTCGGACATGACCTCGAGCACCTCGATGTGGCCGGTGCGCGCGTCCGCGCGGACGCGCGCGGCGCCCGCCGGCGGGGGGTTTGAGCTGAGCGGGTCCGCGGCGCCGAGCATTCTGGGAGAATCCCATGAATACACACCTCGCGCCCGGTGCCATCCCGCCAACCCCCCGATCGGGGGGCGTCCCACGAGCTTCGATGAACGACAATAGGCAGCATGCGGCTGCATAGGGTCCTGCGCGTGGGCGCCCTGCTGGTGGTGATCTCGAGCACCGCCACGCTGGTGTTCGCCTCGCGACGGATCGCGGCCGAGCAGGCTGCCTACAGCGCGCCGAGCGTCGGGCGCTGCACGCCGGCCGTGCTCAACGTCTCCGCGGTGCTGCCCGGGACCGACGTGGCTGTATCGCCGTTGCCCGGCACCTACACCGCCTCGCCATACACCCAGATCAGCCTGCTGGGGGCGCCGGCGAGCGCGCTCTCGGACATCCGCGTCAGCGGTTCGCTGAGCGGGACCCACCGTGGGCGCCTGCGCGGCTACTCGCAAGGAGATGGCGCGAGCTTCGTGCCCGCCAAGCCGTTTCGCACGGGCGAGATGGTGAGCGTCCACGGCCGGGTGCAGATCGGCGCGCGCGCGCACCGCTTCGCATACCGATTTGTCGTCGCGCGCGAGGACAGCTCGCTCGAAACCGCGCCCCCCAATCCCACCGGAGGCAGAGACCCGAACGAGATGCAGCATTTCCGCTCGCGCCCGGAACTGCGGGCGCCGATCCTGGCCGTGACCGCGAGCTCCGCGCTGTCGGCGCCCGGCGACCTGTTCGCGGCCCCGTACGCCGGTCCCGGCCCGAGCGGGCCGACGATCTACGAACAGTCGGGGAACCTCGTGTGGTTCGACCCGCTGCCGGCGAACACCTACGCGACCGACCTACAGGTGCAGCAGCTCGAAGGCAAGCCCGTGCTGACGTGGTGGCAGGGGTACATCCCGCCGCAGGGCTTCGGGCAGGGCGAAGAGATCATCGACAACACCTCCTACCAGACGATCGCGCGCGTGCGCGCGGGGAACGGCTTCAGCGCCGACCTGCACGAATTCCGCATCACGCCCAACGGGACCGCGCTGCTGACGGTGTTCGACCCGATCTACTGCGACCTGTCCTCGATCGGCGGGCCGAGCGGCGGCGCGGTCACCGATAGCACCTACCAGGAAGTCGACCTGCACACCGGCCTTGTGCGCAGGGAATGGACGGGCCTCGACCACATCGCCCTGGCCGAATCGTACAGCAGCCCGGTGGGGTCCAGCGCGGGCTGGCCATACGACTACTTCCACCTCAACTCGATCGACCCGCTGGCCAACGGGCGCACGCTGATCTCCGCGCGCAACACCTCCGCGCTGTACACCCTGTACACGCCCACCGGGCAGGTGACCACGCGGATCGGCGGGCGCAACTCGAGCGTGAAGCTCGCCGCCGGCGCCGCCACGGCCTACCAGCACGACGCCACCACGCTGCCCAGCGGGGCGATCACTGTGTTCGACAACGGCGGCGTGCCGAAGGTGCATGAACAGTCGCGCGCACTGATCCTGTCGATCGACCCGGCGACCGGCAGCGATAGCGTGGTCGCCCAGTACCGGCATTCCGCGCCGCCGCTGCTGGCCGGCAGCCAGGGCAACGTGCAGTCCCTGGAAGACGGCAACCTGTTCATCGGCTGGGGCTCGCAGCCCTACCTGTCCGAATTCAGCGCCGGCGGTCAGCTGCTGTTCGATGCCCACATGCACGGCTCATACCAGTCCTACCGCGCCTTCCGTTTCCCGTGGACGGGCACGCCGAACGCGGCCCCGGCGATCGCCGCCGCCTCCGCGAGCGCCGCGGTGACCGTGTACGCAAGCTGGAACGGCGACACGCGCACGGCCAGCTGGCGCGTGCTCGGCGGGCCCTCCGCCGGGCAGCTCGCGCCCGTCGCGAGCTCCCCGCGCACGGGCTTCGAGACGGCGATCACCACGCCCGCGCCCGAGCGCTACGTGGCCGTGCAGGCGCTCGACGCGGCCGGCGACGTGCTCGGTACATCGCGCACGATCGCCGGCTGAACGTCCAACGCGCGCCCCTTTCGTGCGCCGTTGCGGCACGTTGATTTTTTGAGACAAGACCCAATTCAAGTCTCATACCTGGGTCGGTGGTTTGATAATGTCGACTTTCCTGGAGTCGGAGGTAAGTGGAGGGTTGGCATGGCGGCTCGCAACGTCAGACAAAGGCCTTCGACGGCCGGCCGATCTTCGCCTCAGGTGCACGGCCCCAGCCACGACGGCGGGTCCTCCGCGCGGGGCGCCAAGGTAGAGCGCTACCGGCCGTTGCCCACTGGCACGCACGGCCTCGATCCCGAGCTGGTCAAGCGCGACCAGCGCGAGCGTCTGCAGCAGGCGATGGTAGAGCTGATCGCAGAGAAGGGCTACCCGGCGGTGCGCATCGTCGATCTCGCGCGGCTCGCACACGTCTCGCAGCCGACCTTCTACAGCCTCTACGCGGACAAGGAAGACCTGTTCCTGAACGCCTACGAAGAGGTGGCCCGCCGCAGTGCGAGCGCGGTGATGGAGGCCTACGACGCCGACGGCCCGCACGAGCGGCGCCTGGCCGTGGCGATGCGTGCGTGGGCCGAGCAGGCGGCGGCCGAACCAGAGGCGACCTCGCTGCTCGTGCTCGGCGCCTTCGGCGCCGGCGCCAGAGTGCTCGAGCGGCGCACGCGCATGCTCGAGGCGCTCGAGCTGGGCATCCACGTGAGCCGCGACGGCAGCGCCAGCCCGCACCCCGCGGACCTGACCGTCAAGGCGATCCTGGGCGGCATCCGCGAGGTGACCGCCTCGCGCCTGCGTGACGGCCGCGCGAGCGAACTGCCAGCGCTGGCCTGTGAACTGGCGAAGTGGGCGGCGTGCTATCCGCGGCGTCTGCCCGCGGGGCTGGAGGCTCCCGTGGCCACGCGGCGCGCCGGCGACGCGGGGGCCGACGTGCTCCTGTCCGAGCGGGCGCGGCGCGCCGAGGGGCGGCTGCCGAGCGGGCGCAGCGACCTGCCGCGCGGGTTCATCGTCAAAAGCCAGCGCGAGCGGATCGTCGACGCTACAGCGGCGATCGTCGCCGAGAAAGGGCTCGCGGCGCTGACGATCCCAGCGATCGCCCGCCGCGCGAACGTCTCCCACCAGACCTTCTACGACATCTACTCCTCCAAGCACGACGCGTACCTGGGGGCGCAGAAGGTCGGCATGCACCAGGCGCTGGTGGTGTCGGTCGAGGCCTACCAGGCGCACGAAGCCGACTGGCCGTCCGCCGCGCGCGCCGGCCTGCGCGCGCTGATCGACTTCCTCGCCTCCGAGCCAGCGCACGCGCACCTGAGTCTCGTCGACACGTTCGCCGCGTGCCCCGAGGCGCTGGAGATCCGCAACGCCACGCTGCAGGGCTTCAGCGCGTACTTCAGCCCCGGCTACGACCTCGCCCGCGAGCGCGTCGCCGTGCCCGCGATCGCCGCGGAGGCGATCGCCGGCGGGATCTGGCAGATCTTCCACCATTACATCGAGAACGACTGCCTCGCCGAGCTGCCCGGCGCGGCCGCGCAGCTGACCTATTTCGCGCTCACGCCCTTTCTCGGGCCGAGCGACGCGGCCGCCTACGCGGTCTGCGCCAGCGCGTAGGCCGCCCTGCCCTCGCGCTTGGTGCGCGCGACCTTGCCCGCGCGCTGCAGCACGCGCAGGCTCGCGCGGATCTGCGGCCCGGACATCGCGGTCACGACCACCAGCTCGCTGACCGAGTGCGAGCCGTGCTCGAGCGCCGCGACGATCGCCTGCTCGGTGGGGCCTTGCCTGCTCGAGGCTGCGCGTGCGATCGCGCCGGCGGCGGAGCCGCGAGGGCCGCGCCGCCTGGCGGGTGCGGCCGGCGAGGTCTCGCCGGCGCCGGACGGCGCGGCCTGGGCGGTGGCGGACGGCGCGGCCTGAGCGCTGGCGGCTTCGCGCTCGAGCACCTCGGCGGCGCTCAGCACGCGCTCGTACTCCTCCACCGCCGGGCGCAGCGCGGCGATGCGGGCATCGATTTCGGCGCGGATCTGCGCCAGTAGGTCAGTGGCCAACGCGCGCCCCGTCGTCGTCATGACTCTCGTGAAGGAGCGCTCATCTCTGTTCGTCGCTTTTTATCAGGTCGGCAGCGCGCGCCGCGGGAACTGCCATCAGTGCGCTACGCGCAGGTAGGCGAGCACGGCCAGCACGCGCCGGTGGTCGTCGTCGCAGGCGGGCAGATCGAGCTTGGCGAAGATGTTCGTGATGTGCTTCTCGACCGCGCCCGGCGTAACGGTCAGGTTCTCCGCGATCGCCGTGTTCGAGCGCCCCTCGGCCATCAGCGCGAGCACGTCGCGCTCGCGCGCGGTCAATCCCGACAGTGCCTCGCGCTTGCCGCCCCGCGGAGCGAGCAGCTCGGAGACGACCTGGCGGTCGAGCACGGTGCCCCCGGCGGCGACGCTGTGCAGCGCGTCGAGGAACGCCCGCACGTCGCCCACGCGCTCCTTGAGCAGGTAGCCGATGCCGGCCGTGTCGCCGCCGATCAGCTCGCTCGCGTAGGCCGTCTCGACGTACTGGGAGAGGACGAGCACGCCCAGCTCGGGCTGGCGCCGGCGCGCCTCGATCGCCGCCAGCAGCCCCTCGTCGCTGTAGGTCGGAGGCAGGCGCACGTCGACGATCGCGAGGTCCGGCTTGTGGCCGGCGATCGCGCGCAGCAGCGCCGGGCCGTCTTCCACCTGGGCGACCACCTCGATCTGGTTCTCGCGCAGCAGGGCCACTAGCCCCGCGCGCAGCAGCGCGAGGTCCTCGGCGATCACTACGCGCACGGCAGTCTCGCCTCGAGCACCGTCCCCGCACCCGCAGCGCTGTGCACCCGCAGGCTGCCGTCGAGCGCCTCCACGCGCGCGCGCAGGCCCGCGAGCCCCGACCCCTGCGGGTCGGCGCCGCCGCACCCGTCATCGCCGACCACGACCGCCAGCACGTGGTGCTCGTCTTTGAGCTGCACCCAGCTGTGCTCCGCGCACGCGTGCTTGGCGGTGTTCGTGAGCGCCTCCGCGATCACGAAGTAGGCGGCGCGCTCGACCGCCGGGACCAGCTCGCGGCGGCTCTGCGCTTCGATCGAGGTGCCGAGGCCATAGCGGGCCGCGAGCGACTGCACCGCAGCCTCCAGGCCGCGGTCGGCGAGCAGCGGCGGCACGATGCCACGGGCGAGGTCGCGCAGCTCGGCGATCGCGTGGTGGGCCTCGCGCTGGGCGTCGAGGATCAGGCCGCGGACCTCCGGCTGGTCGTTGCACCGCAGCTCGGCGCGCCCCAGTTGGAGCGTCAAGGCCACCAGGCGCGCCTGCGCGCCGTCGTGCAAGTCGCGCTCGATCCGTCGCAGCTCCGCCGCCTGGGCGTCGACGGCCTGGCGGCGGGTGTGGGTGAGCATGTCGATGCGCGCGCGCAGCGCGCGCTTTCCGTGCGCCACGAGCACGCGGTCGTGCAGCGCGATCAGCGAGTAGGAGCTGCCGGCGGTCGCGAGCCCGAGCAGCGCCCACGTCGGCCAGAAGCTGCGTGCGCCGGCCAGCAGCCACGTCAACAACCACGTGCACACGAGGATCACCGCCGCCACGCCCACCACCGTCCACACGCACGCCACGCGCCTCACCGCCCCCGGTGGGTGCCGCCACGCCCACGCCGCGCCAAGGTCGATCAGCACGAGCACGCCCAGGCCGAGCCAGGCCCACGCCGGCCAGAAGTAGCCCTGTCCGTCGAGCGCCCAGATCGCCGCCAGCAGCAGCGCGCTGAGGAACGCCAGGCGGCGCACCAGCGAGCGCGCGTATTCGCCGATCGACAGGCCGGCGGCGAGCAGCGGCATCCAGCGCCGCCGCACGGCACCGGGCGCCACCGGCAGCTCCAACGACAGTCGCGCGCGCTCACTCACGCGCACAATCGTCTCACGGCGCGCGTCCAGCCGCCGCGCCTGTCCAATCGATCGTCGACCACAGTGCATGCACCGTGGTCCGGGCCGGCGCATGCGCCGGCCCGCGGGGTCGCGCATGCGCGACCCCGTCCCCATCCGTCAACGTCGTGTCAGAGGGCCTTTGCGGCCTGCTTGCTCGCGCTGACGCGCTGCACGTCCCACACCAGCCCCGCGCGCTCGAGGCCCGCGATCACCAGGCCCGAAATGTCGAGCTCCCGGCGTCCCATCCCGTGAAACGCCGAGGTGGGGAAGGCGTGGTGGTTGTTGTGCCAGGCCTCGCCGAACGAGAACGGCGCCAGCCACAGCAGGTTGCGCGAGTGATCATCGGTGGCGAACCTACGGCGGCCGAAGAAGTGACACAGCGAGTTGATGCTGTAGGTGACGTGGTGCAGCACGAACACGCGCACCGCCCCTCCCCACAGCATGCCCTCCAGGCCCGCCGAGACGCTGCCGCCGATCAGCGCGCCCAGCGCGCCGGGGATCGCGAGCCCGAGCAGCGACCACAGCAGGAACGTGCGGTCCACGAAGGCGACGACGGGGTCGGCCAGCAGGTCGGGTGCGAAGCGTTCGCGCGCGCCGCGCTGCTGATGGTCGAACAGCCAGCCCACGTGCGCGTGCGCGAGCCCGCGCAGCGAGCCGCGCCAGCCGCCGCCGTGATCGACGTGCGGGCTGTGCGGGTCGCCCAAGCGGTCGGAGTACGCGTGATGCTTGCGGTGGTCCGCCACCCACGAGATCACCGGGCCCTCGATCGACATCGTCCCCAGCACGGCCAGCAGCCCGCGCAGCGCCGGCGAGGTATTGAAGCTGCGATGCGTGAGCAGGCGGTGAAAGCCGACCGTGACGCCCAGCCCGATCGGCACGTACATGATCACGAAGATCGCGACGTCGCGCCAGCGCAGCTCGTGGTTCCACATCTGCCAACCGGCGAGCACCAGCAGCAGCGCCGGCGCGAGCGTGATGAAGCCCGTGATCGCCCGGTCGAGGTTTTCCAGGACGGGCTCCTGGATCTCCTCCGGGCTGGGACCGGCGGGCGAGCCCTCAACCGCGAGGTCGCCCTGCACATCCTCTGCGGGCGGGGTCTCAGCGATGCTTCCCGCGTGGACGCTCATATCGACTCTTCATGATGATCGACTCGCCGGCCGATGTCGATGCAGCCGGCCACCGACCACACGGGGGTCAGCCCCCCGCTCGAAGGTGGGGATAACCGCCGGCGTGCGCTCGGGCGTTCGCGACGCGGCGCTCGGGCGCGAGTCCCGCACGCGCCCGCACTCGGCTCAGCCGGCGCGCACGTCCAGCACGAGCTTGCCCGTCGCGCGGCGCTCGTCGAGCGTCTTCAGCGCGTCCGCAGCGCGCTCCAGCGGGAAGCGCTCGCCGACGATCGGGCGCACGAAGCCCTCGTCCACCAGGCGGTTCACCGCGGCGCCGATCTCGCGGTTGAGCTCCGGCTTGCTCATCACGTACGCGCCCCAGCCGGCGCCGACGACCTCCGTGTTGCGCAGCAGCAGCCGGTTGACCCGCACCTCGGGGATCGCGCCGCCGGTGAAGCCGACGACCACAAGGCGCCCGTTCTCCCGCAGCGAGCGCAGGCTGTCGGTGAAGCGATCCCCGCCCACCGGGTCGAGCACGACATCCACGCCGCCGCCGGAGCGCTCCACCACCGTGTCCTTCCAGCCCTCACCGAGCAGCACCACCTCGTCGGCGCCGGCGTCGCTGGCCACCTGCGCCTTGGCGTCGCTGGAGACGAGCGCGATCGTGCGCGCGCCAAGGCCCTTGGCGATCTGCAGCGAGGCGGTGCCGACGCCGCCCGCGGCGCCGTGCACGAGCACCGTCTCGCCCGCGCGCAGCCGTCCGCGCAGCTGCAGCGCGAAGTAGGCGGTGTGGTAGTTGAGTATCAGCGCCGCCCCCTGCGCGAAGTCCAGCTCGGGCGAGAGCGCGAACGTGAAGAACTCGGGCGCGACGGCCGTCTCGGCGAAGCCCCCGAGCGCACAGAACGCCGCCACGCGGTCACCGGGCTTGACCGACGCGCCCTCCGGTGCGCTGAGCACCACGCCCCCGACCTCGCTGCCGGGCACGAACGGCAGCGGCGGTTTCATCTGGTACTGGCCGCGTGTCTGCAGCAGCTCCGGGAAGGACACGCCGGCGGCGTGCACCTCGACCACCACGCCGGCGCCCGGAGTGAGCATGTGCGAGGGCGCGGGCTCGGGCAGCTCGACGAGCGCGAGCGCGCTGTCGGGCCCGGACTCCTCCACGATCTGGATCGCCCTCATCATGGGAGTATCTCCAAAACACCGAGGAAGGGGTCAGGCGATGGCAAACGTGCTGTGCGTGCTCTACGACGATCCGGTCGACGGCTACCCGCCGACGTACGCGCGCGATGAGGTCCCGAAGATCGAGCGCTACCACGACGGCCAGAGCGCGCCCACGCCGCAGGCGATCGGCTTCAAGCCGGGTGAGCTGCTCGGGTGCGTCTCCGGCGAGCTGGGGCTGCGCGACTTCCTGGAGGACCGCGGGCACCGGCTGATCGTGACCTCCGACAAGGACGGCCCGGACTCGGTGTTCGAGCGCGAGCTGCCCGACGCGGAGGTCGTGATCTCGCAGCCGTTCTGGCCTGCCTACCTGACCGCCGAGCGGATCGCCAAGGCGCCCAACCTGAAGCTCGCGCTGACCGCCGGCATCGGCTCGGACCACGTCGACCTGCAGGCCGCGATCGAGCACGGCCTGACGGTCGCCGAGGTGACCTACTCCAACAGCATCAGCGTCGCCGAGCACGTCGTGATGATGATCCTGGCGCTCGTGCGCAACTACATCCCCTCTTATCAATGGGTGATCGACGGCGGCTGGAACATCGCCGACTGCGTCTCGCGCTCATATGACCTGGAGGGCATGCAGGTCGGCACGGTCGCCGCCGGGCGCATCGGCTCGGCGGTGCTGCGGCGGCTGGCGCCGTTCGAGGTCGGGCTGCACTACACCGACCGCCACCGCCTGCCCGAGCAGGTCGAGCGCGAGCTCGACCTCACCTTCCACGACAGCGCGGAGTCGCTGGTGCAGGTGTGCGATGTGGTGACGATCAACGCTCCGCTTCACCCCGAGACCGAGAACCTGTTCGACGCGCAGATGCTCGCGAGGATGAAACGCGGCGCGTACCTGATCAACACGGCACGCGGCAAGATCTGCGATCGCGACGCCGTCGCGGCGGCGTGCGCGAGCGGCCAGCTCGCCGGCTACGCGGGCGACGTGTGGTTCCCGCAGCCGCCGCCGCGCGAGCATCCCTGGCGCGCGATGCCCCACCACGGCATGACCCCGCACACCTCCGGCACGAGCCTGTCCGCGCAGGCGCGCTACGCGGCGGGCACGCGCGAGATCCTCGAGTGCTTCTTCGACGGCCGCCCGATCCGCGATGAGTACCTGATCGTCGACGGCGGCAAGCTCGCCGGCGCCGGCGCGCACTCCTACAGCGAGGGCAACGCCACCGGCGGCTCCGAGGAGGCCGCGCGGTTTCAGAGTGGCTGAGCGCGGGGCGAGGCGCCCGCTGCGTGTGAGAGCAGCGCGGCCTCGGTCTCATACAGGAGCTCATACCCCTCGAAGGTGAGCGACACGCGGCGCCCGTCGAAGCCGTCGCGCTCCTGTAGATCGAGGTAGCCGAGGTCTTCGAGCTCCTCGAGCAGGCGCTCGACGCTTGCCGGGTCGGCGTGAATCCGCTCGGCCAGCTCGCCCGCGCTCATGCCGTCTGGACCGGGTGGATACAGCAGCGGCAGATGCGCGGGCGAGAGATCCCTGTGCTTGGCGCTTGCCCAGCTGGCCACGACCGACTCGACCGTGCCCTGATCGAGCGGCTCGCCCGCGTCGAGAAGGCGCTTCACGGCCTCGCGCCGACGCCGTTCCTTGTGGCGCACGTAGAGATACAGCGCGAGCACCGGCACCAGGAAAGGCAGCCACTCCTCGACGGGGATGTTGCCGATGTGTGCGATCACGTGCATGGCATCGTTCGGCTGTGATTGTGTCGTGCGTCGCTCTGTGTTCGCTCACGGCGTCAGGTGTTCACGGCCGACAGCAGCCACAGCCCGAGGCTCGTGAAGCCGACCATCACGACGAGCATCCAATACTGCGAGCGCACCGCATCCTGTGTGGAGCGGTAGGTCGCCAGCGCGCGGTCATGCGCCAGAGCGAGGCCGCTCACGTGACCGGTGACCAGGGCGAGGACCTGCACGTACCAGATCCCGGTTGAGCCGATGAACGTGTAGTTGACATGCCAGCCCGCCGTCCCGAAATAGTCTGTGCCGTGGCCGAGGGGATCGGAGGCGAGGTACGCGATCGCCTGGCCCTGCCAGATCAGCAGCGAGAAGTAGTGCGCGAGCACATACGCGAATCCGATCGGCACGAGCGTGTGCGCGAAGATGCGCGAGAGCTCGGATGTGTCAAAGCGGCCAGAGACCGTACGCATGCCGACGATGCCGATTCGGTAGAAGCAGACGACGACCGCGATCGCGAACAGCAGCCCGAGACTGTCCGCGAGCTCGTCCGGTGCCGGGTCGCTGAGGCCCAGCCCGGAGAAGAAGCTCTGCACGTGCGGCTGCAGCGTGTTCCACACGACTCCGTTGGATGCCCCGTCGAAGGTGGTGATGCCGATGATCACGAGCACCAACGCGACCGTCCCCGGCTCCTGCGAGAGCGAGGGGACGCCGGACAGCGGCCTGCGCAGCCACAGCGCTCGCTCGCGCACGGCCAGGGAGGAGAGACGTGAAAGCAGGGCGAAGTAGCCGCCGAAGGCGTCACCGTGCTCGCTCCACGCCTCGATCCCGAACAGCGCCATGCCCGCCAGCATCAACGCGAAGTAGGCGAGTGACAGCGAGGCCAGCAGCGTCGGGTTGTCGTGATCGTGGTAGATGAGCTCGAGCCAGCCGAACGCGATCAGGCCGGCGACGACCGGCCAGCGGCCAAGCCACGTCGGATAGGCGAGCGGGGCGCGCCACCGGACGTGGAGTCGCGCGGCCAGCCAGCGCAGCCCGTGAGCGAACGCGCGCCAGGGGCTGAACGCGCTGAACCAGTTGCCCAGCAGCAGACTCGAGACGGGGATGCCGACCCAGAAGATGACGTAGATGAACGTCGGATCGAAGTTGGCGGTGTAGTAGGGCACGCCCTCATATCCGGCGTAGACCACGAGCGCGAACAGCGCCAGGCCGACGACTCCGGCCGGGATGCTGAGCCATCCGGGCCAGGCGCACAACCGGCGCTGATGCTCGTCCTGAAGCCGCGGGCGCGACCACATCGTTGACAGCAGCGCGAAGGAGATCACAAGCACGATCGACGCGGCCCACGCGAACAGCCACGCGGGCACCGGCAGGCTCGCCCGGCCGGATATGCCGTGGGCGCTCGCGCTCGCCGGCGCCAAGGCGCACGCGAGACAGAACGTGAGACAACCAGCGGCAGTGAGCGTCGAGACGCGCGCGAAGACAGCTCGTTTGCGCGGCGCAGGGGCCGACTTCTCCTCGATGGACATGGGTCCTCCTGGGTTGATGACGGACCGGCGCGCACACGCCCGATGCCGTGCCGCGCCGACTAGCTGAGGAAGACGGCGACCCGCGCGGGCGGCGGGCGCACCGCGAGCGAGGAGGCGATCAGACAGCCGCCGCGCGCAACCAGAGCGCGCGGCCGCGACCGGGACGTCGTGGCCTCGAGCGCAGCGTGGGTACGACGGTGAGCGCTGCGCCCAATCAGCGCGAGCAGCGCCCGTTCTCCCGGATAGCGACGCAGCGCGAGCGCGAGGGCGAGCAGCAACGGCGGAAGCAGGTATGCGAGTGCTCCGCCGAACCCAGCCAGCGCGTTGTGCGTCGGTGCGGTTGCCAGCGCCGTCAGCACGACCGCCGCGCAGGCCAGCAGCAGCGGACCCCGTGGCAGCGCAAGACGACGAGTCATCGCGCCGGAGAATACCTCGACCGGCCCGCGCTAACGAACCGGCCGAGGTCTGCGGTCCTACGGCACCGAGACGCCGCTCGCCGGGGGCGCCGGCTGGGCGGTCGTGTACGCGGTGATCGGCGAGCTGGCGGTCGGTTCGGTGACCAGCGGACCGCCGAACAGCACGATCTTGCCGCTCCGCACCTGACCCATCTCCACGCCGGCGTAGCCGCCGTGGTCGCTGGTCGAGTAGCGGTAGGGCACCAGGCCCGGACCGTTCAGCTGTGCGCCCTTTTCGTTGACCGCGTCGATCAGCTTCTGGCGCGTGAGGTCCTTGCCGGCCAGCTGCAGCGCCTGCGCGAGCGTGTACGCGTTGGCCATCCCGTACTCGACGTTGCCGTCGAACGGCGCGCTCGCGTCGTACTGGTCGTGGATCTTCTTGAACAGCGCGATCCACGGGTTGGATTCATCGGAGGAGGACGGCAGGTACCCGTCGGTGATCGCGCCTTCGATCAGTTCGGTGCCGGCCTTGCCTTTCGAGAACGTCTTCAAGAGGCCGCCGACCGTGATCGGGTCGATGCCCACGTTCGAGACCACCAGCTGCGGTTTGTAGCCGAGCGTGAACGAGGTCAGCTGGCCGAGCGCCGTGTAGATCGGCACGGTGAAGTCGACGAGCACTTCGGCGCCCGCCGCCTTGAGCGCGGTGATCTGCGGCGCCACGTTCGTGACACCCGGCTGATACGGCTGGGTCGAGACGATCGAGCTCGCGGGCAGCTCATCCTTGATCCCCGCCAGTCCGCCGGTGCCGAAGTCGTCGTCCTGGTAGAAGACGCCGACCTTCTTGCCCGCGAAGTGCTGCTTGATGTACTGGCCCAGGATCTTGCCCTCGATCGTGTAGTTGGGCTGCCACCCGAAGGTCTCGGGCTGGGTGGTCCCGTCATCCCAGCACGCGCAACCGGAGGCGACGAACATGTCCGGCACCTTCGAGCTGTTGAGGAAGCCGACGACCTTCGTGTGGGTCGGCGTGCCGAGCCCCTCGAAGATCCCGAACACGTTGTCCTTGAGCACGAGTTCGTGCACGACGCTGACCGTTTGCGTCGGGTTGTATTCGTCGTTCTTGATGACCAGGTGGATCTTGCGCCCGTAGATCCCACCCTGGGCGTTCAGGTAGTCGAAGAACGCCTGCGAGGCAGGAGCGATCTCGCTGTAGCCCGGGGCTGCCGGGCCGGTCAGCGGCTGATGGGTCCCGAACGTGATGCTCGTCGCCGTGACCCCGGGGGCATTGCTGCTACTGCTCGAGCCGCAGCCCGCAACGGCGAGCGCCGCGACGAGTGCGCCCGCGATCCCCATCGCGCGCGCTTTGTGTCTGTCAGTTGTCATTGCTTGCTGCTCCTCCCTGTTCATGATGTTGAGTGCCTGTCAAGTTCCTACAGCTCCCCTGGTGATGAGGGCACTATGCCCTCATCGGAATGTCCACCGTGCACCAGGCTTCGACGCGCGGCGGCGATGATCCTGCGCAGCGCGCCCTGGATTCCCGTCGGCCAGGCGAGCATCGCGACGATCAGGACGAGGCCGTAGATCGCCAGCGGCAGGTTCGCGGAGACCTGGGTGGAGAGCGAGAAGGAGTGGGCGATGCTGTCCGTCCAGCCGGGGAGCAGCACGAGCACGCCCGCGCCCCAGATCGCGCCCAGCTGTGAGCCCAGGCCGCCGAGCACGATCGCCGTCAGCAGCGACAGCGACAGCCCTAGCCCGAACGCGCCCGGCGCCGCCAGCTGCAGGACGACCGCGAGCAGGCCGCCGCCGAGACCCGCGCACGCGGCGCTGATGACGAACGCGAGCGTCTGCACTCGCCCGACATGCAGGCCGCACAGCGACGACGCGATCTCGTCGTCGCGCACCGCGCGGAAGGCCCGCCCGACGCCGCCGTGCGCGAGATTGTGCATGAGGAAAACGACGACCAGCGCGCCGGCGCCGGCGATCCAGGCCTCCCAGCGCTCCAGCGGGAAGCTTTGCCCGAGCCACGACGGTGGGGTGGGGGGGTTGATCGTGAGACCGTTCGCGCCTCCGAATGTGCCCGTGTACTTGTCCGCGAGCGCCGGCAGGCCGACGGCCAGCGCGAGCGTCGCGCCCGCCAGATACGGGCCCCGCAGCCGCGTCGCGGCGGAGCCGACGAGCGCGCCGACGAGCGCGCTGACGAGCACCGCGGCCGCCAGCGCAGGGATCAGCGCCCAGTGTTCGTCACCGACCAGCAGCGTGAACGTGTAGGCGCCGACGGCCATCAGCGCGCCGTGGCCGAGCGAGATCTGCCCGCTCAGCCCGGTGAGCACGGTCAGGCCGGCGAGCGCCACGAAGTAGTAGGCGCCGCTCGCCAGCTGCAGATCCTCATAGCTGCCAAGGCCCTCGCTGGCCGCCAGGAAGATCACGCCGGCGAGCGCCACGAGCCCGAGCGAGCGCGTCAATGTGCCCGCGGGCGCGCGCAGCCGCCAGCCCCGGTTGGGAGCGCTCGATGGCTCGGCGCCGGCACTCGTGCTCATACGCGCCGCTCGCGGGTGGTCGAGAACAGGCCGCCGGGACGGATCATCAGCACCGCGATCAGCACCACGAGCGCCGCCAGCGTCACCAGCGAGGCGCTCTCGTACCCGGACACGTACGAGAGCACCAGGCCGAGCACGACTCCGCCGACGATCGCTCCCGCAGGGCTGTCCAGGCCGCCGAGCACCGCGGCGGTGAAGCCGAAGATGAGGATCGAGTCGAACTGGTTGGGCCCGACGAACACCGACGGCGCGACCAGCAGGCCCGCGAGCGAGCCGGCGAACGCCGCGAACGCCCAGCCGAGCGTGAACATGCGACCCACGCGCACGCCCAGCAGGCGCGCGACCTCCGGCGCGAGCGCCGCCGCGCGCATCTGCAGCCCTAGCCGCGTGCGGCGAAACAGCAGCCCCAGCCCCGCCGCGACGGCGAACACGACGAGCACGGTGAACGTGTCGTTGGGCGCGAACAGCAGATGCGTGCCACCGACGTCATAGCCGCGGATCGAGAACGCCGGCGGGAACGAGCGCGGGGTGTTCCCCCAGATCATCCCCGCGGCCGCCTCCAGCAGGATCAGCAGCCCGAGCGCGACGATCACCGCGTTCAGCGGCGGACCGCCCTCGATCCTGCGAATCAACACGCGCTCGACGATCGCCCCCAGCAGCAGGCCGGACGCCAGCGCGACCGCAAAGCCCAGCCAGTAGGAGCCAGTGGAGCCGATCACGCTCGAGGCGATGAACGTCGTGATCATCAGCATCGCGCCCTGGGCGAAGTTCACGATCCGCGTCGCCCGCCAGATCATCACCAGCGCGAGCGCCACCGCCGCATACACCGCCCCGGTGGAGATGCCGTTGAGCGTGAGGTCGATGAAGCGAACCATCAGAACCCCAGGTAGGCCTGGCGCAGGCCCTCGTCGGCCGCCACCACCGCGGCCGCGTCGTCGGCCACGACGCGGCCCACGTTCAGCACGATCCCGCGGTCGGCGATCGACAGCGCGCTGCGCGCGTTCTGCTCCACCAGCAGCACCGCCAGGCGGCGCTCGGTGGCGAGCTCGCGGATCAGCTGCATGATCTGTGCGCTGACGATCGGCGCGAGCCCGAGCGAGGGCTCGTCCAGCAGCAGCACCCGCGGCGCCGACAGCAACGCGCGGCCGATCGAGAGCATCTGGCGCTCGCCGCCGGACAGCGAGCCGGCGAGCTGCGTGCGCCGCTCGCGCAGCGCCGGGAACAGCTCATACATCTCCTCCAGGCTCGCCCCGTCGGCGCCTCGCCACAGGCCGCCGAGACGCAGGTTCTCCTCGGTCGAGAGCTCCGTGATCACGCCCCGGCCCTCGGGGACGTGGGCCAGACCCCGCCGCACGATGTCCTCGACGGCGATGCCGAGGATGTCCTGCCCGTACAGCACGGCGCGGCCCGCGCTCGCCCGCTCCAGTCCCGAGATCGTGCGCAGCAGCGAGGTCTTGCCCGCGCCGTTGGCCCCCAGCACCGCCGTCACGCTGCCCTCCCGCACGCTGAGCGTGACGCCGTCCACGGCGCGCACGGGCCCGTAGTCGGTGCTGAGGCCGTCGACCTGCAGCGCCACCGCGCCGGTCATCGCCCGGCCTGCTCGCGCTCCGCGTCTCCCGCGCCGTGCGCTCGCGCCCCCGCCACGGCCTGCGCCCCGGGCGCCGTCGCCGTCCCCTGACCCAGGTATGCCTCGAGCACGCGCTCGTCGCTCCCCACGCTCGCGGGATCGCCCTGCGCGATCACCTTGCCGAAGTCCAGCACGACGACGCGGTCGCACACCGACATCACCAGGTCCATACGGTGCTCGACGAGCATCACCGTCATCGACCCGCGCAGCGCGCGGATCCGCTCGCCGAGCTCGCGCATGTCCTGCGCGTCCAGGCCGCCGGCGGGCTCGTCGAGCAGCAGCAGCTCGGGTTCGCTGACGAGCGCGCGCGCGAGCGCGACGCGCTTCTGCACGGGGTAGGCAAGCGTGTGGGGCGCGCGCGCGGCCACGTCCGCGCAGCCGAGCTCGGCGAGCATCGCGAGCGCCCGCTCGCGCAGCGCCCGCTCGTCGCGGTCCGCGCGCGGCAGGCCGAGCAGGGCGCTGAGCGTGCCCGCGCTGCGAAACCGTTGCGCTCCCACCATCACGTTCTCGAGCACGCTCAGCCCCTCGAACAGCCCGACCCCCTGCAGTGTGCGCGCGATCCCGAGCGCCGCGAGGCGGTTGGTGTGGACCTTGGCGAACGCGCGCCCGCGCCACTCGAGCGTCCCCGAGGTTGGCTGCACGAAGCCGCAGATGACGTTGAAAAGGGTCGTCTTGCCGGCGCCGTTGGGACCGATCACGCCCAGGACCTCACCGGCGCCGGCCTGCAGCGAGACAGCGTCCAGCGCCGTGATGCCGCCGAAACGAACCGTCAGCTCCCGCGCGACGAACCCACCTCCCCGGTGAGGGCCCTCAACTCCCATCGCCCTTGACGCTACACCCCGCGGCGGTTACGTGGACTTACGTCTCCTCGCCGCGCCGGCGACTCCGATCCGGGCGCGCTCAGTCGGTCTGGACCACCGACGCGGCGGCGACGGCGGCGTACATCTTCGTCAGCTGTTCGACGATCTGCTCCGTGGGCGTGTCCACGTCGCCGTGGATCCAGTCGACGAGCAGCTCCATCGACGCGCCGATCAGCGCGCGGGAGGTGAGCACCGGGTCCATCGACAGCTGCACGTCCGGGTCGGCGAGCGACAGCGCGTTGCGCGTCAGGATGTCGGCCATCGCGTGCCGGTTCTCGCGGCGCACGCGTTCCAGGCGCTCGCTCACGCCCACGACCTCCAGCACGATCACGCGCGCCTTGCGTCGATCTCCAGTGAGGATCGCCCAGGACGCGCGCAGGCCTTCCCGCGACTGCTCCTCCACGGTCTCGGCTTTGGCGGTCGCCTCGACGATCGCCCTGGCGACGTCCTGCACGGCGCGCTGGTAGACGTGGTAGAGCAGGTCCTCTCTGCTGCTGAAGGACTCGTAGAAGTAACGCGAGTTCAGCGCTGCCGCCGCGCTGACCGCGCGGATCGAGCTGCCGGCGTAGCCCTGGGTGCCGAACAGCTCCAGGCCCGCCTCCAGGAGCGCCTCGCGCCGCTGGTCCTGACGCTCGGATGCGCTCAGGCCGCGGTACAGGCGCGGCGCCTGTGCGGTTGCTGAGGATTGCGCGGAGGCCATGGGTTGCCCGATCAACGATAGAGCGGGAGCGCACAAGAGCAGCTACCAGATGGTCGACGTACGCGTTGGCGATGTCTCGACGGCCTCGGCGACGCCCGTGGAAGGACCCTCAGGGTCCGACTGACCGGCACCGTGATCGTGCCGACGCCCTAACATTGAGGGGTGCCGGACGAGGATCCCACCGAGCCCCGTCGCGTCGGCGGCGAGCGCTCGGAAGCCCATCCCCCGCTGCCGCGGGACAAGCGCGGCTGGCAGGTCTCGCCAGCGCCAGACGGTCGCGGCATGCCCGAACACGCGCAAACCGGGCCGCCGCCGCACCGCATGCGCGGCTTCTGGTACTTCGTGCTGGCGCTGGTCGCGCTGAACTGGCTGTCGGTGTTGTTCTTCCAGCCCTCCACTGGTGAACAGCGTGTGACGGTGCCGTTCAGCCCGTACTTCCTCGCCCAGGTCAAAGCGGGCGAGGTAGGCTCGATCGCCTCCAAGGGCGACACGATCCAGGGCAAGTTCAAGGCCAAGCAGCGCTATCCGTCAGGCGACAAGAAGGCGACGCCCACGAAGCTGTTCGCCACCGAGGTGCCGAGCTTCTGGAACGGCAGCCAACTGTCGGCGCTGCTGCAGGAAAGGGGGGTGCGGATCAACGCCGAATCGACGACCGCGAGCCAGTCGCTGCTGGCCGAGATCCTGCTCGGCTTCGGCCCGACGCTGCTGATCGTGGGCCTGTTCGTCCTGATCTACAAACGCGCCGCGAAGAGCGCCGGGGGCATGGGCGCGCTCGGCAGCTTCGGGCGCTCGCAGGCGCGGCGGGTGGACCCGGAAAGCATCCGTGTGACCTTCAACGACGTCGCCGGGATCGACGAGGCCAAGGCCGAGCTCTCGGAGATCGTCGACTTCCTGCGCAATCCCGAGCGCTACGGCAGCCTCGGCGGGCGCATGCCCCACGGCGTGCTGCTCTCCGGCGCGCCCGGCACGGGCAAGACGCTGCTCGCCCGCGCCGTCGCCGGCGAGGCGCACGCGGCCTTCTTCTCGATCTCCGCCTCGGAGTTCATCGAGGCGATCGTCGGCGTGGGCGCATCGCGCGTGCGTGACCTGTTCGCCAAGGCCAAGGAGGCGGCGCCGGCGATCATCTTCATCGACGAGCTCGACGCGATCGGACGCTCGCGCCAGGGGCAGGTGTCGGTGACGGGCGCCAACGACGAGCGCGAGCAGACGCTCGACCAGATCCTCACGGAGATTGACGGCTTCGAGTCCTCCGAGGCCGTGATCGTGCTCGCGGCGACCAACCGCCCCGACGTCCTCGACCCGGCGCTGCTGCGCGCGGGGCGCTTCGATCGGCGGGTGACCGTGCAAGCCCCCGACCGCACCGGGCGTGTCGAGATCCTCAAGGTCCACACGCGCTCGATCCCACTCGACGACGACGTCGACCTCGAAGCGCTCGCCTCCAGCATGCCCGGCATGGTCGGGGCGGACATCGCCAACCTCGCCAACGAGGCCGCGCTGCTCGCCGCTCGCCGCGGCCATAAGAAGGTGAAAATGGCGGACCTCACCGACTCGCTGGAGAAGATCATGCTCGGCTCCCCGCGCGGCATCCTGCTCTCGCCGGCCGACCGCGAGCGCACCGCCTACCACGAGTCCGGACATGCGCTCGTGGGGATGCTCACGCCCGGCGCGGACCCCGTGCGCAAGGTCTCGATCATTCCACGGGGAATGGCCCTCGGTGTGACCCTCTCGACCCCCGACGCAGACCGGGTGTCCTACTCGCTGCAGGAGCTGCAGGCCAAGATCAAGGTGGCGCTCGGCGGGCGCGTCGCCGAGGAGGTCGTGTACGGGGCGATCACCACGGGAGCCGAGTCAGACATCCAGCAGCTCACGATGATCGCGCGCCAGATGGTCGGGCGCTGGGGGATGAGCGCGGCGATCGGACCGATCGCGGTCCTCCCCGAGGAGGGGCAGGGGATGTTCCTGCCCGGCGTCAGCGAGACCTCTCAGGAGACCCAGCGCATGGTCGACGCGGAGGTGCGTGCGCTCGTCGAAGGTGCTCACCAAGAGGTCACGCAGCTGCTGGAGGAACATCGCGACCAGCTCGAGGGCCTCGCGCAGGCGCTGCTCAAGGCAGAGACGCTGGACGCGCCCGACGCCTACGCCGCAGCCAGCGTGCCGCTCACCGCAGAGGAGCCGGCGCGCACTCCCGCTCCGGCCTGAGCCTAAAGATTCCGCCGCCGCGCCGATTGCTTCACTGCCGACCATTCCACGGCGCGGCGCTCGGTGTTCGCCACGAATATCTCAAACGCCTGATCGATCCGCTCCCGTTCGCCGGTGACCAGCAGGTCGACCACGAGCCCGCGAAGCATCGCGAGCATCAGCGTGGCGGACCCGTGGGCCTCCACCTCGGGGCAGCCGAGGTTGATGATGTTGGCGGTGATCAGCTCGACGCGATGGACGATCGAGTGCTGGACGGCGCGTGAGTAGCCTGCGTCCGCGAATAGGCTCTGGCCGAGCACCTCGATGAACAGGCGGATGTCGCGCTTGCCCGGCGGCGAGGTCAGGCTGGCCCACAGCAGGCGCATGCGCTCCGTGATGTCCGTGCCCGGGCCGGGGACGCCGTCCGGGTAGACGCGCGCGGGGACGAGCGTGCGCTCGAGCAGGTGCTCGACGATCTCGCCGACGAGCTCCTCCTTGGTGCCGAAGTGGTGCTGCAGCGTCACGTGGCTCACGCCCACGGCGTCGGCGACCCGCCGCAGCGACAGGCTGGCGACGCCGTTGTCGAGCACGTACTCGCCGACGGCCTCCAGCAGCTCGCCGCGCCGGTGCTGGTAGCGCAGGCTGCGTCCGTCGATGCGCGTCTCCATCCGTTCGAGGATAAAGCCATCGTGGTGGCGGGCGGTGCGGCGGTGAGGAAACACCACACCCGCGGCCGCCCGTCGTACTCTCTAGGAATGGCGATTGGGTCCGCTTACCGCGGCGCCGTACCGATTGCACATGGCCGGATGCGCACGCTGCTCGGCGCGGGCATGTTAGTGGCAGTCGTGATCGTGGCGGTGGCCGTCGCGGCGCTGACGCTGTCCGGCGCGACGCTGGCGAGCGACTCGAGCGCGCTCGCGCGCGTCTCGTTGCAGCCGCTCGACGGCAGGATCGAGCGCATCCAGGCCTACGGGCCGGGTGGCCGAAGCATCCCGATCGCGGTGCACGACGGGCGCCTTACGCCGCTGCGGCGACTGGCCCCCGGCGAGCGGGTGTCTGTCGAGGTCGCGGTACGCCGGCCGGGATGGATCGGCTGGGCGCTCGGAAGCGAACACACGGTGCGGCTGACGCTGGTCGCGCCGGTCGCGCAGGTGACGCAGCGCTGGATGACCGTGCCCACCGGCGCGCAGGTGTACGTGAGCTTCGACCGGCCCGTCAGCGCGGTCACCTACTACGGCGGTTCCGGTGGCGTGACCCATCGTGTCCTGCGCGGCGAGGGCCAGCGGGCGATCTCGCTTGGCCGCCAGCCCGCGACGGGCGCGACCGAGATTGCCGCCGCGCCGCGACCGTGGGAGAAGGTCGGCGCGCCCATGCAGGTCAGCTGGTTCCCGCCGTCGCGTTCGCCGGTGATGGCCAGCATCCCCGCGCCCGGCGATCGGATCTCTCCCACCGCCCCCATCTACCTGACGTTCTCAAAGCCAGTCAGCGAAGCGCTCGGCTCGGGCAGCCCACAGGTCTCACCTAGCGTTCCCGGTCATTGGCGCGAAGCGAACAGCCACACGCTCGAGTTCACACCGTCTGGCTTCGGGGCGCCGCTCGGCTCGCAGCTTCGCGTCCACCTGCCGCGCTCGGTCGCGGTGACGGCGGGCACGGGCGGGCTGCGCACGACCGACCAGGTCGAATGGACGGTGCCGCCCGGCTCGACCCTGCGCCTGCAGCAGCTGCTCGCCGAGACCGGCTACCTGCCCGTCGCCTGGCACCCGTCCGGGGCTCCTGTGGCGCGCACGCCGAGCGCGCAGGCGCAGGCGGCGACCGAGCCTCCGGGCGGCAGCTTCGCCTGGCGCTACCCGAACACGCCCCACCAGCTGCAGGCGCTGTGGGCCCCGGGGCAGTGGAACCTGGTCACCAGAGGGGCGGTGATGAAGTTCGAGAACGCCAACGGCCTGACCGTCGACGGGGTCGCGGGCCCCACGGTGTGGCGCGCGTTGCTCGATTACGTGCTCGTCGGCAGGCGTCTGCACGAAGCCTACAGCTACGTCTACGTCCATCGGGAAGTTCCCGAGACGATGACGCTGTGGAGCGCCGGGCGCACGGTCGAGACCGCGCCCGCCAACACCGGCATCTCGGGCGCGGAAACCGCATTGGGGACGTTCGCGGTGTTCGAGCACATTCCCGAAGGCACCATGAGCGGCACCAACCCCGACGGCTCGAAATACAAAGACCCGGGCATCAAATGGATCAGCTACTTCAACGGTGGCGACGCGCTGCACAACTTCAACCGCTCGTCCTTCGGCACGCCGCAGAGCCTCGGCTGCGTCGAGCTGCCGCTGGAAGCCGCCGCCAAGGAGTTCCCCTACACGACGATCGGCACGCTCGTCACGGTCGAAACGTAGGTACGCCTCGCGAGCGTCTAGCGAGCGCTGTCCGGCGGCTGCGCCGCCCACGAGGGCTCGCGCGCGTGAAAGCGCAGCAGCGCCCTCCACGTCGAGGGGCCGAGCACGCCCGTGGGGCGCAGGCGATGGCGCGTCTGGAAGGCGGCGAGCGCGCGGGCGGTCTGCGCGCCGAAGAAGCCGCCCACCGGCAGCCGGGCGCCCGCCGCGTTGAGCAGCTCCTGCGCCCACACGATCTCATCGCCGTCCGCGCCGGCGCGCAGCGTGGGCAGTGGGATAGGGCGCCGGCGCTGCGGCGCTGGCGGTGCGGCAAGCGCGAGAAGCCCTTGGGGTTGCGCAGCGTCGAGGTCGAAGAAGCTGACCCCCGGTGAGTCGTACGCGCCGGCCAGTCCACGGAACTGCGCCAATTCGCCTGGCGTCGGGTTGTTGTACAGCTGCCCCACGGGGAGGATAGGTCGAGCGTAGATCGCGTTGATCGGGATCGCCGCGGCGTAAGCGGCCTGCACGCTCACACCAAGTTCCAGCCAGTACATCAGCGGCAGATCGAAGTCAAAGCCGCCGGGGCCGAGGAACACCGAGTAGGGGAACTTGGGGTGCTCGAGCACGTCCGGCTGGCCGGCGAGCCCGATCGGCAAGCGCGATCCCAGCTGTGCGCGAAGCGTCCGCACGAACGTCTGCGCGGCGCCGTATCGACTGTCGTACTGATCCTCGGCGTCGACGATCAGGCACTGCGCGCCGTCGTGCACGGCCGCCACCGCGACCGCCGCTTCGGCGAGCGGTTCCACGCCGTAGGCGAACGTCCACGCACACACCGACTCGCCTGAGGCGCGCAGCCCTGCGACGAGCGTCGGCGAGAACTGGAGTGCGGTCGTCGAGCCGTCGCCGGCCTTCACGAACAGCGTGCGCGAGCCCGCCTGCTGCGCCTCGGCGGCGAGCTGCTGGGGGGTCGCGAGCGCCGGCACCTGCGTGATCCACAGTGCCGTGCCCATGAACGGCGAGGTCGCGGCGTGCGCCGAGGCCGAGCCGAGGACGACGAGCGCGAGCGTCGCGACGAGCACCCGCGCACGGATGCGATGTCTGCCTCGCGTCACTGAGCCGATGCTAGCGAGCGATCGGTCTCGCCCGCCCGACCGGGCGGCGGCTGCGCGGCCGGTGGGGAATCGCCTCGCAAAGTTGGGCCGACACCGCAACACCGTGCCGTCCGCCGGGTTTGCGATCCATCAGGGATGCGAGCCCGCCACCACTCGGCCATCGCGTGAGAGCGCTGCTGCCGGCAGCGCTGGCTGGGCTGGCCATCGCCGCGAGCTCGACGCCCGCCCAGGCCGCCCCGGGCTCGCTCAACTGGTCGGGGCCGGTCGCGTTCGACCCCGGCGGAACGCCGAGCGCGGTCTCGTGTGCCTCGGAATCGCTGTGCGTGGCCGTCGACGCGCAGGGAGCCGCGCTGAGCACGCTCGATCCGAGCGCCGCCGCGCCCGCGTGGAGCACGACCGCGCTCCCGGGGGCGGCGCCGCTGAGCGCCGTCTCGTGTGCGCCCAGCGGGCTGTGCGCCGCGGTCGACGCCCACGGGGACGTGTTCGTCACCGCCGAACCCGTCTCAGCGGCGTGGTCGCACCGCTCGATCGACGCCGGCAAGGCGCTCACCGGTATCTCGTGTCCGAGCGCCTCGCTGTGCGTCGCCGTCGACGAAGCGGGCAACGTGTGGACGAGCGCGACCCCCCGCAGCGGGGGCTGGGAAGCGGCGGCGGTCGATGCCGGGCACAGCCTGCAGGCCGTTTCGTGCGCGCCGCAACTACCGCCCTCGCAGCCTCTGTGCCTCGCGGTCGACGATCTCGGCGAGGTGCTCTCCAGCAGCGACCCCGCGAGCGGCGCCTGGCAACACGAGACGATCGACTTCGCGGCGCTGTCGGCAGTGTCCTGCGCGACGGCCGGAGCGTGCATGGCGGTCGACGGGGCGGGTGACGCGCTCGCCAGCACCGACCCCGGCACCGCCGGCGCGACGTGGAGCCTCACGCCGATCGACGGCGAACCGCTCACAGCCCTGTCCTGCGCATCGTCTGGGCTGTGCGCCGCAGTGGACGGTGGTGGCCGGGCGTTCGCGAGCGACGATCTGGGCGCCGCCGTGCCCGAATGGAGCGGGCTGGCCGTCGACGCGAAGCCGCTCACAGGTGTCTCCTGCGTGTCCAGCGGCTTCTGCCTGGCGATCGACTCGAGCGGGCACACGCTGTCCGCCCGCGTGCACGCGCCGGAAGCGATCACGCTGGGGACCTCTGAAGTGACCTCCTCGACCGCCGTCCTGACCGCGGCGGTCGATCCCCACGGCGCCGAACCGGTCGCGTGCGTGTTCGAATACGGCACCGCCCTGCCCTACACGCAGTCGAGCCCCTGTGCGCAGCTGCCCGCGGCCAGCGGCGGACGCCAGGTCGTCTCGGCGCAGCTGACGGGGCTCGCCCCCAACACCACCTATCACTACCGGATCATCGCCACGAGCCCAGCGGGTGCCGGGGTCGGCGGCGAGGAAACGTTCGCCACCGCCATCTCCTCGCTGCTCGCGCTCGTCACCCCGCACCCGTCGATCACGGGCACACCCGCGGTCGGTCAGCGGCTCACGTGCCAGCCGGGCACGCCCTCGGGCTCCGAAGGCGAGCTGAGCTATGCGTGGCTGCGCGACCAGATCCCGATCCCGAGCGCCAGCGCATCGACATACACAGTCAAAGGCCAGGACAGCGGACACCATCTGCAATGCCAGGTCACGGCGACCGATGGCGGCGGCAGCAAGACCGCGAAGAGCTCGTTCGTGACGATTCCAGCCGGGGGTGCGCCGGCATCGGCCGGGGAGACCGCCGTGGGCGGCGCGAGCTTCAAGAACGGCAAGCTGAGCGTGCCGGTTACGTGCTCGGCGCAAGCGCGCGGCGGCTGTCAGGTCGCGCTGCGCCTCACGGTCGTCGAGACGCTGAGCGGTGCTCGCGTCGTGGCGGTGAGCGCGCGCGCTGGGCACTCGGCGCGCAGCAGCGCCGCGTCCCTGCGTCACACGACGGTCACGCTGGCAAGCGCGCGTGCGCATCTGTCCGCGGGTGCGCGCGCGACGCTCAGCACCGTCCTCGGCGCGAGCGCCAAGCGCCTGCTCGCCGCGCGCCGGCATTTCTCCGCCAACCTCCTCGTGACGGGGACGGTCATCGGCGTGATCGAAGCGCGGCTCGCGCAGCAGCTCGTCACGCTCAACGCTTCCTCCGGCCACGCTCCAGGTCATGGCGCCCGCCGTCGCTAGCCGCGCCGGCCAGCTGGCAAGGCGCCGGCTCGCGCCGCTGCTCGCGCTCGCCGCGGCGTTCGCGCTCGCAGCCTCCCAGCCGGCGAGCGCCTCCAACGGTGTCCTCGCGGCGACACCGTACATGGGCTGGGACACGTACTTCGCGCTGGGCGGACGCTACAGCGAGTCGACGATCCTGGCGCAGGCGAGCGAGCTGATCACGCTCGGCCTGCACAAGCGCGGTTACCGCCACGTGTGGCTCGACGTCGGCTGGTGGCATGGAACGCGCGGTCCCAACGGAGAAATCACCGTCAGCTCGGGTCAATGGCCGCACGGTCTGGCCTGGCTGACGCGCACGCTGCACGCGGCGGGCTTCCTCGTGGGCCTCTACACCGACGCCGGTCCGGACGGCTGCGGCGGCGCCGGGCAGGGCAGCTACGGTCACTACCAGCAGGACGCGGACACGTTCGCCGCCTGGGGCTTCGATGCGGTCAAGGTCGACTTCTGCGGCGGCGCCGAACACGGGCTGAACCCCGCCGCCGCCTACGCCGCTTTCCACCAGGCGATCGAGGACAACTCGAGCCACCGTCCGATGCTGCTGTCGATCTGCAACTTCCTGCAGCCCGAACAGTACGGCGAAGGTCGGCCGCTGCTCGACGAATCGGCGTTCTCCTCCTATACCTTCGGCCCCACCGTCGGCAACAGCTGGCGCACCGACACCGACGTCGGCCTGCCCGGCAACGTGCCATTCACGGATGTGCTGCGCAACCTGGACGCGGACGCGGCGGCGCCGCAGGCAGCCGGGCCGGGGCACTGGAACGACCCCGACTACCTCGCGCCCGACCAGGGCATGTCGACGACCCAGTTCCGCAGCCAGCTCAGCATGTGGGCGATGCTCGCGGCACCACTGATGATCAGCGACAGCCTGGAAAAGATCGACCGCTCGAGCGTCGAATACCTGCAGAACAGCGAGGTGATTGCGATCGATCAGGATCCCGCCGGGGTGCAGGGCACGTTGCTGTCCGCCTCCGGCGGCGGCGAGGTCTGGGTCAAGCCGCTCGTCGACGGCTCGCGCGCGGTCGCGCTGCTCAACCGCGGCTCGAGTGCGCGCAGGATCGTGACGAACGCCGGCGCCGTCGGCCTGCCGGCGGCCGCGAGCTACCGCGTACGCGACGTGTGGTCGCACACGACGAGCGCCACCGGCGGCACGATCGCCGCCGAGGTCCCTGGCGACGGCACTGTGCTGCTGCGCGTGTCGGCGCGCTAGGCGCGTCCCCGGCCCACGAGCGCTTGCGGCGCAGGTGTCTCGACGCATGGCGTGCACGGGTCTGAGGGCCGGCAAATTGTTGCCCCCGAGTAAAGCTCATAAAATCAGTTGAAATTATCGAGATTGTGCACTACGGTCGGGTCTGGTTTCGAGATCCCCAGCCCCAAGTCCGACACAAGACCCTCCCGAAAGGAATCACGAGCATGTCTCAATCTCAGTCTCAAGCAAGCCCGACGGACGCCCGCGCGAACAGCGAGCGGCGATGGCGCCGGAGTCTCGCGGGGGTGATCGCAGCCTTTGTCGCCGGCCTGGCGGGGTTCGCGGGCGCCGTCCCAGCCGCGCTCGCCGCGCCCAGCTCGCCGCCTCCCGTCACGATCCTCACGTCCAGCCCGTTTCTCGGGCGGGGCGACTTCTTCATAACCCCGACCGGGGATGCGAGCACGTACGCCAACGGTCCGGAGATCCTCGACCGGCAAGGCAACGTGGTGTGGTTTCACCCGATCTCCGTCGGCCAGACCGCGTCCGACTTCCGCGAGCAGATCTACCGCGGCCAGCCCGTCCTCACGTGGTGGCAGGGGACGGGGCTGGGCGGGCTCTCGGGCGGCACCGACTACATCTACAACACCCACTTCCAGCAGATCGCGACCGTCAACGCGGGCAACGGCCTCAGCGCGGACGGCCACGAGTTCCTAATCACGTCTCAGAACACGGCGCTGATCCTCTCCTACACGACCGCCACCGCGAACCTGACATCGATCGGCGGCCCGTCCAACCAGACGGTGATCAACGGCGTCGTGCAGGAGATCGACATCGCCACGGGCAGGGTGCTGTTCCAGTGGAACAGCGAGGACCACGTGCCATTCAGCCAGAGCGAGCAGCCGCTGCCGGCCTCGCCGAGCACGCCGTGGGACTGGTTCCACATCAACGCCGTCACGCTCGACACCGACGGCAACCTGCTGATCGACGCCCGTAACACGTGGACGGCCTACAAGGTCAGCCGCTTCAGCGGGAACATCATCTGGCAGCTCGGCGGCAAGGTTTCCAGCTTCAAGCTGCAGACCGCTCCGGGCCAGGTGCTCGACAGCGCGGGCGAGATCTTCGCATGGCAGCACGATCCGCAGGCGCTGGGTGGCGATGTGTACACGTTCTTCGACAACGAGTCCTCCGGCGCGCCGCTGCTTCCCACCAGTCGCGCGGTGACGGTGAGGCTGAACGAGTTCACGCGCACGGCGACGCTGATCAAATCCGATGACCAGCCCGAGGGGCTCACGGCACCCTCGCAGGGCAACGCCCAGACGACTCCCTGGGACAACCTAGTCGTGGGCTGGGGCTCGCTGCCCTACTTCTCGGAGTTCAGCCCGTTCGGCCGGCTCCTGTTCAACGCGCAGTTCCCGGCAGGCGTGAACACCTACCGCGCCTATCTGGAGCCGTTCAACGCCGGAGGCTTCCCGTTCCCGCAGCCCGGAGGCCCTGAGCACCCGTAGGGCTTCACCCATCAGCCGCAGCGCGTCCGCGGTCCAGGTGTGCCATAGCGCACGCCGGACCGCGGCGCGGCGTGAGTCTTCGCGACCGGGCGCAGCCAAACGCGGTCACTCGCGCCCGCACCTCGCGCGTAGGAGTTGTATAAGAGCGGGGATCGTGTCGAACATGGATCGGCTGCTGCGCCGTGCCTCGCGCCGCTCGGATACGGCCACGCGCAACCAGCTGAGGGTGTTCGTGCGTCGCATCGTGCTCGTCGGCCTGGTGGCCGTGGGGCTGCTGGCGCTCGGCGCGGCCGGTCTCGCGCTCAGCGAAGGCGTCGGTCCGTGGTACGCATTTCGCTGGGCGCTCGACACCGCCGCCACGGTGGGAGACTTTCCGCAACCGCACTCGGTCTCCGGTCAGATCGTCGACGTAGCGCTGGTGCTGCTGGGCGTCGGTACGCTCTTCTACGCGCTTGCCACGATCGCGGAGTTCTTCGTCGCCGGGCACCTGGGGAACCTGCTGGCCGAGCGGCGCGAGCAGCGGATGATCGACTCGCTCACCGACCACCACATCATCTGCGGCTTCGGCCGCGTAGGGCGCCAGGTTGCGCGCGACCTGTTCGCGGCGCGCGCCGCCAGCGTCGTCGTGGACTCGAGCGGCGAGAGCCGGCATCTCGCCGAAGCTCTCGGCGTGTGCTTCATCGAGGGGGACGCCTCCGACGACGCGGTGCTGCTCGCGGCGGGACTGGAGCGCGCGCGCTCGATCATCGTGTGCGCCGACTCCGACGCCAACAACGTGTTCATCACGCTCACAGCGCGCGGGCTGCGCGCGGACGTCCCAATCGTCGCGCGGGCCGCCACCGAGGACAGCGAGAAGAAGCTCAAGCGCGCGGGCGCCGACCGCGTCATATCTCCCTACAAGGCCAGCGGCACGGAGATGGCCAGACTCGCCTTGCACCCCCAGCTGAGCGGCGTGTTCGACGTGGATCTCGAGTACCGCCTCGAGGAGATCTCCGTGGGCGAGGGCTGCGACGGTCTCGGCCAGACGATCGGGGACATCCGCGGCGGCTCGATGATCGTCGGCCTGCGCAGGGGCCCAAACTTCCGCCCCCAGCCGCCCGAGGAGACCCAGCTGCTCTCCGGCGATGTGATCGTGGCGATGGGCACGCCCACCGCGCTCGGGCGACTGGAGGGGCTGTTGGAGGCCGACGGCGGGCACTGAGGCCTGGAGTCTCAGCCTGTCCTGACGGCTGGAGCCTCAGCCGTCGGCTGGCAGGAGCACGAACGCCTTGCCCTCCAGGGGCTTGACCGCGCGAAAGTGACGCTCGTCGAAAGTGAGGATTCGTGTCGTGCGGTGACGGCCGGCGAGTGCGATGAGCGCGCAGTCCGCGAGGCCGAGCCCGAGGTCGGCATAGCGGGCTTCAAGGTCGACGATCGTGGCGTAGTCCTCACGATCCAGAGCGCCGACCGTAAGGCGTCCGGCGGCGAGGTCTCGCAGGAACGCACGGCGGGCGACGTCGCCAAAGCGCTGGCCCAGCAGGTAGTCGATCTCCGCGGTGGTCGGAGACGGGATGATCAGGCGACCTGGCTCGGATTCGAGCGCGTCTCGGATCGCGGCGCGACTTGGCTCATCGGGATCGGCAAGGGCGACGAGTGGCGCCGCGTCGATCAGTAGCGTCAACCGCCGAAGCCCTCGAGCAGCACGTCCTGCGGAATCTCCGAGATTGGGCGGGGGTCATCGTCGATGCGCTGGAAGCCGGCCGCGAGCGCGAAGTCACGATCGCGTGGAGGGGCAGGCTCGTAGGCTTCGATCGCCTCGCGCAGGATCTCCGCCTGTGAGCGGCCCTCTTGGCGGGAGAGCCGCACAAGGCGCTCTACCTGCACATGGTCTAGGTAGACACTGGTCTTTCGCATCCGGATCAGTATAGGGCATAACGTAGGGTGCAGAAGCCCCCTCGCCGCCGGCGCAGCCGCACGCACGTCGGAGAGCCGACGCATCCCCACGGGCGCATATCGTCTGCATTCCATGTCCTCGCTGACCTTCTCGGCGTCGCTTGACCACGGAGAGGCGGTGCTGCGCTTCCCCTACGACGAGCGCCTGCGCCAGCTCCTGCGTGCGATCCCCGGCCGCCGCTGGGACCCGGTCGAGCGCGCGTGGTGCGTACCGCTCGACCCCGACCAGGCCGAGGCGCTCGCGCGGCTGCTGGCCGGCCTGCCCCACCCCCCGCAGATCAGCGACGCCCTCGCGCGCTCGCTCGCGCGCCGGCGGGCGCGACGCAATCTCAGGGAGTGCCTGGTCGATCTTGCCCGCCCTGACGAGCACTGGTGGCTGAGCTTCGCGACCGATGCTGCACCCGAGCCTGTGACGGCGCTGCTCGAACACCCCGACGCATACAACCTCCCCGCGATCGGCCGCGCGCTGGCGCCGCTTGACGAGCGCTCCGCGGAGCTCGTGCAGACGCTGACCGCAGACGGCAGGTGCGTGCGCCTGAGTGACGCCGCGCGCCTCGCGCTGGAAGCGCTGCGCGAGCGCACGGAGCACATCGAGGACGTGAGCGTCGACCCGCGCGTGACTGCCTGGCTGACGCGCGCGTGTGTGTGGCGGGGCAACGTCGAGGCGCGCGGGCCGAGCGATGCGCCGGTGTTCGTGCTGCTCGGCGACGAGCGGCGATTGCCGCGGGCGCTGCGCGCGCTGGCCACCAGCGCCCCCGGCGGTGCGACGGTTCCGCTGACGCTCTCCTCATGGCGCCTGATCGGAGCACTGGGCGCCTGGGTCAGCGCCGGCGCACGGCGTTGTGTCGCTGCGCTCGAGGACGGGCGCCCGCCGCCGCCGGCGGTGCTGGAACGCTCGAGCGTGCACGAGGAGCCCACGTTCGTGCTCTGTGAGGGTCACGACCCGGCGTGCGTACAGCGCTTCGCCGCGCTCCAGGGTGCCCTGCCGCCGGCGCGCAGTGGCGGCGGCACACGCGAGCACGCACAGCTGCCGGCGATCCACGCCGACCCATTCTGCGTGCCGCAGCTGGACGCGTTCCTGGCCGACGGTGAGGTGTGGGTGGAGCCGGATGCGCTGGAGCTGCTGCAGGAGGTGCGCGAGCAGCACGCGCTGGCCGCGGGCCTCGTGGCGCTGTCCGCCGCCACCGATGCGTCGCTCAGCGAAGATGGTCTCGGCGGCGTGCTCAAGCCGTTCCAGCGCGCCGGCGTCAGCTACCTGCTCGCCCGCCGACGCGCGTTCCTCGCGGACGAGCAGGGGCTCGGCAAGACGATCGAGGCGCTCGCCGCGCTGGCGCTCGCCGACGCCTACCCGGCCGTCGTCGTGTGCCCGGCGAGCCTCAAGCTCAACTGGTTGCGCGAGCTCGAGCGCTGGCTGCCCGACCGCAGCGTGCGCGCGCTGTCGGGAAACCGCTCGCGCGGGTTTGAGCCCGACGCGGACATCACCGTGCTCAACTACGACATCGTCGCCGCGCGCCTTCAGGAGCTGCGCGCGCTGCGTCCGCGCGCGCTCGTGCTCGACGAGTCCCACTACTGCAAGAACGCCGCCGCCAAGCGCACCCAGGCCGTGCAGCGGCTGGCCGCGGAGGTGCCCCGCGAGGGTCTCGTGCTCGCGCTCAGCGGCACGCCCGTGACCAACCGCCCAGCAGAGCTGATCTCGCAGCTGCGCATCCTCGGGCGCCTGGAGGACTTCGGCTCGGGTACGCGCTTCGGAGCGCGCTTCCGCGGCCCGGACGCTCACATGCGCTTGCACTGGCATCTGCGCGCGCGCTGCTTCGTGCGCCGCCTGAAGGCCGACGTGCTGCCTCAGCTGCCGGCCAAGACCCGCGCGATCGTGCCCGTCGAGCTCGACAACGAGCCCGAGTACCGGCTCGCCGAGCGCGACCTCGTGGCGTGGCTTCGCAGCCAGCCGCTGCACCTGCGCGAGCTGGACGCGAAGGTCGCCTCCGCGCTGCGCGCCGAGCGCCTAGTGCGTTGCAACGCGCTCAAGCAGCTCGCGGCGCGCGGCAAGCTGAACGCGGCGCTCGCGTGGATCCACGACTTCTGCTCCTCCGGAGAGCGACTGGTCGTGTTCGCCGCCCATCGCGAGATCCAGCGCGCCGTGCTCGCCCGTTTCCCCGCGGCGCTGCACATCCTCGGCGAAGACAGTGCCGGCGCCCGCGACGCCTCGCTGCAAGCCTTTCAGGCACCGGATGCCGGCGAGGCCAACCAGCTGATCGTCTGCTCGATCGATGTCGCCGGGCACGGCCTCACGCTCACGCGCTCCTCGAACGTCGCCTTCCTCGAGCTCGCGTGGACGCCGGCCAAGCACGACCAGGCCGAGGACCGCTGTCACCGCATCGGCCAGCAGGACGCGGTCAACGCCTACTACCTGCTGGCGGCGGACACGATCGACGAGACGATCTCCGCGCTGCTCGAGCGCAAGCGCGCGGTCATCGGCGCCGTCACCGACGGGCGCGAGGAGGACGAGGAGGGCGTGCTCGACGCGCTCGTACGCGAGCTGCGCAGCACTCCATATCGTCACCTGCGGGCGGTCGCGTGAGACGCGCTCAGGGCCAGATGTCGAGGGCGTTCATGATTTCGCCATAGTGCGCGGCCGCCCTGGCTTCCCCTTCGGTGAGCTGTTCTTCAAGCGGTTGCGAGCGCCGCGCGAGGCTTCTCGCGCCGGCGCTCTCCAGCGACTTCAGCTGCGGCGGCAGGTATCCGAGTGCCACCCACGCGGGTATGAACTTGGCGACGAACGACACCGTGTCGGCGGGCAGGCTGCGATAGCCGTCCGCACCCCAGGCCTTCACGTCGGCGCACAGGTTCGGAGTTCCGAGGCCCAGCACGGTCTTCAGCTTGCCGGCGTATGCGTGCACCGCGCTCGTCAGCCGCCCGTTGCTCCAGCGCAGAGCGGACGCGGCGCGCACGAAGGTCCTGATCGCCTGCAGGTCGGGCTGCGCGGCGGAGATCACCATCGCGCCGATCACCTCGTTGCTCATTTCAGTCGATTCGGAGTCCTGCGGCGAGTGCGCTCCCACCAGCGGGCATTCGCTGTGGACCTGGGCGAGTACGTGCAGGGGGCCCGCTTCGGAGGCCGCCAGATGCGAGTGAGCGACGCGCACGAGCGCGTAGTTGGCCTGCACGTACGCCTGCGTGGCGGACGCGTCGGAGGAGCTCGCCAGCGCCGACGCCGGCGCGAGCGCCACACCGGCGATCGTCCCGACCAGCGGGAGGAGTTCGCGCACCCTCATCGCTTTCAGGGTACGGCATATGCGTCGCGCGGGCGCCGCGAAGAAGTTGGTAAGGATCCCATTACGGGTCGCGCATACCCGCGGGCCGCGCCCGGGTTCCCGGCTAATGTCGGGGCCTCGATGCGCGCATGAGACGCAACGGATACGTCCTGGTGCTGGTCGTGGTGCTCGCGTGGGCCGTGGCCGCGGTCGCGATCGGCTCTCCCAGCCTCGGCCTGTTGGGCGCGAGCGCGAGCGGGGTCTCGCCCGCCTGCCTGCCGGCGACGCTCGACCACAGCGCGAGCCTTCCCGGCACCGGTGTCGACGTCTCACCCGCGCCGGGAACCGGCACCGCCAACCCACACACCCAGATCAGCTTCCTCGGCACGAAGGTCGCGAACATCCAGCAGATCTCGGTTATTGGCTCTGAGTCCGGCAAGCACCAGGGCCACGTGCGCGGGTACTTCCAGGGCGACGGCGCCAGCTTCGTGCCCGAGAAGCCGTTCGACCCCGGCGAGCGCGTGGCGGTGCGGGCAGTGATCGGCGGGGGCAAGGACGGCAAGCGAATCGCCTTTTCCTTCAGCGTCGATGCCCCATATGCAACGGCGACCGTCTCGGCGTTCCCCAACCCGCCGGCGGCGCCCGCCGACTACCGGAGCTTCGCCACCCTGCCCGGCGTCCAGGCCCCGATCCTGGAAGTCACCGTGCCCGATCACGATCCCTCCGCGGGCGACATCCTCACGACCAACGGTCCCGGCCCGGGTCAGTACGGGCCGCTGATCTACACGCCGCGGGGCCAGCTGGTCTGGTTCGACAGGCTGTCGCGGGGCGAAACGGCGGAGAATCTGAGCGAGCAGACATACGAAGGTCAGCGCGACCTGACGTGGTGGAAGGGGCGCGTGCTCTCGCTCGGCTTCGGCCAGGGCGAAGACATCGTCATGAACTCCAGCTACCAGACGGTTGCGAGGATCGCCGGCGGCAACGGCCTGCAGGCGGACCTCCACGACTTCCAGATCGCCCCCCACGACATCGCCTACATCACGGCATTCGACCCGATTCGCTGCGACCTCTCATCCGAAAAAGGAGCACGCAACGGGGCGATCATCGACACGGCGATCCAGGAGCTGGACATGCAGACTGGCCTCGTGCGCTGGGAATGGCACAGCCTCGACCACATCGGCGCCTCGGAGTCAGAGACCGAAGCGCCGAGGACCGCGACGCCGTGGGACTGGTTTCACCTCAACTCGATCGATCCCGAGCCCGACGGGAACATCCTGATCTCGGCGCGCAGCACCTGGGCCGAGTACCAGCTGGAAGGCGCCACCGGCAAGGTCCTCTGGCGCCTCGGCGGCCTGGAGAGCTCCTTCAAAATGGGGCCGGGCACGGAAACGGCCTGGCAGCACGACGGGCGCGTGCTCGCGAACGGTGAGATCACCCTGTTCGACGATGGGTCGAACCCGCCGATCCACCGCCAGTCGCGTGCGCTGCGGATCGCGCTTGACTTCAAGACCCGTCAAGCGCACCTGGTCTCTGCCCTCACGCACGCAAACCCGCCGCTGCTTGCTGCCAGCCAGGGCAACATGCAGACGCTGGCGGACGGGAACACCGTCGTGGGCTACGGCGGCGTCCCCGCGATCAGCGAGTTCGCCAAGTGCGGCGCGCTGCTGCTCGACGCCCACCAGCCGTTTGACATGTCCTTCTACCGGGCCTTCCGCTTCCCTTGGCGCGGGCGCCCGCTGAGCCCGCCGGCGGTGCTGGCCAGCCTGAACGACACGAGCGAAGAGACGATCGTGCACGCGAGCTGGAACGGCGCGACCGAAGTGGCCGCCTGGCGCGTGCTCGCGGGCAAGCGCGCCGGATCGCTGGCCGCTCAGGCCACGATCCCGGCCAGTGGCTTTGAAAGCTCGACGACGCTGCCCGATAAGTACGTTCGCGTGGCGGTGCAGGCGCTCGACTCGGCCGGCCATCCGCTCGCCAGCTCGCGGACGGTGCCAGTGATCAGCTACGCCGCTTCGCTCCCGAGCCCCGGGCGTCAGTAGGCCGGTTTGGTGGAGTGCTTGTGCGTGCTCGTCGTCGTGGTGCTCGTGCTGGGTTCCTTGGTGGTCCCGCTCTGGGAAGAGCTCCCCGATTTGCCGCCGCACCCCGCGATCGCCACGGTCGCCGCCACAGCCGCTACCGGCGTCAGCATGGCGGTCAGTAGCGTACGTTTGCTCATGGGCTTGACTTCTGATCGTGCGCGGAAAGCTAGGGCCGGCACACTACCAGGCGTTTCGTCGCGCCGGTCGACCCCGGATGACCGGTCGCATCTGCCCCGACGCCGGCTGGGCTCGCCCGAGGCGTGGCTGTTGGGCGTCTGCTGCGTGGCCCAGTTCATGGTCATCCTCGACCTGAGCATCGTCAACGTCGCGCTGCCCTCGATCCAGCTGGGCCTCGGCTTCTCGGCGCCCGAACTGCAGTGGATCGTGGACGCGTACGCGATCACGTTCGCGGGCTTTTTGATGCTCGGCGGCCGCGCCGCCGATCACTTCGGGCAGCGCCGGATGTTCGTCCTGGCGCTGCTGCTGTTCGGGCTCGCCTCGCTGGCCGGCGGGCTCGCGGCGGATCGCAGCACGCTCGTGCTCGCGCGCGCGGTGCAGGGCTTCGGCGGCGCGCTGATGGCGGCCTGCTCGCTGGCGATCATCACCTCGTCGTTTGCGCCGGGACCGCAGCTCAATCGCGCGATCGGCGCGTGGGCGGCGATGAACGGGCTCGGCGGTGCCGCCGGAATGCTGTTCGGGGGGATCATCACCCAGGAGCTCAACTGGCGCTGGGTGCTGTTGATCAACCCTCCGATCGGGATCGCGGCCGCGCTGGTCGCGTACGTGGTCGTCAGCGAGCGCCGCAGAGGATCAGGATCCCACCCGCCCCGCAGCTTCGACATCGCCGGCGCGCTGACGCTGACGCTCGGACAGATCGTGCTGGTGTACGGGGTCGTGGAAGCGGGCCTGGCCGGCTGGGACACGCTCGCCGCGCTCGGCCCGATCATCGGCGGCCTGGCCCTGCTCGGGGTGTTCGGCGTGATCGAGGCGCGCCTGGCGTCCGAACCGCTGATCCCCTTCAAGGAGCTGACCAAGCCGCTGCGGATCGCGAACAACATCGTGTTGCTGTTCAGCGCCTCGCTGTTCCCGATGTGGTTCGTGAGCTCCCTGTACCTGCAACAGGTGCTGGGCCTATCGCCGCTGCACACGGGCCTGATCTTCCTGCCGATGACGTTGATGATCATGCTGGTCGCCTCGCGCACGGGCAAGCTCGTGAGCAGCTTCGGGGTGCGTCCGGTGCTCGGCGGCGGGCTGGTCATGTTGACGGGCGGGATGCTGCTGCTCGCGAGGGTCGGGTCCAGCGGCAGCCCGATCGTGTACGTGATGATCCCCGGCCTGCTGACGGCGGCGGGGATCGCGATGTCGATCGTTCCCTCGACGATCGCCGCCACGCAGGGCGCCAAGGAGGGGCAGGCGGGGCTCGCGTCCGGCCTCGTGAACACCTCGCGACAGGTGGGCGGCGGGCTCGGGCTTGCGATCCTGGTGACGCTCGCGACCCAACACACCACGCACCTGATCGGCACGGGCGTGCAGGTGCCCCAAGCGCTGACCGATGGCTTCCGGCTCGCCTACCTGATCGGCGCCGGCCTGGCCGCGGCGGCTGCGCTGGTCACGTTCACATCGCTGCCCAAGCCCACCGGCGCGCTCGTGGGAGCGGCGCGAGGACTGGCGGTCACGATCGGGGTCGTGGTCGTGGGCTTCGTCGCGATCGACCTCGCGTTCGCGGGTTCTCACGGCGCGCCGGTCGGTGCTTACACGACTCGCGGCGCCTACAGCTTCGTGACCGCGCCGTCGCTTCACCCGCCGAAGCTCCACCAGGACGGCCCGATCCTCACGGGCAAGCTGACGCCCGGGTACATCTTCACCGCCAACTTCTACAACCTGAACTATCCGCCGCTGGTCGGCCAGAGCGGGCCGCTGATCCTCGACGGCGGCCTGCAGCCGGTGTGGTTTCGGCCGGTGCCCGAAAACGTCGTCGCCTCCAACCTGAGCCTGCAGACCTATGAAGGCAAGCCGGCGCTCGCCTGGTGGCAGGGCGTCGTCACTAACACGGGCTCCACCGAGAGCGGCGAAGATGTGGTGGTCAACCAGCACTACCAGACGGTCGCGAGGCTGAAGGCGACGAACGGCTGGGTCCTGACCCTGCATGAGCTCGTGATCAGCGGAGAAGACGCCTGGGTGACCGCGAACAAGAACATCGCCAAGAACCTCTCCAACTACGGTGGCGCCTACAATGGCGCGCTGATCGACTCGGCCGTGCAGGAGTACAACCTCAAGACCGGCAAGCTCCTACGCAGCTGGGACGCGCTCGAGCACATCCCGCTGGGCGACTCATACGCGAGCGTGCCAACCAACGGGTTCCCCTGGGACGCCTACCACATCAACGCGGTCGATCTGACCGGTAAGGGAACCTTTCTCGTCTCGATGCGAAACACGTGGGGCGCCTACCTGGTCGAGATCGACAGCGGCAGGATCGCATGGATCCTCGGCGGCAAGCACTCGAGCTTCAAGTTCGCCTCGGGCGCCGCCTTCCAGTGGCAGCACGACGCGGCGCTCACGGATGGCTCGACGGTCACCGTGTTCGACGATCACTGCTGCCAGCTCACCGGCGGAGGCACCTCCGTCCCGGCGACGGGGCCCTCTCGCGGGCTCGTGCTGAAGCTGGACCAGAACAGGCGCACTGCGACGCTCGCAGCCCAGTACAGCGGCGGCGGCAAGTTTGAATCCGAATACATGGGTGACACGCAGCCGCTGGCGAACGGCAACGCGTTCGTCGGCTGGGGTTCGGAACCGTACTTCTCGGAGTACGGCCGCTCGGGCGAGCAGCTCTTGGAGGGACGTTTCCCCGGTCCGGACTTGAGCTACCGCTCGACCGTGGAGCAGTGGATCGGCCTGCCGCTCTCCCTGCCGGTGGGCGCGGTGCGCGAAACGGATGACAGGACCACTGTGTACGTGAGCTGGAACGGCGCCACCCAGGTCGTCTCCTGGAGGGTCCTGGCCGGACCCGGCGCCGGTCGGCTTGCGGTGGTGAGGACGACCGCCAAGTCGGGCTTCGAGACGGCGATTCCGGTGCCACAGGGCTACAGAAGGTTCAAGGTTCAGGCGCTCGATGCGGGCGGCCGGGTGATCGGAACTTCGCGGCCATTCTCGGGTTCGACCCAATGATGATGCGCGCGAGCGTGTTGCTGGGAGCGCTGGCGATGTGCGCCGGCGTGTGCGCGTGCGGATCGACCTCCTCGGCCAGCCCGGCCCTGCTCGAGAACACTGCTGCAAGCATGGCCGTGAACAACCCTGTTGCCGTCTCGCCCCAGCCGGGCACGCCGGACGCCTCCCCGACAACGCAGATCAGCTTCCTCGGGGCGGCCGGGACGCACGTGTCCAGCGTGCAGGTGCTCGGCTCGCGCAGCGGCGCGCACGCGGGCGTCCTGCGCGCCTACTCGACCGGTACAGGCGAAAGCTTCCTGCCGACGCACCCGTTCCTCGCCGGCGAGCGCGTGACGGTCACCGCCAACGTGGAAACGGGCGGCGCGACGCGCTCGGCGAGCACGACCTTCACGATCGCCCACCAGGCGCCCGTTAGCCAGAAAGAGTTCCCGATTAACCCGGGCGAAGCGCACGCCGTCCAGCGCTACGCCTCGGCGCCGTCGCTGACGCCCTCGACGGTGCGCATAACGACACCCGCGAAACCCGGCGCGCCAGCGGGCGATCTGTTCCTCGCTCCCTACCAGGGAGTGGGCTCGCCGGGGCCGATGATCGTCGAACAGGACGGCAACCTGGTGTGGTTTCACCCCCTGCCCGCCGGCGAGGACTCGACGAACTTCCAGGTGCAGCAGTACCAGGGAAAGCCCGTGCTCACGTGGTGGCAGGGCCGAGTCCTGGAAGTGGGCTTTGGTCAGGGTGAAGACATGATCTACAACACCTCCTACCAGCACATCGCCACGATCCGTGCCGGCAACGGCTACCGCGCGGATCTGCACGAGATCCGCCTGGCGCCGGAAGGCACCGCGTGGATTGACATATTCGATCCGATCGACGAGAACCTGTCCCCCTACCACGGGCTCGCGAACGGCGTGATCCTCGACTCGGTGATCGAGGAGATTGACATCAACACCGGCCTGGTGATGTGGGAGTGGCACGCGCTCGGGAACATCCCGCCGAGCGAATCTCACAAACCGATCTCGCGGTCGAGCATCTATCCGTGGGACTACGTGCACATCAACTCCATCTCCCCCGGGGGAGCGGGGTCCGCTCCACCCGGCGACGTGCTGCTGTCCTCGCGCAGCACGTGGGCGCTGTATGACGTGGACATCCACAGCGGGGCCGTGCGCTGGCGACTGGGCGGGCAGCACAGCAGCTTCAAGCTCGGTCCCGGCACGCGCACCTACTGGCAGCACGACGCCGAGTGGCAGCCGAGCGGGTTGATCTCGGTGTTCGACAACGGCTCGGATCCGCCGATGGAGAGGCAGTCCCGCGGGCTGCTGCTCGACCCCAACCTCACCTCGCACACGGTCACGCTGGTCAAGCAGTTCACCAACCCCACCAAGACCCTGCTGGCGTCGAGCCAGGGCAATGTGCTGAGCCTGCCGGGCGGAGACTGGCTGATGGGCTATGGCGGGCTGCCGAACTTCACCGAGTACGACGCCTCTGGGCACGTGCTGCTCGACGGCACGCTCGGCAGGAGTGTGCAGAGCTTCAGGACCTACCTGTCGCCGTGGAGCGGGCAGCCGACGACACCGCCCGCGCTCGTGGCGGCGCCTGCGGGCGCGGGCGCGATCGCGGTGTCGGTGAGCTGGAACGGCGCCACCGACGTGGCCTCGTGGCGGGTGCTCGCGGGTGCCTCCGCGGGCGCGCTCACCCCGGTCGCCGGTGTCGCCGCGGCGGGCTTCCAGACGACCGTCAATGTCCCCTCGGCGGGTCCGTACGTGCAGGCACAGGCGCTCGATTCCTCTGGTGCGGTGATCGGCACCTCGGCGACCGTCAAGGATTGATATTCGTGCGTGCGCTGCTGCCTCCCCGGCCCGTGGGCTGGCTCGCGGGTCTGCTGTCGCTCGTGGCCGCGTCTGCCGGCTTGCCGGCGCGTGCGGTCGCAGCCGCGAGCGCTCCAGCGGCGCCGAGCTGCGTGCCCCCCAGCCTGAACATCTCCGCCGCGCTGGCCGGCGAACGGGTGACGGTCTCGCCGGCGCCGGACAGCGCGGACGCGTCGGCGAACACGCAGATCAGCCTGCTGGGCGTGCCGGCGAGCGAGCTTTCGATCGTGTCGGTGATGGGCTCGCGCACCGGAGCGCACACTGGGCGCCTGCTCGCATACTCGCAGGGCGACGGCGCGAGCTTCCTGCCCGCGCGCCCGTTCGCCGAAGGCGAGCGCGTGAGCGTGCACGCGCAGCTGCGCGAAGGCGCGAGCACGACCCCGTTCGCGTGGAGCTTCACGGTCGCCGAACGCGACCGGCCCGGCTCGAGCAGCGCGGCGGTCGTGGGCGTCGCCAAGAACCCGAACGCCCCGGCGAACTCCGCGCCGAGCGCCTTCCAGAGCTTCCGCTCGCGCCCGGACCTGCGCCCTCCTGATGTGACGGTCTCCGCGCGGGACCGCACGGCCACCGGCGATCTGTTCGTCGCCCCGTACGCGGGGGTGGGCCAGTACGGGCCGATGATCCTCGACTCGCACGGCGGCCTGATCTGGTTCAAGCCGCTCGCGCCGGCGGGGACGCGCGCGGGGAACTTCCGCGTGCAGGAAGACGAAGGCAGGCCTGTGCTCACCTGGTGGCAGGACCCGCTGCTCGCGAACGGCAGCGTCACGGCGGGCGATGTGATCGCGAACGACGCCTACCAGACGATCGCGGTGGTGCGCGCCGGCAACGGATACCAGCCCGATCTCCACGAATTCCAGATCATCCCGCAGGACACCGCCCTGATCACGGTCTACGACGCGATCGGATGCGACCTGGAAGCGGTCGGCGGTCCGCGCGAGGGCGCCGTCGCGGACACGCTGTTGCAGGAGATCGACCTGAGGACCGGCCTGGTGATGTACGAGTGGCACAGCCTCGACCACGTGCCGCTGCAGAGCTCGTACTCCTCGCCGGCTACCACCAGCCGCGCCGAACCGTTCGACTACTTTCACATCAACTCGATCGACGTCGAGCAGGACGGCGACCTGCTGGTCGACTCGCGCAACACCTGGGCCGCATACGACGTGGACGCGAAGACCGGCCGGGTGCGCTGGCAGCTCGGCGGCAGGCACAGCAGCTTCAAGATGGGGCCGGGAGTGAGCCCGGCCTGGCAGCACGACGCGATTCAGCAGCCGGACGGCGCGATCACGTTCTTCGACAACGGCGCCTTCCCGCAGGTGCACCCGCAGTCGCGCGCGATCGAAGTGACGCTCGATACGCAGAGCATGACCGCGACGCTCGTGCGTTCCTATGAACACAAGAACCCGCTCGTGGCGGGAAGCCAGGGCAATCTGCAGGCGCTGGCGGACGGCGACTGGATGGTCGGCTGGGGCCAGGCCGGCTACCTGTCTGAGGTCGATCCTGCGGGGCAGGTCCTGTTCAACGCCCACCTGCCCCCCAGCTGGGAGTCATATCGGAGCTTCGTCGCGCCCTGGAGCGGGCACCCGCCTGTGCCGCCGGCGCTCGCCGCGGTGCCGGTCGCAGGCGCGCATGGCGGCGCGACCGTATACGCGAGCTGGAACGGCGCGAGCGAAGTCGCCTCCTGGCGTGTGCTCGCCGGACCCTCCCCGTCCGCGCTCGAGCCCGGCGGCGCCGCTGCGAGGACCGGCTTTGAGACAGCCCTGCGGGTGCCCGGCGCGCGCGCTGGGTCATACATGGCGGTGCAGGCGCTGAACATCGCGGGCGCGGTGATCGGCACCTCGCGGACGGTCAGACTGACTGCGGCCGGCTGATTCGTTTGGGTTCGGGCGTCGTGCGCTCTGGCCCCAGCGGTGGTTGGTGCCTCAGCGGCGAGTCCGTCGGCAGCCCCTGCGGCTCCCGCGGTTCGCGTTCGTCGCGGCGCCTGCGGCTGGCGGCGGCGCTGACCGCGATGTGCCTGGCGGTCGCGAAGTAGTCGCTGAAGCCACCGGCGTGCGCCGTCAGCAGGCGCGTCGGTAGCGACTCGCGCAGCTCCCGCACGAACGCTCGCTCGTATTCGGCGCGCAGCTGCGCCTCCAGCGGACTGTGTCCTGCGCTGTTGTGCAGCTCCAGGCGCCCACCCTGCGTGCTGTAGTCGTAAAGCTCGGTTTCCTCGCCGCCGCGGAGCGGCCGAATGCCATTTTCGGGCCAGTTGGAGTACGTGACGAACTTGGCCTGCTGCGTGCGCAGGCCGACGATGTGCAGGGGCGCGTAGGCGGCGTAGGGCTCGATCGCGAACTCGGTGACCGTCTCGTCGGTGGCGTGCAGCACGTACTGGCGTCCAGGCGCGGAGGGGTCGGCGAGGATGCTCGCGAGGTCGAGCCGGCTGGCGATGTGAGAGTAGTGCGGCTCGCGTCGCCAGTGATCGGAGCCGGTGGCGATCGTAAGCAGCAGCGGCGCCACGTCGACGCTCGAGGTCAGCTGTGTGCGCTGCTGTTCGGGTTCGCTCGTGAGCACGCCGCGGGGGTCCTTGACGAGCAACGGCACCCGCGTGCACTCGTCGTAGAAGCTCGCTCCCTTGCCCCGCATCCCGTGCGAGGCGCCATACTCGCCGTGGTCGGAGGTGAACACGATCACCGTGTTGGCCGCCACCTCCGGGCGGCTTTCCAGCGCCCGCAGCACGCGACCGACATGGCGGTCCACCTCCAGCTGCAGCTTGACGTACAGGTCGAGGAACCTCAGCCACCTGCCGGTCGCTTCCGGTCCGCCGAAGGGCACCGCCCCGAACGAGAGTGCCTCGGTTTCCTGGAATGAGCGATGCAGGCGCGGCTTGTTGTGTTCGAGCAGCAGCTCCGGGGTCTCGAAGTTGGGGGGCAGGCGCGTCACGGAGGTCGGGGCGCCGGCCTCGGCGGGAACGCGGTCGCTCCACTTGTACCACCAGGCGATGTCGTGCGGGTTGACGAACGAGACGGTCGTGCACCACGGCCCGGAGCCGCCCTCTTGCGCGAACCATTCGGCGAACTTGGCGGCGATCTGCGGGTCCACGCGCCAGCCCTGGCCGGGAGCGCCGTCGGGCGAGGGATAGATCCCGCCGGCGAAGCCGTAGCGCTCGAGCGCGCGTTCGCCGCGGTAGGAGCCCCAGCGGTTATCGCCGTGGGTCAGGTGCCACTTGCCGAGCCAGCGTGTGCGGTAGCCGTGCTCGCGCAGCATCGAGCCCCATGTGGGGAAGCCCGGGTGCAGCGTGCTCGCGCCGGTGATCATGCAGCCGGTCTGGTGGGTGTACAGCCCCGTCAGCAGCGCCGCGCGCGCGGGGGTGCAGTCGTTGGAGGCGGTGTAGTGCCTGGCGAAGGACACCGCTCCCTGGCGCAGGCGGTGGAGGTTGGGCGGCAGCCCGAGCCCGCCCGGCTGGGGCGAGAACCACTGGGGAAAGCGCAGCTGGTCGACGACGATCACGAGGATGTTCGGGCGCGACTGACGGGCGGGGCGCGCCTGTGTGGGCGGGGGAGCGGGCGGCGTGGCGGGCGCGGCGGGGTGCGTCCCAGCCGCGTGCGGCGGTGAGCTGGAGCTGTTCGCGATGTCCGCGGCCGCGCGCACCGCGAGCCCCGCGCCGGCTAGCCCGCCGCCGGCGATCAGCCCCGTCTTCAGGAACGAGCGTCGGTCGACTCTCCTATGCTCCGTTGGGCCGATGTCGTCCATGCGCGCCCTCATCCTAGGGCCTGTGGTGGCCCTGGGAGTGGGGCTCGCCGCGCAGGCCGCCGACGCGCAGGCCGCCACCGCGCAGACAGGCCCGGCGTGCGCGCCGGCGGGACTCGACAACTCCGCGCTGCAGGCGGGAGCGGTGACCGTCTCGCCGCTCGCCGGCAGTCGCGTCGCCTCGCCGCAGACGCAGATCAGCTTCCTCGGTGTGCCCGCCGCCGGCCTGAGCGCGATCAGCGTCGTCGGCTCGCAGACGGGCGCTCACAGCGGACGCCTGGTCGCGTACTCGCAGGGCGACGGCGCGAGCTTCCTGCCGGCGCGGCCGTTCGCGCAAGGCGAGCGCGTGAGCGTGCGCGCGCGTGTACGCAGCGCTGCCAAGGTGCAGTCGCTGCTCGACGAGTTCGCGATCGCGCACGAGGACCCGATCAGCTCGACCCCCAGGATGATCCAGCCCGGCAACCCCGCCGAAGTGCAGAGCTTTCACTCGCGCCCGGAACTGCAGCCGCCGGCAGTGACCGTGACCGCCGACTCGCCCACCGCCGCCCCTGGGGACGAGTTCGTGGCGCCCTACGGCGGGGCGGGTCAGGCGGGAGCGATGATCCTCGAACCGGACGGGCGGCTGGTGTGGTTCGATCCCCTGCCCACGCACACGGAGGCGACGAACCTGCAGGTCCAGGAATACGAAGGCAAACGGGTGCTGACGTGGTGGCAGGGCAACATCAGCCTGCACGGGTTCGGCGTGGGCGAAGACGTGATCGCCGACGACACCTACACGGACATCGCGCGTGTGCGCGCCGGCAACGGCCGGCAGGCCGATCTGCACGATTTCCAGCTCACCTCCCCGGGCATCGCGCTGATCACCGCATATGACCCGATCCTGTGCGACCTCGCGTCAGTGGGCGGTCCCGCCGAGGGTGCGGTCACCGACAGCCTCTTTCAGGAGATCGACGTGAAGACGGGCCTGGTGATGTACGAATGGACGAGCGTCGACCACGTCGGCCTGGGCGAATCCTACGAACACGCCAGCACCGCCAGCATCGCCTACCCGTTCGACTTCTTCCACCTCAACTCGATCGACCTCGACCACGACGGCAGCCTGCTGATCTCCAGCCGCAACACGTGGACCGTCTACGACGTCGACCCCGCCAGCGGCCAGATCGTCTGGCGCCTGGGCGGCAGGCACAGCAGCTTCAAGATGGGTCCGGGAACGGGCATCGCCTGGCAGCATGACCCCCGCGAACTGCCCGACGGCGCGATCAGCATCTTCGACAACGGCGCATCGCCGAAAGTGCACGGCCAGTCGCGTGGCATTGTCGTCAGCCTCGCCCCACCGGGCGGCGCCGTGACGCTCGTCGGCCGCCTCACGCACACGCCGCCGCTGTCGGCTGAAAGCCAGGGCAACGTACAGGCGCTCGCCAACGGCGACTGGTTCGTCGGCTGGGGCCAGGAACCGTATTTCTCGGAGTTCAGCCAGGAAGGTGCGCTGCTGTTCGACGCGCATTTCCCCGCGCACGACCAGTCCTATCGCGCTTTTCGCTTCGCCTGGACGGGTACGCCCGCGCAGCCGCCGGCGTTCGTCTTCCAGCCCACGAGCGCGGGTGCTGGCATCGTGTACGCGAGCTGGAACGGCGCGACGCAGGTGGCCTCGTGGCGGGTGCTCGCCGGTCAGACCCCCGCGAGCCTCACGAGCGTCGCGCTGGCCCCGCGCAGCGGCTTTGAGACCGCCATCCAGATTCCCGCGGGGACCGTCGGCCCGGACATGGCCGTGCAGGCGCTCGGCGCGGGCGGCGAAGTGCTGGGGTCCACGGCGACGGTGGCGGAGTCTGGGCTGGGGTGAGCCGAACCTGACCACGAGTGGGAGGTGGACGCTCGCCGGTTGCGCGTAGTCGGGCGATCAGCCGATATCGCCGCGTGGCGCTACCCACACGCTGGGAAACGACAGCGAAGTGTGCTCCACGATGATGTCGTAGTCGTGGTCGTAGTGCAGCACGCCAAGATCCTCTGTAGTGGCAACTGAGGCGATCAGCAGATCGACGGGTTTCACGCGGTGTGAGATCCCAGGCGTGGCGGCAAGCTCGGCCTGAGCCGTGAGAGCGGTCGCGGCGGCCTCCGCGGTCAGGGGCGCGTGAGGCAGCGCGTTAAGCCGCTTGGCAGTGATGGCGAACCCGTCGCCGTAACGAGCGCTGCAGCGCATCTCCAGCAGAGTGGGTGGACAGGTCCACAGTTCGTTCGCGACGAGTGCCGCCTCGAAGGTCTCGCGCGCAGGTCCGGCAAGGCGTCCGTCGAGCAGCCGAGCCCATACCGAGATATCGAAGAGTAGCGGCCTGTCGTAGCCGGTCAATGCATCCAGCCGTGCTCGCGAACCTCGTAGGCGGCGTCCACGTCGAGGCCGTCTCCGGTACGCAACTGCTCGATCAACTCACGACGAAGCGCGGCCTTCTCAGCCTCTTCTCCTCGCCCGACTTCAAGCTCTCGCAGCCGATCACGGGCGCCACGAATCACCAAGTCGTCAAGCTTCACGCGCTCCCCTCGGCGACGGAGAGAATCGAGCGACTCACGCACAGGGGGAGTCTCGGTGATCGAATGACGCGGATGGCGGGTGGGAACCCAATCAGTGTAGCACCCGGTACAGCACCATCACGGGCCCCACACCGGCATAACCTGCCATCGATCCGGTTTGCGAACAACGGGCTCGCGGCGGAGCCCTGGAACGCGCCGTTGACCTCCGTAGATGGGTAGCCCGGCAGTCCCATCGCATATCCACGACCCAGGAGAACACCATGACCACCGATCAGAATGCAGACCGCGTTGCGGTCATCACAGGCGCGTCTTCCGGTATCGGCGAGGCCACCGCCCGCGCGCTCGCCGCTGAGGGCTACCGTCTCGCGCTTTTGGCGCGTCGAGCGGACCGCATCCAAGCTCTGGCTGGCGAGCTTGGTGACGGCGCGATCGCGATCGAGGCTGATGTCACCGACCGCGACTCGATCCTCGCGGCCGCCGGGCGCGTGGAACGCGAGCTGGATGGCACAGACATCCTCGTCAACAACGCCGGGGTGATGCTGCTCGCGCCGTTTACCTCCGATCAGCAGGCCGAGCACCGCCAGATGGTGGAGGTCAATCTGCTGGGCGCGATGACCGCGACCGAGGTATTCCTCGACCAGCTACGCGACGGTGGCGGCGACCTGGTGAACATTTCCTCGGTGGCCGGGCGCACCGCCCGAGCGGGAAACGCGGTCTACGCCGCGACCAAGTGGGGCATCAACGGCTGGTCGGAGGCGCTGCGCCAGGAGCTGCAGCCCGATATCCGTGTGATGGTTATTGAGCCGGGCGCCGTGGCCACCGAGCTGACTGACCACATCACGCACGCCGAGACCAAGCAGGCCACACAGCAGTTCGTCAAAGACCTAGCGATCACCCCCCGGGACATCGCCGAGGTCATCGCATTCGCCGTCAGTAGGCCGCGGCGCATGACGCTCAACGAGATCCTCGTCCGGCCCACCGCGCAGGTCGGCTGATGGCAATTAGGAGGTTCGCGAGCCGGCGCGCGATATTCGGCGCGGGCCGGTGCTTCTCATCATCCTCGCGAGCTACACGATGATCGTGCTGGATATCTCCATCGTCATCACGGCTCTGCCGAAGATGCACTACGCGCTCGGGTTCTCCTCCACCGCGCTGTCCTGGGATATGCAGATCACCAGAAACTCCCTCCAAACGACGCCCGGACCCAGCGACTGGTTCACCACCTCACTGCTCGCGCCAAACTCGCGCCAGTACCGACACATTCGAGCGGCCCGCAGGCGACGGGAGACCCTACGGAAGGGGGGGGATTCGAACCCCCGAGGCGGGGGTTGCCCGCCTGCCGGTTTTCAAGACCGGTGCATTCAACCGCTCTGCCACCCTTCCACGGCGAGCCACGAAGGCTACCGGCGAGGCGAACGGGCTGCGGCTGCGCGACACACTGGTCGTGATCTTCGGCAGCCCGCAGGCGGGCCGCCGGTCATGGACGCGTCGCCCCTCGCGCCGCTCGATCTGCCGATCGCGAAGTCGACGAGAGCGACGTTCCGACGGCTTGTCATGCGACAGGCGGCGGCTTCCCCTCGGCGCTGGCGAGGAGCGCGGGATCCCAATCGCACACGGTGCAGGCATGACGGAACGCAGAGCGGGCGAACTCGAGCGCAACCACATGCGGGTTCGTGCTGGCGCGAACATCCTCCCAGTCGAGGATGTACTCGCCGAGCACCGGATCCCAGCGCGCGGCCGCGGGCGAGAGCGTCGCGGCCGCGAACCCTTCCGGTGCAGGGTGCGCGTAGGCATAGAACGCTGCCTTGCCGTATCGCGCATCGCCGGGCCACCAGCCAACGGCCACCTCCTGCACATCCATAGCGTTGCGCATGATGAAGTCCTGCGACGGCGGATCGGCCGGCAGGCCGGAGAACAGATTCACCGCGAGGTCGAATGAACCCCACCACGCATTCACCGGCGTCGAGCGTCCGCGATACGGTGCGCGAAACGCCGCGAGCACAAGTGCCGCGCGGGTCGCGGCGGCGAAGTAGGAAGCCACCTGGTCACGGTCATAGACGGCATGCTCAGTGTCCTCGTCCAGTGGCACGCTCCATGACACCTCCTGCGGGGTGGGATCGATCTCGATCGCGCCGCCAAGACCGCGAATCGCCCCCAGTACCTCACGAGTGACCTCGCCGACCGGTCGGTCGGGGGCGAGTGCGACGCGTCGCACTCGCCCGTCGCTGTGCTCGACGACCGCGTCATGGGTTCGTAGATCGAGCGCGACCACGAGCGCCCCCGAGCCGTCGGGCGCCGGCAGCGGGGCCGTCTCCCACCCCCGCGCCGTCAGGCGCAGCGCCGCATGCTGGAGCTGTGGCTCGGGTGGCGCCATCGCCACCGCAAACTTGCCGAGGGCCTGGGTGTGCGCGTGGAGGGTGTCGCAGGTCGCGCTCCAGTCCTGGTAGGACACCGCCGGCCATTCTGAGGTCATGGCTGCACGCTATCGCGCAGCGCGCGAAACGTCCAACAATGGTTAGACGGAGTGGTGATCGCGGCGAGGATGGCGATTCCCTGGTTGGTGTCTAGCCTTTGTACAAGGTTTAGGATGCGGGATTCGTGACTGCCCCTCGTTCAGCGTGGATGCGCGTCGGCGACCTCAGCAGTCGTACGGGGGTTGGGGCCCATCAGCTACGGGCGTGGGAGCGTCGCTATGGATTGCTGCAGCCGCGGCGCTCCGCCGGCAACTACCGACTGTATTCGCCTGCGGATGAGGCTCGTGTGCGTCTGATGCAGCGCTACCTGGCCGAGGGGGTCCCCGTCGCCCAGGCCGCCGAGCTCACGATCGCGGCTCGCTTTGCCGTCAGCGTTGGGGGCGGCCGCGAGGTGCCTTTGCGTGATGCGATCGCAGCCCAAGAGGAGATTCGCAGGGCACTCGCTCGCTTTGACGAGACGTCTGCCCAACGGACGCTCGAGCGTCTGTTTGTGGCGTTCACGCCAACTGCGGTCACCCGCGACGTGCTCCTGCCGTATATGCACGAGGTGGGGGAGCAGTGGAGCGCTGGGCGCCTGACGATCGCTCAAGAGCACTTCGCCACCAACTTCTTTCAAGCGCGGCTGCTCGCTATTGCGCGCGGCTGGGATCGCGGTCTTGGCCCCCGCGCGTTGTTGGCATGTGCTCCCAACGAGCAGCACGCCCTCGCGCTGATCGTGCTCGGGATCGCGCTGCACGAGCTCGGCTGGCGCATCACCTACCTTGGCGCCGACACCCCGATTGAGACGCTCGCCGAGGTTGCCGAGATCATCCACCCCGAGCTGACCGTCATAGCGGCAACGATGCGCCAGCGGCTACCACGGCACGCAGGACAGCTAAGCAACTTCAGTGACAAGTGGTCCTTGGCTCTCGGGGGGCCGGGTGTAAGCGCGCGGCTCGCAAGGCAAACCGGCGCGCGACATCTCGAGGAAGACCCCGTGACCGCGGCTAGCACCGTCAGTCTCTGACGACCGTAGCGGCGAGCGTACTTACTCGCAACCTTAGACAGAGGTTATTTGTTCTGTCTACCCAAAGCAGCGTGCCGGTAGCCTGCGGTGGGCAGGGAGCGTATGTGCGCTCGGATTAACCAGTATGCCCATAACCATGTCCACGCGAGATCCAGCCGACCAAGCCCTTGCCTGCGCGCTGCGTCGGCTGCGGCAAGACAGCGGGAGCACACAGGAAGATGTTGCCTACAACGCCGGCATCACGGTCGCGGCGCTCGCGCGGATCGAGCGAGGGAAGACAACCCCCCGATGGACGACCGTTAGACGTATCGTCAGCGCGCTAAATGTGAGCCTCGCGGAACTCGTCGCGGCGGTGGAAGATGCTCCTGTGTGAGCAACGGATCCGCATCGCGACGCTGGGTTGCCGACGTGGCCCGCGGCTGACTCATACGACCAGCCGCTGCGGTGAGCGCCTCCACGACTGTACCTGGCAGCTTACGCGCCGATCCCTCCGGTCGGCAACGCGCACTTCCCGCAGGCGCTGGCGGTTCTAACTCGATCAACTACGGGCGGGCCATCAGCTTTGCCCTGCTTGTCTCGCTGTGTGGCAGCCTGGGCAGTTCGTCGGTGTGTCACAGAATCCCCGTTCGCGGCACTCTTGTCGTGATGGCCGATGCCGACGCCTTCTCAGAGCTCTATCGACGCGAGGGGGAATCAGTGCTGATCTTCCTCACTCGGCGCACGTGGGACGGTGAGACGGCGCTCGAGCTGACCGCGGAGACGTTCGCCGTGGCGCTGCGCTCATGGCGCAAGCTCGGGGTGCTGGCACCTGAGCAGCAACGCGCGTGGCTGTTCACCGTCGCCCGGCGCCAGCTCGCGCGCTACCTGCGCCGAGCTAGGGTCGAGCGCAAGGCATTGCAGCGGTTGGGCATGCAGGTTCCGCTGGTCGACCACGACGATCTGCTGTTGATCGAGCGTCGCGCCGGTCTGCCCGAGCTGCGTTGCGCGCTCGAGCGCGAGCTCACGAAGCTGAGCTCCGCACAGCGCGAGGTGCTGCGCCTGCGTGTGGTCGAAGAGCGCAGCTACGCGGAGATATCGCTCCAGCTGGGCGTCACGGAGCAGACCGCGCGCACGCGGGTGTCGAGAGGCCTGCGAGCCCTCGGCCGAGCGCTCGAGCCCTACCACGCCGCCGAAGAGAGTCAAGTGCTGAGCCGCAAAGCCGCACGAGAGGGTGCCTCATGAACGAACGTCCAAGGGCACTCGAGCGGCTCGGTGAGGAGCTGGATCGCGTCGCAGGTGCTGTGCTCGACGGCGAGGGCTCCGGCATTGCGCTGCTGCGTCGTCGTGCGCCGGCCGGCCGCCTGAGCGTGTTCGCGGTATGTCTCATATTGCTGCTGGTGGCGGCCGCCGCGACGGCGGCCGTGCTGCTGATCCAGCAGGGCTCGCCACTGCCGGCGCCGCATGCTCAGGACCTCAGCTCCAGCGGCATCCCGCTGCCCGGCAGCGCGCATCTGGCGGGACTCGACGCAGCCGATCCGGAAAGCTCGAACCCGCCGTGGGACCTGCGCCTGTCGCAGACGCGCAGCGGCGAGACGTGCACAGCGGTCGGCCAGGTCTTCGACGGGCACTTCGGCATCGTCGGGCTCGATCACGTCTTCAGGGCACTTCCGCTCGGCTCGGTGGACAGCTGCGGCACCGACAACGGCGACGGGCCGATCCTGGTGGGTGCCAAGGACTTCGTCGGCTCCACGCCCGGCCAAGCGCGCACGGTCCTCAGCGGGGTGGCCGGCAGCGATGCGCGATCGGTCACCGCGTACGCCGGCGGCGCCGCCCGTCGGCTGAAGCTGGGGCCGCAGGGCAGCTTCATCACGGTCTACGCAGGGGAGGCGGAAGAAATCCGCCCGCGTGTGATGATCGCGATGCGCGACGGGCGCCAGCACACGATCGCGATCGGGCCGGTGGCGGCGTTCGAAGTCCGTGACCCCGAAGGTGGGGCCCCGTGGTCCGCGAGCGCGGAATCTGACCTGGAAGCGAACGCGTTCCCGGACGAGGACTGCGTGCAGGTCACCCGTGAGCCCACCCAGAGCGAACCGAGGCGCTTCCTGTCGCCGCTGACGCCCGAGATCTGCGGGCGTCTGAGCGTGAGCCCGCTGTTCGTGCAGATGCGCCGCTTCGTCCCCGGGGAAGACTCGACGCCGTTCCCGTGGGGCAACGCCCCATCGCGCACGATCGTCTACGGCGACGCCGCGCCGCGCGTGGAGCGCCTCACGCTCGCCGGGGCCGGCCCGACCCAGACGCTCGCGATCGACCCCCGCGGCGGCGCCTTCGTGGCGGTGCTGGACGGGCATGTCGATCCCCGCTCGCTCACGCTCACCGCCATCCTGCGCTCGGGAGGGGTCCTTGCCTACCGACGCCCGACGGGTCTGCTCGCCTCCCAGACCAACAGGCCGATCGGCGCCCAGCCGGTGCCGGCCTACCGCTCACCCGCGCCGGCCAGCTCCACGCTACCGCCGCCGCTGCAGTTCCCGATCGCCTCGACCGTCACGGAAACGCTGCGCGCGCCAGATCCGGCGGGCGGGCCCGAATGGGTGCTGCGCAGCTGGCAGGGCCGCCCCAACGCGCACGTGCCCGGCCTCGGCGACGAACGCTTCCTGTGCGCGGCGCTCGGCGTAGAGTACCACGGCAGGCTGGTGGAACCGAGCGCACGGCCCAACGACCACAGCCTGTCGGTGAGCCCCGAAGCGGGCCGCTGTAACCCGGCCAAGGACCTCACCCGCAACCGCTACATGCTCGCGCTCGAAACCTTCCTCGACGATCCCTACGAGTACACGCCCCATCCCGCGCGCGCGATCCTCAGCGGCATGCTGCCCGCCGGCGCAAGCGATCCGGTGCTGCTCGGCGTCGGCCCCACACGAGCGCTTCCCGTCGACGCCAACAACGGGTTCCTGGTGGTGCTGCCCGGGCGCTTCTGGAACGCGCGCCCGCGGATCTCCTACATCCTGCACGGCCACCGCGTGGGCAAGCTCCACGACGGGCCGTCACGGAGTTACCTGCTCGGCACCGAAGACCCGGTCGCCCAGGTCCGTGCGCCCGACCCCGACGGGGCGGCCCCTTGGGGATTCGCCGCCAAGCGCAACTGCTCCACCGCCGTCGGGCGGATCGTCGCCGGTCGCCTGGCAACGATCGATCAAACCAACGGAGTCCTGATGGCCGGGTCGGAATTCAGCGGATCGAGCTCGAGCTGCGTGACCCACCCGGGAGTGCTCGACCTCTCGGCGCAACGGCGCGAGCCGGTCGAATTCGACCAGCAGCAGGTGGACCAGGGGGCTGGTCCGCTGCAGCGTGAACCGCAACCGCTGAGCCAGCCTGAAATCGAATGGCGCACGCTGCCGGGGCGGACGATCGTCACAGGGGTCGCCCCCCCGGACGTGGTGTCGGTCACGCTCTCAAGTCCCAGCGATGTGCGCACCCTGCGCCCGTCCGGCCCGTTGCACGCGGTCCTCGCGGTCTACGACGGCTTCTTCCTGCGCGGCAACCTCACTGCCACCGTGCGCTTGCGCGATGGGCGCGAACAAACCCAGCAGATCGCCGGCTACGCCTCTGGCTCCTTTGCGCCGGAACCGCTCACCGTGCGATTGCGCGATGCCAAGCAGACGCTCGCGCGGCTGCGCGCACACATGCGGGCACGCGGCGGATCGCGCGAGCGCAGCTTCGTGGCGCCGCTGGAAGCCCGTATCCACGACATCGAACGAAGGGTCGCCTACGAACGGGCGCATCCCGGCCTGCTGCCGTCCGAATAGTCGCGGCAGGCTCTACACTGGGCATCCCAACCCCAGGGAGAGGTGGCCGAGTGGCTGAAGGCACTCGCCTGCTAAGCGAGTATGGGGATTAAACTCCATCGCGGGTTCGAATCCCGCCCTCTCCGCTCAGTAAACACGGCGATTCTGCGTGCGCCAGCGCCGCGAGCCAGGCGGCCGAACGTACTCAGGACGTACATACGCGCCACTCACACCGGGGAATGTCGAAGCGGATGATGACGAC
>Ga0116215_1000075_pt1 | contig 73984 bp, 77 predicted proteins | sample Sb_taG_7_FD_89698 | JGI IMG/M metagenome (GOLD analysis project Ga0116215, IMG submission 89698) | Peat soil microbial communities from Weissenstadt, Germany - Sb_50d_2_FS metaG | ecosystem: Environmental > Terrestrial > Soil > Wetlands > Peat | place: Germany: Weissenstadt | collected 2010-09-21
CAGATAGACGCTGCAGTGCGCAAGATCCTGGAGAACGAAGGACTCCCTCGAATCGCCCGCTACGACGCCACGGGCTGGGGATTTCCCGCGGACATCGATTGGCCGCTGCGGCTCTTCTCTACGCGTGAGTGGCGGGACCTCCTGTCGCATGCTTTAGGCGTTGAGACGAGCCCGTTTGTGAACGCGGGGATCCATCACCATGACGCCGGTGGGGAATCGGGCCGACCGCACAACGACCTGAACCCCGTCTACTTCGCCGAGGTTGAGCCGCGCGATGGAACCGTCATGATGCGAAATGACCTTGTGGATCTGAAAAGCGGACAACCTAGCAAGGAAGGGATCAGCGTAACCCGCCAGGTCCGAGCGGTCTCCATCCTTTACTACACCGCGAACCCCGAGTGGCATGAGGGTGATGGCGGCGAGACCGGTCTTTTCGAGCGGCCCTCGGACCCCCCGGATCGGCCCGCGTGGGCCATTCCCCCGGTCAACAACAGTCTGTTGGCATTTGAATGCACTCCCAACTCCTTCCATAGTTTCGTCTCCAACCGTGTATCCGAGCGGAACTCGGTGACCATGTGGCTTCATCGCTCAGACGCCGATGCCGTTGCTCGCTGGGGTGAGCTCACTCTTGAGCGGTGGCACGAATCGCCACCGCCTCAGGAGGAGAGACCCAGAACGGACTCCCCTCCTGAGGACGTTGTCGCCGGACCCCGCTCTGACTGACGCGGGTCGCCGACCGATCCGTCGGAGGTTGTGGAACAGCCGCTGGTATGTTTCGTCCAGATGCGTTTCAGTGTTTGGCCGTCTAGCGGCCAGAGCCTCCCAGACCTGTTCGACGTGGCCACTTACGCGGCCCAAAACGGCTGGGACGGTCTGTGGGTGGCCGATCACTTTATGCCCTCGGCAGGCCCGATGGATAGGCCCGTGCTCGAATGTTGGACAGTGCTTGCCGCGCTGGCGGTAAGCGTCCCTCGAATCCGCCTCGGATCATTGGTCAGCTGCAACTCTTACCGGCACCCGGCGGTGTTGGCCAACATGGCGGCCACGGTGGACCAGCTGAGCGGAGGTCGTCTCGTCCTCGGCTTGGGAGCCGGCTGGCAGACCAACGAGCACGTTGCGTACGGGATTGAGCTCTGCGACGCTCCCACGCGTCTGGCTCGTCTTGGAGAAGCGTGCGCCGTCATCCGGCAGCTTGTGTACGAGCGTCGCGGTAACTATCCGGGGCGCCACTACCAGTTACTCGATGCACCGATGGAACCAAAGCCTCTTCAAGCGCGGCTACCGCTTCTCGTCGGAGGAGGGGGCGAGCGAGTTACGCTTCGTCTGGCGGCTCGATGGGCAGACGAATGGAACACATGGGGAACTCCCGACGTACTCGCAGCCAAAGGGTCGGTCCTGGATCGCCACTGCGAGGAAATCGGCCGAGATCCAGCAGACCTCGAACGATCCGCTCAGGTCATCGTGGACTTGGACGGTAGGGGTGCTCCGGGCGGATGGCCGCCAACAGTGCGGGCAGGGATTCAAGAGATGCAGGAGATCCTGCATGCTTATGTCGAGGCCGGCGTGAGTGAATTCGTACTACCCGATTGGAACCTCGGTACGGGTTCGGCCCGCAGCGAAGCGCTGGACCGCTTCCTCTTCGAGGTGGCGCTTCCGTTTCGCGAGAGCCAATGAGTTAGCTGGCCGTCAAATGTGGGTAGCCGGGATGATCGGCTGGGGTTGGAAAGGATCATCGTGCAACGTCTGGATGTACGGAAACCGGATGAACTCGTCGATGATTAGCGACCCGAGCTCCTCTTCGGACAATCCGTGGTCCGATTTATCGAGTCGACCACGCACAACGAGTTCATCGACCAAAGTATCCAATATTACGTCAGTCGTCAGCTCGCCGACCGGATTCGAATGTCTGGCCCTCTCTTCGGCGTCAGCGAAACAATAGGCTTTCCAAGAGAGGGAGAGACGAAGTTCGTCGCGCGAATATCTCGCCACCTCCTCAAGCCGACCTGCTTCACCGCAGCGCAACGACCACTTCCCGTCGCCGATATGTGTCAGTTGACTGTTGGCATCGATGTGACGGATCGGGTCGTCGTACCCGGGTAGGAGCTCCACACCATGGAAGATAGAGTCGCTGTCGAGCACAACAGCGGTGTTGGGAGTTGCTTTGTATTGGGAGGCAGGGCCACCTGGCCCTTCGGGGTAGTAGATAAACCTTCCGCCCTCTCCTGCACCAAGCAGGTACGTGACTGCGGTCGCTATCTTGACCCTCCAGGGTTCGAAGAGCCCCGACCAGTGCATAGCGCAGAGGAGCCAACATGGGAGGAAATTGCGGTGCGCTCCCCTGAATTCCGGGGTGTCCGTATGTAGCCCAAGCTCTTGTCCGGGCAGCATTACGTTCGCATAGATGGTCCATGGCACCACTAGTTTGCTGTCGAAGACACCGCGCGATGCTTCGATGAGGTTGATGTTTGCCAGGAGTTCCTCTACACCTGTTGCGTACACTTCGTTCCCGATAAGCAGGGTTTCGCGAAAGTACTTATGCCTCCAGGGGAGCAGAGGATCCTCTCTGTCCGCCCGCAATCCCCCTTGGCGAAGGTAGTTCGATGCTGAGTCGACCCGCTGGGCGAGCCCTGGAGCGAAACGCCGGCCGACTCCCGAGTCGGACCTTAACGAATTCTTGAAAGCGGCTCTTGAGTTTTCGTCAGATACCGCCCCGGATCGCAGTCGAAGCTTCACTGCATACGAGCCGGTCCCGGTTGGGGTAAGCGCTGGAAAGCGCTCCCAGGCGGCGATCAGCCGCTCCATGGCCGCGGGGCCCATGACCGGATCCACTACGAGGACATTCACCCGTTCGAAGCGTACCGCATCAATCGGGCATGTGATCTTCCAGCGTGACATCCGACATGATTGGCAGTATGGACAGTCCGTCGGTCGTCCTGTCGTGTCTCATCGCATCCACTCCCGGGTTGGGAAGCGAAGAGGTCTGCTATGCGCTGGCGGCGAGTGGGGTGGTCGGCAACCCAAGTGACTACTTCGACCCGCTGAAGGCCCCCTCGAGAAGTCGCGAGTGGCGAATCCTGGGGAGTGAACGCGAATTTCCTGTTCGATATATCGAGTCGGTCCAGGAATCGGGAACCGGACACAATGGAGTCTGCAGCATGGAGGTGACATGGCCGCACCTCCGATGGATGTTGCACATCTGCAGGGCCGCGTTGGGAGCGAGCGACGATCGTGCGATCCGAACGGATGCGGAGGTCGTCGAGGCATGCTTTCCGAAACTTCGGTATTTTCACCTTCGCAGTCGCGACACTGGACTTCAGGCCGTGCGGTGGTACGAGGCGCTTTACCCGGTGATTGAAGACCCCGGCGACAGACTGGGATCTAGCGGACGACGCCCTCCCAAATCTGAGGCAGTACGGAGCCTTGAATCGCTGCTCCAGCGATACGAGCGATCATGGAATTCCTTCCTTGAGATCCATGGAATCGTGGCGAAGGCTGTCTATCTAGACTTTTCGCCTGATTCGGTGGCGACCTGTGCCAACGAGATCATCGAATCATTGTGATTGAACCCATTCAATGACCGAGATTGATCGCTCCCATGGTGGACGTCGCAGGCTCCATATCCTGTTTTCAGTTCGGCCCTTCAGGGGGCATCTCCACCCTCTTGTCCCGTTGGCTCGAGAATGTTTACGCCTTGGCCATCGTGTCGCCGTGGCGACTGGTGAAGACCTCGGGCAGACCGTCGCCGCCGCGGGGCTCCCGTGGCTTCCGGCGGGCCTTCATCCGCGCGAGATCAGCGAGATGTTCCCGAGTCAGGATCCGCAATATGGGTATCGCGCAGTCCGTCGAAAAGTCGAGGATCTGCTCGAAATCTCAATCGGCCAGTTTCGGCCCGACGTCATCGTTCGAGAGCCGACAGACCTGGCCCCGAGCATCGTCTCCGAGCTCGTCGGTGCGCCAAGCGTCGTATTCGGCGTGGCGCGCCTCATCCCCGTGTCTTCCTGGCGAGAACTTGGAGCCGACCGGACGATCACGCGGCTTCGCCGCGAATACCGATTGACCGAGGACCGGGAATTGGCCTCCTTTTACCGGGACCTCTATCTGTCCGTCCTGCCGGAGGGACTCGATGTCCTAGCTCCGCTACCTGCTTCGGCAGTGCAACCACTTCGTTACGTCCCATGGGATGGCGACACGGGCGAATGGCCCGATGAACCTGCGACTGAGGCAGTATGCCGACCGAGAGTGTTGGTGACTTTGGGGACCGTCTACAACACCCACACCGATTTGTGGCGCCGATTGATCGATGCCCTGGCTGACGAGGAGCTCGACGTCATCTGCACGCTCGGCGAGTCGGTGGATCCTTCGACAGTTGGCCGCGCGCCGGCGAACATCCATTTCTACAGTTATCTACCCCACTCACGTGTCCTCCAGATGTGTGACGCTCTCCTTTGCCATGGTGGATTCAACACGGTGATGGGGGCCCTAGTCGCTGCCGTTCCCGTGGTCTGCGCGCCCATCGCCTCGGATCAGGAATACAACACTGGCTTTTGTGCGTCGCGCGGATACGGAGTTCGTTTGAACGTAGCAGACGCCACCCCTCAACAGATCCGCACGGCTGTTCGGCAAGTGATCGCTGATCCGTCATTTTCGAAGGAAGTCCTAAAATTTCAAGCGCAGAACCGGCGACGGCCGGGATTGGGAACTGCGGTGTCACGTATCGAGGCGCTCGTCGACCCGTAGGTGATTTCGAACCACGCGGACTCTATGGCCAAACTCTCAGCCAGAGGACGTAGTCAGCGCCGTTAGAGAGTTAGAGGGGCAGCGAGGGATGAATCCAGTCGATGCTGTTGTCATATGCGAAGTTGGTGAACGAGACGCTGATGCTTGTATCGAGTGCTTCTACGTGGTGCCACCAACCGGCTGGTATGAAGAGGGTTTCCCCGGGACACAAGTCGAACTCGATGTTCTCTGCGCCTGCGAAGAGAGGGTACCTCTCCAGATCTGGGTTGAGGGGATCGACCTCGCTGTAGACGCCGATGTTGTTGTACAGCCGATGGATCGCGAGCGATGGGATCAGGATGAAGTGCTTGCGTCCCAAGACTTGATTGAACAGGACATTGAGGGTGTCATGGTGGAGCGGCGTGACGGTGCCGGAAGGGCCGAACCATAGAAATGCCTGCGAATGCTCGGGATCGGGTTTCAAAAAACGGGCGTCGGGTTCGAAATCATCCCAAAGAGCACGTGCTTGGGGTGCTGCAAGGAGATTGTTGTTGGCGACTAGGTATAGGTCATTGCTCGGGCCCGTCGTCTCCATCTTGGAGACGTACTCGTCGAACGGCATTACAAATCTGTGCTGATCGGAATTGATCTCGTAATCTGGGTCGGAGTCGCGCTCTGCCATGACCTCCACGTCGACCCCGCGGAGTTTGTCAGCCAGGTAGGAAGGACTCCACAGCGTCCGGGCGGGCCACCGGTCGGACGCATCGGTCAAGATCACCGGAGTGTTCTGAGCGTAATATTTGTCGAGGAACTCTTCACCGTTTAGCTCCGAGCAGCGGTCTACCGTAAGGGGGGCTCCGGTGAGAGAGCGCATTTGCTCGCGCATCATAAGTACAGATCTCACCTTTTGAAGATGCTGTGCCATCGAGCGCCCTGCTTCAAACGCCGGCTCGTCATAGAGGCGCGCGCAATACCGCGTGGACTCGACCTCTGAGAAACCTTCTCTCCTGAGGGCTGCAAGGACATCGACGAGAGGTGTCCCATTCAACAGTGAAACGGCAGCCCACCGTTGCCATTCCCGGGTCAGTGTTCTCGACGGCTCAGTTTGCGACGCTCCAAGAGTGGTCGATTCCTGAAGATTTCTCACGGCTCGGTACGCACCGGAACGGCAAGACGCTCCGTCTCAGCGGGGTCTGGGAATCAGCGGTGTGTGTGGGCGATTCCAGGCGTCCAACTGGTCACCGACCTCGAATTTTGGATCGCCTGGAGCTGGAGATCCTGGTGGAGGTGGAGGTGGAGGCCCAGGTGGTGGTGGAGGCGGCGGTGGCGGCGGAGGCGGCGGCGGAGGCGGTGGACCTGGTGGTGGAGGTGAAGGAGTGGGACTCGGAGTCGGAGTCGGCGTCGGCGTCGGAGTCGGCGTCGGCGTCGGCGTCGGAGTCGGCGTTTCTCCGGGTGGAGGTGGAGGGGTCGGTGTAGGCGGTGGTGTCGGTGGGGGTGTAGGCGGTGGTGGCGGTGGGGGTGTAGGCGGTGGTGTCGGTGTGGGGGGCGGCGTCGGCGTCGGTTTCATGATCCAATTCGAAGCGGCCGCCGACGATTCGGACAGGGCCTCGACAAACGCGGTCGCTCCCGCGACCGTCATTCCGGATGCGACCAAGGCGCGCAAAAGGGTGCGGCGGTTGATCTTACCTTCTAGATAGGCCTGGGTGAGCTCGTGCTCCGTCATTTCAGATCTCTCCCGAAGCGATCCGTGATCGGATAACGCCTATCGTTTCTCGTTGATCGGCAAGGTACACCCCAAGCCAACAGCCAATCAACTGATGCCAAACACCGATCTGAGCGACGGTATTTTGTATGTACAACAAGCTGGCCTCTTTGCGAGTGAAGAGTGCACCTGCATCTGGGAGCGTATGACGGATCGTTTTCCATGGGAGTTCGGCTACATCGTGGATCAGGAGCGTCGCGAGACCGGTTTCGCAGTCGTCCGCGGCCGGGTCGACCGTGCCTCGTATCTCGAGTTCCTGCGTTATCTGGCTCGCGACTACCGGATCATGGCGATCACGAGCCAGGGTGTGTTCCCGATGATCGGCGACGGACCCGGAAACCTTCCTGACCACGCGGGACCGCAAGAGGGGCGGCATGAGGACTATGTGGACAAGGTCGAGGGATGGGCCCACTGTTTCAGGGATCCCGACGCCTTTCTCCCTGCAGGAAAACCAAGGCTCAGGTTCTCGAATTCGGACAACCTGGAACCCGACCGGCTCTGGCGTATCGCGAACCGGCCGGGCCCGCTCGAGAAGAGATGGGATTTCGTCTACTCCTGCATGCCGGACCGCTCCAACTTCATAAGGAAGAACTGGGCAATGGCAAAGCGGTGCGCGCTGAGGTTCGCCGAGGATCTCGGCCTGCGCGGGTTGCTGGTGGGAGTGGCGGAGGTCAACGATGCTCCTCGTCACCCACTGATCGACCTCCGCCCACCGATGAGGTGGCGTGAATTCCTCCGTGCCCTCGGGGAGAGCCGTGTGGGTTTCTTCCCAAACACCTGGGACCCCAGCCCCCGGGTCATCGCCGAGGCAATGTGTCTGGACGTGCCCATCCTGGTGAACCACGACATTCTCGGGGGATGGCAGTACGTCGCGCCTGAATCAGGTCGATTTTTCCGTACAGAGGACGATGCGCTCGATGCCATGACCGAAGTGCTTGCCGGTTCGTTCAGCCCGCGCGATTGGTACTGCTCGAATTACGGGAGGTCCAACGCCGGGAGACGCCTTGCGGCGTTCATCGGCGAGATCGCGGGCTCCGAGCGCTTCTCGGATGTCGAAATCGCTTACTTCTACAGCCCGCGCGACTATGACTCCATCCCTCCGCGGCCCCGGAGGCACCCGAACTAGCCCGCGCCGACAAAGCTCCACAACAGGGTCGCCCCCTTGGCGTTGCCCGTCGGGCGAGCGACCAATAGTGTTCGAGTCCGCGGGTGGCTCGAACGACAGCAGACCCGGAGGCCGGGAGGTCAGCAAATGCGAGAACGGTCGTACTCATTGAGGAACCGAACGGTGCAGAGGCGAACGGTCCCGTTGGCGGCCGTTCAGCTCCGGCGCGCTGCGTTCATCAGTTGTCTGGTCTTAACGGTCGGCTCCATACCGGCCGCGATCCTCGATTCCGCACCGGCCGCGGCATCCGTTCCTCCGTCCTCGTCCCACGGGGAACACGGCCGGACTCCATATATCGCGCCTGGCTGTAGTTCGTACACCGGGAACGCCGCCTTCGTGTGCGCGGTATACGAGGACATCCTCGGAAGAGCTCCTGACTCCGCCGGCCTGAATTCCTGGACGACGCAGCTCTCGACTGGTGTCAGCCGGACCCAAGTTGCCTTTGGCATTGTCGACTCGGCCGAATCGCTGATCGACTACATACAAGGCGACTATGGCTTCTTCCTGAACCGCCCTGCCGACCCGGCGGGGCTGAACTTCTGGCTGTCGACTTTCCAGGCCGGAGGCTCTGCAGAGCAGGTCGACGCAGGCATACTGGGTTCTCCCGAGTTCTTCTCGGACTCGGGATCGACCAACGGCTCCTGGCTCAACGCCGTGTACATGGATCTGTTAGGTCGTCCCATCGATTCATCGGGAACTGCCAGCTGGACCTCTGCTCTGTCGAGTGGCGCCAGCCTCACCCAGGTCGCTTACGCAATCGACACCTCGAACGAGGAATACAACCACAACGTCCTGTTCTATTACGAGCAATTCTTGAACCGCGCTACCGACCCTGGAGGACTTGCGACCTGGGTAGGAGCTTTTCAGTCAGGGGCAACCGATCAGCAGGTGATCGCAGGCATCCTGGGATCTCAGGAGTTCTACCAGGACGCAACCGGGAGTTGACGCGTGTCTGCGTAGAGCACGGATCATCCCCAGTCGGTGAGCACCGCTGATGACGCCGCCAGTCGAGCCTGCGAGCGTCACGGTCGTGACTCCTTCGATACCGGAACGATCCGAGCTCCTCGCGCAGAACATCGCATCGGTTCGAGCACAGACGGTTCCCGTTGCCGCACACTTGATTCGAATTCAAGGTCCACCGCGGGGCAGGCTCCACCCTCTCCACATCGCCGAGCAGCTGAACATCCTGCTCGAAGCGGTCGACTCCGAGTGGGTTGGCTTCCTGTCGGACGACGACATGTACCTCCCGCATCACGTCGACACGATCGTCGAGCACCTTAGGGACGATCACGACGTTGTCTACACGTGGCCGACGAGCAAACGGGTCGGGCGGATCGATTGCAACGGATGGTCCAACGCACAGGTTCTCGAAAGGCTGGAACGGGCCAACTTCACGACGAGTGCGGTCACCTTTCGCACCGAGGCCTTGCGTCGCGTCGGAGGATGGGGTGGGCAATTTCGCAACGGGGTTTTCAGCGAAACCGGAGTGCGATTCGAGGACCGGGACCTCCTGATCCGCCTCGCGCGAACCGGTGCGGGCTTCCACTGCGTCCCGGCCGTCACGTGGGACTACAGATGGGGCCCGTGGGCACACACTTTGAACTCAGATCTTTCTGCCGATGAGGTCCCTTCGGACCTCCAGATCCTGGGGGCGTGCTACGGCGCCGGAGACCTGTTCGTTGACGTCACGGACGTGGTGGCGTCGTACGTCATCCAGGGATACTTGGACCTTCCCGTCGCGAACGACGTGCTCGGCGGGGATCCAGCTCCCAATCGGGCGAAGGGGCTTCGAATCCGCTGGTCGAGTCGTGGAAAAGCGTCGGAGCGCGGGTTTGCCGAAGGCAGCCACGTCACGCTTCCCTGAAGGTCCGGGCACTTCCAGGTACATATCCCCCGATCCCGGCCCCCGTCCGTGGATCGCCCTGCGGGAAGGAGACCACAGTGAGGGTCGGCATCATCGGTTTGGGTCACGTGGGTCGTGCCGTTCGAACCTTGTTCGAAGGGCATGCAGACGTGGTTGCGTACGACGAAGCCTTCGATGACCAGTATCCCGAATCCGATCTGGCTAGGAGCGACCTGGCAGTCGTTTGCGTTTCCACGCCGATGCTCGAAGGCGGGGCCTGTGATACCGGTAACGTCTACCGTGCCGTAAAGCGACTGCCGGTCGAACGTGTCCTGATCAAGTCCACTATCCCCCCCGGGACGACCGACCGGCTCATCGCTGAGACCAGCAAGAAGATTTGCTTTTCTCCCGAGTACATCCGCGAGACCACCTACTGGTCGTCCTTTGCGACGGCAGGACACGACTCGATACCTTTCGTGATACTCGGCGGTGCACAAGATGTCACGGGAGCACTCATCGAGGACTTGTGCCCGATCCTCGGCCCAGAGAAGGTCTACTTTCAGTGCAGTGCACTGGAAGCGGAAATCATCAAGTACATGGAGAACGCCTACCTCGCGACCAAGGTGACTTTCGTCAACGAGTTCTACGAAATCTGCAGGGCTTTCGGGGCTGACTGGCACACGGTCCGAGAGGGCTGGCTCTTGGATCCGAGGATCGAACGACACCACACCATGGTCCTCGAGAAAGATCGAGGGTTCTCGGGACGCTGTTTGCCGAAAGATGTGAACGCCATCGTCCATGCCGCGACAGTGAATGGCTACGATGCTGAGTTCCTGCGCAGTGTGATCTCGAACAACCGTCGTTTGCGAGGCGAATAGCGATGAGACCAGCTCGTGTGTTCCCCGTAGCGGCGTTGTGGATCGCTCCGGAGAGATGGTATTCGGCCTGAGAAATCAGGAAGGGGGTGGGAAGCGGCCCGCCTGTGCGATGTAGGGACCCTTTGCATTCCACCCGATGCGCGCAGCTTCGACCGGGCGCAGAAGCGCGTTCAGATCTCCGGCATGCCACGGGCTGTAGAGGATCCACGCGCTGTGGTCGTCTCCGACGAACACCGTCTCCTCGCCCGGTCCTGCACCTTGCTGGTTCGAGGAGATGAGCGGTGTGTTCGAGATGCTGTGGCAGCCTCCGAGCGGCCCGTCACAGCGCGCCATCCCCATCGCGTAGTTGGCGCTGTAGAACCCCTCGCCCGCTGAGAAGACGAGCCACTCCGTGCCGTCGGGGGAGCGCAGCATCTGGGGTGCCTCGACGATCGGAGCCTCCCAAGGCTCGTCGGCCACGAAGATCGCGACCGGGTTCCCCGTGAGTGTGAGGCCGTCGTCGGAGACAGGTGCAGCCCAGACCGTCGGCGTGCCTGAACCGGCGAGGTTGTTGTTGTCCGACTTCCACAAGACGTAGTTGGGATGGGCGGCACCACCGGGCCCGTTCGGGTCGGTGAAGAACTGGATGTCGATGTCGCCACCGAGGTTCTCCTGGCACACGAGCGGTGGACCGACGGAGGGCACGAACGGACCCGCTGGCGACGAGGACGTCGCGACTCCTATGCAGTGAGTGGGAAGCGGGTTGCTCGGGTCGAAGCGCACCGTGGCCGCGAAGTACATGACGTAGACGCCGGCGAGGTGCACGACGTCGGGGTCCCAGACGTAGGTGCCCTTGGACGCGGGGACCGCCCACTCCGGGACCTCGGGCAGCGCCTCGGTCGGCCCACTCCAACTGCCGGGCTTCCCGACGAGCATTGGCACGTTGAGGGTCTGATCGGGGAACGCTGTCGAGAGGTACAGGTAGTACGTCCCGCCGGAGGAGAGCAGGAAGGGATCGGGCAGATCGATCGCGCGAGACGAGGCGATGGCGATTCCCGGCGCCTGGGGAGTGACGGTGGGCCGGGGCTCAGCTATCGAAGCGGTCTGCAACGCGCCGTGGGAACCACCGGCGAGAGCCGAGACCCCCGCGATGCCTCCGGCGGTAGCGGCCGCGACAACTGCGAGCCCGAGACCGATGGTGCCGACGAGCGGCGCTCGCACTCGCCCCGCCAAACCTGCCTCCCCCCGCAACGGTCGCCCAACGCAAGCTTAGGCATCCTCGTGGGCCCCCACCAGAGAGGAGAGGAAGTTCTCGAGGAGCCGTGGCCCCGAAGGTGTGAGGATGGACTCGGGGTGGAATTGCACGCCCTCGACCGGCAGATCCCTGTGGCGAAGCCCCATCACCACCCCGTCGGCGGTCTCGGCGGTGACCTCGAGGATCTCGGGAAGCGATTCACGGTCGACCACGAGCGAGTGGTAGCGGGTGGCTCCGATGGGGTTGTCCAAACCCGCGAACACCCCAGTGCCGCTGTGGAACACCTCGGACGTCTTGCCGTGCATGAGGGTCGGGGCAGCTACGACCTTCCCGCCGTAGGCCTGCCCGACGCACTGGTGGCCGAGGCAAACTCCGAGTATCGGGACCTCGCCGGCCAGCTCGGCGATCACCTCGAGGCTGATGCCGGCGTCCTCGGGCCGGCCGGGGCCGGGGGAGATCACGATCGCGTCGGGCGCGATCTCCCGGATGCCGGCGACGTCGACGGCGTCGTTTCGGTGCACGACCGGTTCGGCGCCGAGCTCGCCGAGCTCCTGGACCAGGTTGTAGGTGAAGGAGTCGTAGTTGTCGATCAGAAGGACCCGCGCACCCATGGAGCCGAGATCGTAATGGTCGTTATGCCAGCTAGTCGCACGATCTCGGGGGCTCGCCTGGGGCTGGCTATCCTCAGGGGCCGTGCCGAGTGGATCCAAACGAGGGCCGGGGGCCGCGACCAAGCGCGGACGATCCTCGGGGCGAACGACGAGCCCCGGTTCGCGCGCGACGAGCAGCGGTCGCTACACCCCTCCGATCCCGAGGAGCCGCAAGGTCAGCCCCAAGTGGATGGGTATGTCGATACTCGCGTTCCTGGTGGTGGGGGCGCTCACGATCGTCATGAACTACTTCAACGTGCTCCCGGCGGGCCCGAGCGACTGGTACCTGCTCGTGGGGATCCTCCTGATAGCGGGCGGCTTCGTGATGGCCACCCGCTACCACTGAGTCCCGCAGCGCGTCCTCTCAGCCGAGGCGCTCGATGATCGTGGCGTTGGCCATGCCTCCGCCCTCGCACATCGTCTGAAGCCCGTAGCGGCCGCCGGTCCTCTCGAGCTCGTTGACGAGGGTCGCCATGAGCTTTGCGCCAGATGCCCCGAGAGGATGACCGAGGGCGATAGCGCCTCCGTTCACGTTGACCTTCGCCATGTCAGGGTGGAGCTCTTTCTCCCAGGCGAGGATGACCGAGGCGAAAGCCTCGTTGATCTCCACGAGGTCGATGTCGTCCATGGTCATCTTGGCCTTCTCGAGCACCGAACGCGTCGCCGGGATCGGGCCGGTGAGCATGGTGACCGGGTCCACGCCTGCCAGCGCGAAGTTGCAGAAGCGGGCGCGAGGCGTGAGGCCGAGCGCGCTCGCCTTCTCCTCGCTCATCACGAGCACCGCCGCGGCACCGTCTGTGATCTGTGAGGAGTTGCCCGCGGTCACCTTGCCGTCCGGCTTGAACGCAGGCTTCAAGTTCGCGAGCACCTCGGCTGTGGTGTCGGGGCGGATGCCCTCGTCGATCATCAGTTCCTCACCCGTCGGCTTGCCCTCGTCGTCACGAACTTCGAGCCTGACGATCTCGCGTTCGAAACGGCCCTCGGCTGCCGCGCGCGCAGCGAACTTCTGGCTGCGAGCTCCGAATTCGTCGAGGTCCTCGCGCGACAGGTCCCATTGGTCGGCGATCATCTCCGCGGAGATGCCCTGGGAGACGAGACCTCCCCGCTCGGCGTAGCGACCCATGACAGAAGGTCCGAAGGGGAAGCCGAGGTCGCGCACGACCGAGGATCCCATCGGCGTGTGGGTCATGTGCTCGACGCCTGCGGCGATCGCGATGTCGTAGGCACCGGCGATCACACCCTGCGCCGCGAAGTGCAGAGCCTGCTGGGAGGAACCGCACTGGCGGTCGATGCTCGTGGAGGGGACCGACTCGGGGAACCCGGCGGCGAGGACGGCGTTGCGCCCGATGTTGAGGGCCTGCTCGCCGACCTGCATGACACAGCCCATGATCACGTCGTCGACCTGGGCGGGGTCGAGGTTGTTGCGCTCGATCAGCGCCTTGAGCGGCTCTGATGCCAGGTCCACGGCGTGCCAGCCGTGGAGCTTGCCGTTTCGACGCCCCCCGGGTGTGCGTACTGCGTCGACGATGACAGCTGTGGTCATGGGAGCTCCTTCCGAGAGCATCTGCTCAAAACTGACTGATCGGTCAAGATTCTCGTACGAGGCGAGACTACCGGTCAATCCGGGGTATTCGTGCCTGGAAGCGAGCGGCGTCGATCAGCCGGCGCCGGCGCGGCGAGCCAGCTCTCGAAGTTCCCCTCTCATCTCGGCCTGGCCCTCGGCCAGCCGTTGCACGTCTGTCCGGAGCCCGCCAATCTCGGCCCGTATCGAGCCTGTCTCGGTTCGATTTTCTGTCCTTAGGGTGACGAGCTCGGTTCGAAATTCCGTCCTGAGCGCGCCCATCTCGGTTTGAAATTCCGTACGCAGCTCGGTCCGCATCTGGGCCATCTCCCCACGAAGACCGCCTATCTCGCTTCTCAGCTCGGTCTGCAGGTCAATCCGAAGACCGTCCATCCCGGCACGCAGGCCTGTCCGGGCGGTCCGCGCCTCGACCGCCAGCGAGATCAACCCGGCCATCACAACGCCGATCAGGGTCCAGATTGCGGCGGACATCGCTCGCGATCCTACGGCGTCGTCCTTGCCGAGGATCTTGCACAGATCCCCGCCCACGCACACGACTGACGAGACATCCGAGGCAGCCCCGGGGTGGCCGCAACTGACGGGTCTTTGTAGCCTGCCCGCTCTATGGGTGGCCCTACGCAGCGACGACCGAAGGACATGGACCGCTGGCTAGGCGACGGCGGCATGAAGGTCATCGGCCTGGTCGGTGCCTCGTTCACCTCCTACGGCGTGGACGGCGAGGATCTTGGCTGGGTGGAGGGCACCTGGGTGCCGACCGAGCTCGCATGCAACCCGCACGGGACCGCGCAGGCCGGCATCCACTCACTCGTCCTCGACGCCTGCATGAACTTCGCGATCAACGCAGCTCTTTCGGGCCGCGACAGGACGCGAGGGACTCTCGAGATGAAGACCGAGACAATGCGCCCCGCCCAGAAGGACCTGTCCTTCGCAATTCGCGGTGAGGTCGTGCGAATGGCGCGTCAAGTTGCTTACGGCGAGGCGACGGTGCGCGACGACCAGGGACGCCTCGTGAGCCGCGCCACGGGCACCTTCCTCCTGCACCGCGAGCAGGACGGCTCCTGACTCCGAAGGTCGCAGAAGCCATCGGCCTCTCGAGGCGCGCTGCGATGCGCGCTGCGATGCGCGTCGTCGTGTGGCGCTACCTCTTGAAGTGCTTGCCGAGCGTCTCTTCTTGTCGCTGGTAAGAGGACCCGATCGCATCGCCGTAGAGGGTCTTCGGGGCTTCGAGCATGCGGTCGAAGGTGAGCTTGCAGACGCGCTGACCGTGTTCGATGACGAACGGCACGTCGTGCGCGCGCACCTCCAGCGCGGCGCGCGAGCCGTCGAGGGGCCCCTCGGGATCGAATCCGAAGCCGGGGTCGAAGAACCCTGCGTAGTGCGTCCGAAGTTCCCCGTTCGTCGGGTCGTATGCGGTCATCTCCGAGGCGAGCTCGGGTGGGATCGAGACGGCCTCGTTCGACATGAGCAGGTAGAACTTTTGCGGGGAGAGGATTATCCGCTCACGCCCGTCTTCGTGGACCGCCTCCCAGAAGGGCGCGGGGTCGATCGGCGTGCTTACCGTGAGGTCGAGCAGGGGGGCGTTCTCCCTCGCGCGGTATCCCACCTTCGATTCGGCGTCTCCCCTCAGGTCGAGTCCGAGGAGCATGCCGTCTGCGAGAGCGAGCTTGTCGGTGGGAACAGGAGCTCCGTCCTGCATCAGCAGTGGGTGTTCGTCCGCGTGGAAGTCGCGGACCTCGTCGTCCGTCAGTGCGGTGCGTCCCACAGAGAGCCTCAGTTGGTTGAGCGCGAGGCCCTCGCGGACCCTGACTGCGAACGACAGAGGCACGACCTCGAGGTACATAGGGCCTTCGTATCCGGCATCGATCTCGTCGAAGCGCTGTCCGTAGTCGGTGATGACGCGCGTGAAGACGTCGATGCGACCGGTCGAGCTTTTCGGGTTCGCCTTCGCGCGCACCGAGGACGGGAGCGCAAGCTGCTCCTTGAGCGGGATCAGGTACGGGCGATTGGTCTCGAGGACCGCCCCGGCTCGGTGGAGGTCGAGCTCGTCGAGGACGAAGTCCTTCAGCTTCTCCTCGACGCTCTGTGAGCCGGGGAGGAAGCTGCAGCGGATCCGGTAGGCGATCTCGCCGAGGCGAAGATCGAGGCTCGCCGGCTGCACGTTGGTGTCGGGGATCGTGAAGCTGCCGCCGTGTATCGCGCCTTCGGCGATCGCGTCGAGGAGCAGCTGACGCGGGAAGACGCCCTCTTTACCGGGAGGCAGATTGAGCACGAGTAGCTCAGGGTACCGCTCCTGCCGCCATCTAGGAGGAGGCCTCGACGGTGGAAGGGGAGTCGATGAGGGGCTTGTGGACGGTGGTGCGATCCGTAGCAGCCGGCTCGATGTCGGCGTCAAGGCCCTGCGCTTCGCTCCGGTCCCACGGGACGGCCTGCGGCCGACCTTGACCCCGCCTCGCCGGCTGCCATTCGGCATTCATGCAGGCGGACGGGGCCGCCTGCCGTTCGATGTCGACCGGCCGCGTTTGACTGTCAGGAGCCTCAGGGGCGGGCCGGCTTCGACTTGATCCGCGAGCGTCAGGTCTTTGCCTGCGCCCCGCGCTAGAAGTCCTCGAGGGCTCCGGCAGGAATGCCAAGCGTCCCGTCCTCGAGCTGAATTCTCGGCAGGCGCTTCTCGTACATGGCCTCGATGACGACCCGTGTGCGGACAGCAAGCCGACGAGCGGCTTCGGCAGGTCGCAGGATCTCTTCGTCGGTCACCAGAGACCTCCTTCTTCCAGCCCGAGCTTACGGTGACGGATTCGAATGACCGTTGTGAGCTCGTCGGCGGGGGGTGTTTGCCGACAGGGGGTTCTCGCCGAGAATCTCAGGATGTGTCGTCGGTTTCCGGTTCTGCGGGTTCCAGCCTCCACGCTCCGGAACCACCCGTGAGCTTGTAGCCGCCGTAGGTCACGAGGTCATGGTGGTAGCCGCACATCCTTGCCAGCCCGTCGACGCTCGTGGTCCTGCAGACTGCGTAATCCTCGCGCCAGTGATGCGCCTCGAGCCCGAAAGCGCAGTCACACAGGACGCAGGTCGGGTCCCGCTCTTCGAGGGCGGTCCTGACATGAGCCGGGATGGTCCGACCTGCGTGACACACGCTATTCACGTCGACCGCATCTCGGATGACGATCTTCAAGAAGCTGTCGCCGAGGATTTCTCTGGCGCGGGCTACGGGAACGGGTCCGACTCCCGCTATCTCGCACAGTTCGTCATCGACCGCGTACCCGCGCCTAAGTGCCGTGGCATCAACGCGAACGACGACGGTGTCGGTGCGCGACGTGCATCGTCTCCCGTGATTTGAAACATCGGCACCGACCGAACGGCGGGGGGAGGCACAGCCACGGCTGTCTCCGGTCATGAGAGCGACGAGTGCGTCTGCGCGATAAGCCTGGGTGTGTTCACGGGCGTCGCTCTTGCGCGCTTCGTCGAAGAAGACGTTCGTCTCGTCCTCGAGCGAGGAGGCCAATCGCGCTCCTGCATCGGGAGTGAGCCGTGCCTCGAGCCGGAACGCTCCTTCCTCGTCGTTCCAATGACGGCAGTAGCGAGCCGCGTGAATCGCTCGGTAACGCGCGTTCTCCTCTTCGGCTGAGGATGCACGCAGGCGGATCTTTCGCGCCCGCGCTTTCAAGGACTTGAGGCTCTCGGTGCCGGCCGCCGAGACGAGCTCGGCCTCCTTCGAAGGGTCCTTTTCGGCGGCCGAGGCCACCTCCTTCGCCTGTCCGAAGCTGAGCTCCCCGCGACGAAGGGCCGCGGAGGTCTTGTCCAGGGACCGGAGGCGATCCGCGGTCTCGATGGATGAGATCGCCTCTCCCATCGTCGATCCAGCTAGTTGAGCGAGCCATGAGGCGGCCGAGCGGTGGCCTTCGCAGATCCACTTCGTCGAGTCAGAGGCGCGACTCGCGAAGAGCAACTTTCCCGCCACGGCGAGCCGTTCGATCTCCACGAACAGCTCGACGACGTCGGCAGCGGCAGAGGTGGAGACCGCTTCGGGGTCGACCTCGTCGAGGAACTCTCGGATCTCCTCCGCTGCCTTCCTGGGCATCTCAGCCATGGGGTCCAGGATCTCATCTCACCCGGTTGTATCGCTAACGCCGGGAGAACATGGGTGACGCAGAAACGTTGTGAAAGGCTTGGCAGCCCCGGGGAAACGCTCGAACAGCGCTGCCGGGCGGCTCAGCGAAGGTCAGGCAGAGCGGCGCTTCTCCACGAGCTGGCGCGTGCGCGGGTCGCATGGGTGGTCGAGCACCTCGTCGGCCGGCCCGGACTCGATGACCTCACCGTCGTCGAGCACGACGACACGGTCAGCGACCAACCGCGCGACCTCCGGGTCGCGCGTCGCGACCACGACCGCCGTGGCACCACCGCTTCTCAGGCGTTCGAGCAGCTCGAGAACACGGGCCCGCACTGGCGCGTCGACACCCGCGAGGGGCTCGTCGAGGAGAAGGACGTCGGCGCGCTGGGTGAGCGCCTTGGCAATCTGGATTCGCTGGCGCATCCCGGCGACGGGCACGGTCGTTCGCCTCGAGCCGGACATGACCAAGCCGTTGCGGGCGCCGGGGACGGTGTGGTCGGGCACCCCTTCGGGGGCCGGGGGATGGACGAGCTCGATCGAGCGGGCCCGCAATTCCCTGCGGCGCTCGCCGCGCAAGCCACTCACGTCGGTGCCGTTCAGCAGCACCTTCCCCGAGGTAGGCGCGAAGTCGAGACCGATGCAGCGCAATAGCTGCGATTTGCCTGCGCCCTCGCCCCCGAGCACACAGACCACCTCACCGCTTTGCGCGGCGAAGCTCACCCCCCGGCAAGCGGCTGCGGGGCCTTCTCCCACCCACAGCTCACGTACCTCGAGGACCGGTTTCGGCATCGATCGACTCCTTCCTTTCTGCAACAGCGCGTGCCAATTCGCAACGTAAGGCACGGAGGTGAATTCCCGGCGATCGGGGGGTTACCTCGCGAAGAATTCTCGGCGCGCAACCCTCATCCTGGAACGGGCCTGGACCCACCTCATAGATTAGGGTCCGTGGTGCGGTGACTCAGCCGTCTGACGTGGGAAATCAGTCTTTTTGCATTACGCACAGAGCGGTTGACTACGCGCGACGGGTGGTGCAACACTGTTGCGTAGGAGTCGTCCAGGCGTTGTGATGTTTGGGCGGCGTGGGGGTTGGGGGAGGTGCGGATGACGGCGAAGGTGCTGCGCGCTTCGCCTTTGTCCGTCCTGGTGGTAGCCGTCGTGGTTGCGCTCGCGATCGCCGGCTTCTTCCTCACGAAGAACAACGCCACCCAGCAGAACCAGAGGCTGCTTCGCGACCAAACCGCGCAAGCGGCGCTGATCGGTTCGAGCGAGTTCGGCGGCATCGTCTCCGAGATCACCGGCCTGGTGGGCCCGGCAGCGCAGTTCAGCCCTAGGTCCCTACAGGCGATCGTCTCGGGAATCGCTTCCGGTACATCCGGCGCGAAATTCACTGTGGACGTGTTCCAGGCGACCCCCCTCGGGTTCGAGGCCATCGCCGCAGGCGGACCTGGCCCGAGCGTGGGCGGGGCCGCTAGCGCCGAGCTCACCCCGACTCTGTCCGAGGCGCTGTCGGCGAAGTCGGCTGCGGGCTCGATCTCCAACCCGTATGTACCGGCGCCCATTGCCAAGGACGCGGACGGCGACCTGAGGACGATCGGGTTCGCCAGCCGGGTCTCGAGTGGTTCGAACGAGGTCATCTACTTCTCCTTCAGCATCGACCCCTACAGCGCGGCGCGGACCCTGACCCAGAACAAGGGGCCCTTCGAGCTCCTCCGCCTCGCCCTCTACGGCTCGACCAAGCCCGACTCGCGGAGCCTGATCATCGCGACCACCCGTGGCATCCCGCTGCAGGGCTCCACGGCCAGCAGCGAGTTCGCCGTGGGGACCCACAAGTGGCTCATAGTCGGCCAGGCGCGAAGCCCGCTCGCCGGGAGCTTCGCCAACGCTGCGCCTTGGGTGATACTCGCGCTCGGGCTCTTCCTCGCCCTGGTGCTCGCACTCACCGTCGAGATCCTCGTGCGCCGCCAGCGCTACGCCAACCACCTGGTCGCCGAGCGCACCGAGGCCCTCGAGCAGTCGCTCACGGACCTGCGCGACGCGCAGGAGAAGCTCGTGCGCGGAGAGCGCCTGTCGGCACTCGGGGAGATGGCGTCTGTCGTCGGTCACGAGCTCAGGAACCCGCTCACGGCGGTGATGAACTCGATCTTCCTGTTGCGCCGTGGCATGGGTGACCAGCCCTCGGAGCTCACGGTGAAGCACCTCGACATGGCAGAGCGCGAGACCTCGAAGGCAGCAGCGCTCGCCGAGGATCTCACCGCGTTCGTTAGGCCGAGGAACCCCGTGATGGCCCAAGTGGATCTGGCCGACGTCGTGAACGAAGTGATCCAGGCGACACCTCCGCCGGAGACGGTCGATCTCACGGTCGAGGCGAACAACCTCACGGTCATGGCCGACCGCAACCAGCTGGCGGAGGTGCTCACCAACCTCGTCACCAACGCCTACCAGGCGGTGCCCGACGGTGGTGCGGTGTCGGTGGTGGCAAGGCCCAATGGATCCGGCGCGGTGATCGTGGTCGAGGACTCGGGATCCGGGATCGACCCAGAGCACGCGGAGCGGCTCTTCGAGCCGTTCTTCACCACCAAGTCGACCGGAACCGGCCTCGGTCTCGCGATCGTGCGGCGACTGGTCGAGGCCCACGGAGGGGAGATCTCGATCGAGAACGCGAAGGACCACGGAGCGAAGGTGACGGTCCGCCTGCCGGTCGACGGCAACGAAGCGTCAGATGGAGCGGGTGGAGCAGGCGCAGAGAGCTCGGGAAACCGAAGGTCGGAGAGCGAGCGGCGAACGGGCGACGACCGGCGCGGCGAGCCGGCGTCTTCGGCCGCAGGGTCGACTGAGTCCGAGTCAACGGGGGATGGCAAATGAGCGCGGCAGAAGTGCTCGTCGTCGACGACGAGGAAGATGTCCGTGTCTCGGCGGCGGACATCTTGAGAAGCGAGGGATACGACGTCATCGAAGCCAACGACGGGGTGGAAGCCCTCGACCTCCTGCGACGGCATCCGGTGTCGGTGGTCGTGCTCGATGTCCGCATGCCGCACCGCGACGGAATAGAGGTCCTCGATGCGCTCGATGAGCCCCCTCCCGTCGTGCTCATGTCCGCCTACTGCCTCGACCCGGCAGAGCGGTCGCGGCTCGGCGACAAGGTCGACGCCTTCTTGAAGAAGCCCTTCGAACCGCTGCGCTTGCTCGAGGAGGTCGGCGCGGCGGCACGAAAGCAGGAAGAACCATGACACTCGCACCCGACATGCCCGTAGCCGCCAACGAGCAAGTGCTCGAGAGCCCGCCCAGCCTCTTGCCCCAAGAGGAGGCCGGTTCTCTCGTGCTCGTGGTGGACGACGACGAGTCGATCCGCCAGAGCCTCATCGACGTGCTCGCCACATCCGGGATCCGAGCCCTCGGATGCGGACGCATCGACGATGCACTCGACCTCCAGGCGATGCACCACCCCTCGGTCGTGGTGGTCGACTACCGGCTGCCGGACGGAAGCGGCATCGACCTGGCCACCGCGCTGAAGGAGCACGACCCCGAGGTGCCGGTACTGCTTCTCACGGGTTACGCATCGCTCGACAGCGCGATCGCATCTGTCGGCCAGCTCGACGCTTACCTGATCAAGCCAGTCGCGCCCCAGACCTTCCTCCAGACGACGCAGAACGCGCTCGCACGGCGCGGCCTCGTCGTCGAGAACAGAAGCCTCGTGAAGCGCCTCCAGCGCCTAAACGCCTATCAGGCTCTCTACGACCCGCTCACCGGCCTTCCCAACCGCGCGCTCCTGGACGACCGGCTCGGCCAGGCACTCGCCACCTCGCGCCGCGGGGGCAACGTGCTCGCCGTTCTCTTCGTCGACCTCGACACCTTCAAGGTCGTGAACGACCTCTTCGGTCACCACGTGGGCGACCAGTTGTTGCGCCAGATGGCGGACCGCCTCGCAGCCGCGCGCCGCTCGTCGGACACGGTCGCGCGCTTCGGAGGCGACGAGTTCGTCGTCGTGTGCCCCGACGTGAAGACCTCTGCTGCTGCGTGCCGAATCGCCGAGCACCTGCTCAAAGAGCTCGCAGAGACCGCCGAGGTCGAAGGCGTCGAGCACCGCCTCACCGCAAGTGTCGGCATCGCACTCAGCTCTCCGGGAGTGTCGAACCAGAGTTCCGAGACGTTGCTTCGAAACGCCGACACCGCCATGTACCGCGCCAAGGAGGAAGGCGGCGCGCGATGGGAGCTCTTCGACGACGCGATGCGCGACCGCGTCCTCGAGCGCTTCGAGGTCGAACGTGGACTACGAGCCGGCATCGACGGCGCGGAGCTCGTGCTCGCGTACCAGCCTCTCGTGGACCTCGTCTCGGGGAACGTGGTCGGCGCGGAGGCACTTCTTCGCTGGCACCGTCAGGGATACGGCACGATGCTGCCCGGCTCGTTCCTCTCGGTTGCAGAGGAGTCCGGCCTCATCGTCCAGATCGGTCGCTGGGCATTGGAGCAGGCTCTCAGCGAGCTCGCTCGCGCCAGGGCGTCACGGGAGATCCCCGACTCCTTCCGGTTGTGGGTGAACGTCTCTCCGCACCAGCTCGCCAATGTCCACTTCGCCGAAGTCGTGGCCGAGCTCATGCAGAAGCACGAGATCCCCGCCTCCATGCTCGGGCTCGAGATCATCGAGGAGGTGCTGAGGGACGCGCACGCCACGGAGAAGGTGCTGCAATCGCTCAGAGAGCTAGGGGTTTCGGTGAACTTGGACGACTTCGGCGCCGGGCACTCGAACCTCGCGTGGCTCCAGGACCTCCCGATAACGGGGCTCAAGATCGACCGCCGTTTCGTCTCGAGCCTCGATGCTCCCGACGACGCCCGGGGCACCGCCATCGTCCGGGGGCTTCTCGGCCTCGGTCACGCGCTCGGTCTGTCGGTCGTGGGCGAGGGGGTCGAGACCCCGGCCCAGGCGCAGGCGCTTCGGGACATGGGCTGCGAGCTCGCCCAGGGTTACCACTTCGCCTACCCCGGTACGCCGGAGCAGCTATGGGCTTCGGTCAACGGGTCGTCGAACGGCAACGGCCACTAGTGAATTAGCCCGGGGCGCCTGAGACAGGCCCCGGCGAAGCGCCGACTGTGCCTTACCCGTGCCTTTGGGAGGCGCTCGAACCTGTCAGCCCGGAGCCGGCCCCGGAGCCCGATGCGCCGGAGGGGTTCGTTGAGGTGTTCGACGAGCCACTCTGTGTGGGAGCAGCAGCCGGGTCGGTGCTCGCGGACGCATCCTGCCCGGAGGTCGCTGCCGGCGCAGGACCGCTCGGAGCCGCAGTGGCCGCCGACGCAGACGAAGAGGTGTCAGATGCGGGTCCGGCTGGCGCGGAGGAAGCAGGCGCCTGGGTCGTCGTTCCCGCCAGGCCCGGGTCGTCTCCGAAGAACGCGACCCGCAGGGACGTGAGCGCCGAAGGGTCGTCGACCTCGACCTGGGCGGCGAAGGTGACCGGGCCCCGGGTCGGGTCCCCTCCGATCCAGTAGCCGGTGCCGCGGTAGAGGTTGAAGGTTTGTCCACCCGACGTCTGGGAGCTCACGAACGCTCCCGCCAGCTGGAGTACCCCGAGGCCGGGGTTGGCGGGGTTGGAGAGCTGCACCCCCAGGCCGGGATCGGTAGTCCCACCCGAACAAGCCCCGTAATACGTATGGAGATCGGTGGCACCGGAAGGATTCGTGAAGGTTCCGCCGCCGTCAGCCACGAAGGCTGGATTGATCCCGCTCGAGTTCAAGGTGTCGCTGGAGAAGAAGGCCGTGGGGACCGTGCCGGCGGGCTCGGCAGGTGGGAGGGAGGGGGTGGTGGCACCTCCGAACCACTGAGCGATACCGCAGTTCAGGAGGTTGGTGACCGAGGCCAGGGCTGCGGCCGGCGAAAGGTTGGGCGTCGACCCCGTGCCGCTCGCAGCGTCGACCCATGTCCAGCCCTGCGTTCCGGCCGGAGCCGAAACCGGAGTGCTCGCGCCCGAAGTCGAGGAAGTCTGTCCGGATGTGGCGCCGCCCAGTAAGCCGCCGAACAAAGAGGAAGGGGACGCAGGCGATGCGTCGGTTCCGGAGGACGTTCCCATCGGCGCGGCGGCAGCCACCTGAGGGCCGGCGGTCATGGCAGCGGGTGGCGGCGCCAGACCGCCCCCCGAGCTGATCATGGCGGCCCCGGCAACGGCCAGCGTGGCGAACGTGCCTGCAATCGGGACTGAGGCTCGGGCGGCATCCGGGGCGGCAGCGATGAGGGTCTGCGAGACCGGGCTGGCCACCACCTGCGCGATGACCTGGGAAACCGAGGTCAGAGGGGAGATCGGCGCTTGCGCGGCGGGCGCCACCGCGCTCTGGGAGAGCCAGGGGAGATCCACGAGGGTCGAGTGGCGTCCGGTCTGCCTGGCGGCGGCCGAAGCGGAGTTCGCCGCACGTGGCCCGACCATGCCCTTGACCTGTCCACCGGCTCGGTTCCCCTTCGTGAACCACTTCGCCGAGAACGCACGCAACGGGAGCGCGAAGCCTGCGAGGGCGGCGCCGCCGTCCCGAAGGGACCGCGCCAGCGAGCTGCGGGCCCTGTGCACTCGAGCTCTGGCGTTCGGCTCGGTGACCGACATCTCCTCGGCGACCTCTGCGTACGAGCGCTCCTCGATCTCCCGGAGCACGAACGCCACCCGGTAGGAGTCGGGGAGGGCCGCAACGGCCTCGTTGATCTTGCGACGCAACTCGTCGTCACCGATCTCCTCGTCGGCGGCCGGTCCCACGTCACGGCGATGGGCCAGGCGGTCGTAGAGACGGAGCTCGCCCGACCTGCGCACCTTGGCGTCGGTGCAGGCGTTGGCCAGAATCCGGCTGAGCCAGGCACGAAGCCGGAATTCTCCTCCGAAGCGGTCTAGCGCCAGGTACGCCCGTAGCAGTGTCTCCTGCACGGCGTCCTCGGCCTCGCCCGACGACTGCAACCTGCGGCGGGCCTCTGCCAGAAGGGAGTGGTAGTGGGTGCCCACGATGCGGGAGAAAGCGTCTTCTTCCCCGGCCTGGAACGCGGCGACCAAGCTTCGATCGTCGTAGGCGTCAAGGGTTTCTGGCTGAACAGCCATCTTGCGGAGCCGTCTCCTCGTCTATGGGCCGGGAACGAAACCCGGCGGCGACCGGAACGCCCACGGTCGCGATGACCCTAACACCAGATCCGTGCCCACTGCACGGGTATTTGGTCCTTAGTGTCAGTTGGCTTCGTCGTCACCGTACTCCATACCCCTCGCGGTTGGAAGCTTCAGAACACTTTCCTAACGGTTCATTTGGCGACGAGAGTCTGTTCAGTCAGAGCCTGACCGACGGTTCCGGGACGGCGGATCGGCGTGAGTCGAGAGCCGCCAGCTGTTCCGCTTCTGGCGGTGGGTTCGATCTCACGTTGGTCCGTCTGCTGATGGATTCACATTCCTTACGATCCGTGGCGGACTGCGCGCGTCCAGACGTGCTCTGCTTTCGGGGCGAAATCCGTGCGAATCCCTGTCACAGAAATCCTGGAACCACAGTTGTCACTCATGTAGCGTGCTGTGCGTCCCGGCTCGGGGCGCATGGAATTTTCGAGCCCAAGGAGGGGCTAGTGAAACACCGACTGACCAGATTCCGCCGACTGGGTGTATCCGCCGCAGCAGTGGCGCTCTCCCTCACCGGCCTCTCCGTGCTCGGCTTGAGCACAGCGGCGTTCGCCGCTGCGGGCCTGGCACCAGGCTCTGCGATCACCGCGGCGAGCGTTCCCGGCATCAACGCCACGGGCATCGACCAGCCTGCGGGCAACCTGACGCTGACGTTCGCGGCAGGGACCACGTGGGCAACGGGCGACACCGTCCTCATCACTGTCAAGGACGCGTCCGGTGGCGCCACGGTCACGTTCGACCACAACCCGTCGCTTGGCACCACACCTACGCCTCCTGTCGGGGACAACTCGCTCTGCCTGAGCGTGACCGCCTGCACCATTACCGGCGCCGGCACGAACACAGAAACGCTCACGCTGACCGGCACGCCGGGTCAGGCGAACGTCCCGCAGCCTGAGACGATCGTGCTGACCAACATCGGATACACGACTGCGGCCTCGGCACCGGGCCTCGTGACGATCTCCGACACCGTCACCGGCACGCTGAACAACCCGGCTGGCGTGACGTTCGCTACTGGCGTTGCCGCATCGAACGCGGCAGTTGGCAAGCCGCTCGTCTCGGTCTTCGCCGACTCGACTCCTAACGTCGGCACCGGCACGACCACCTCCGGCGGTCCATGGGAGGTGCAGCTCTCCGGAGCGAACACCTCGTGGAACACCGGCGACAAGATCTACGTCGACATCGCGCGCAACGACGGCACGAACTGTGAGACGGCAGGCTTCCCCGACACGGTCGGGTTCGCCTCTGCGCCCACTGCCATCGTGCAGGTGACCCAGAACGGCACGACCACCACTACGCCGACGGTCACCACATCGGTTGGGATCGCTCCGGGATCTAGCTGCGGCACCTTCTCCGGAGTGAACAACCAACTCGTCATCACCTTCACCAACAGCGGAACGCTCGGGTTCGGTCAGTACCCGAGCGGCGCCGCCATCGACATCATCCTCATCGGCTCCGGCGCCACCTCGGGCCCGAGCCTCACGGCTAGCGCGGACTTCTACAAGTACGCCGCGTCGACCGCTTCCTGCTACGCGGCAGTTGGAGCCACCGACTGCTACACGGCAGCGCCTGCCAGCCTCATCCAATCGGGCACGAACCTCGGCCCGATCGATGTCGCCTACGGCACCACGCCGAACGCGCAGCCGCTGTTCGGTAACAGCAACCGCAACACCGCCCTGGCCTGCACCGCCGCCGGCATTTGTTCGGCGACGCCTGCAGGCACTCCGGCTGGCATCGCGAACGACGACCTGATGGCCGGCACCTTGGCCAACGGCGTCGCTGGTGGATCCAACCTCGGGGCCACGACCAACGGCTCGGCGCTGACCGGTGCCGCCATCGTCAACTGGGGCGGTGCACTTACCGCCGTGATCACGACCGGCACCACGGTGACATCGGTTGCCACGGCGTGCGCACACGCAACTCTCGCGGGTGACAGCATCATCGTGGGTAGCTCACCGGGCGTCGACTACTTCGTGGCTTCCGCCCCCTGTGCTGGCGGGGCCCAGCCTGTCGTCGCCCAGGTCGCCCAGTTCTCGGAGGCCGTCGGTGCCAACGTCTCCGACGCGACCACCCCGGCTACCTGCACGATCCAGATGCCTGTCCCGAACACCATCCCAGCGGGTACGAGGCTCCGGGTCGGAATACCGGTCGTGCCGGCTCTGGCGAACGCCACCACGACGACCCTCGTCGTCGCGGCGACCGCCGGGCCAGGGGCAGCTGTGACCGTCTCCGTCTTCTGCTGGGCACCGACCACGGGTAATCCGTTTGGCGCCGGGGTCCCGGTCGGCGGTCCGTCCGACGCCAACATCACCTTCGGCTTGGTGACGGTCACGGCGAACAGCCCGGCCACGACGCTCCAGTACAACTTCGCCACGTGCTTCAACAGCCTCTGTGGTGAGTCGGTGAACAACGCGATCAGCCCGATCGTGCTCCACGAGGCCACCGCCGGCTCCCTTGGCGGCGGCACCACCGGGTACTTCTGCGTGACGCTCAACCAGCCCATCGCAGGCATCGTGGAGTGGAACAACTCCGCTTCGCCGACGGCAACGGCAACCGGTGGAGGCATAGCTGTGAGCCCGACGCTCACGCTGTTCACCCCCGGAGGCCAGGCCGGCCCGACGGTGCTCGAGGGTCAGGTGACTACTGCTTCTAGCGGTACGCCTGGCACGGTTACCTTGAGCGGCCTGTCGATCAACGTGCCACAGGCGCCGCTGGCGGTCACTGCCAACATCGTGACCGGCGCCAGCAACGCGAGCTGCACGCTCGGCAACGCCGTGCCGTCCACGAGCAACCCGGTCACCCTGGCGTTCGTCGCCGGGCGCACCTTCGGTCAGTCCGACGCCGACACCGCAGCACAAGAGGTCGAGAACCTCGGCTGCTCGACCGGCCACGACACCCCCGGCACCGTCACCCCGCAGGTTGCGGTGGCGGCCGTGGGCGACCTGACCTTCAACGACGCAGAGGCCGCTTCCTACCTCGACGGAATCCTGCCGAGGCCGGGCGCTGCTTACGGTGTGGTCACCACTGGACCATCGGTACCGGCCAGGCTCGGAGGCACCGGGACGCTCGTAGCACGACCCAGTGACCCGCTCGGCGGGCTCACGGCGATGCTCTCGGCGCTTCGGATAATCGGTGCTACCGACGTCTATGTCCTGGGAGGTGTGCTTGCGTTCCCGCAGGCCTTCATCACCCAGCTGCAGTCGACGCCGGTGTTCAACTGCGACGGCTCGCAGCACCTGAACCCGACGAACGGCACCACCCAGTTCCTGACGGTCCACGTGATCGCAGGCGCTGACGGCACCGCAGACGGAACGGCCGAGATGGCCGGGACCTTCTTCGGCCCAGTCGGCGTGGGTACTGCTGAGATCCCGGGTGCCTACGCAGGTGGGTTCAACGACACCACCGGGTCCAACGGCTCCGGCACCGCCTCGGCTCCTGACACGCCCGTCGCGACCTGCGTCGTCGTGAACGACAGCGAGTTCCAGGACGCCACGGCGATCGGCGCCGCCGCTTCCAACGGTGCCTTCGGTGGCGACATGGGTGCTCCGGGTTCGGCGTTGGCCGCAGAAGGCGGTTCGATACCGGTGTTCGAGACCGGGCCGACAGCGTTGTCGATCGATGCCCAGACAGGGCTCATCAACGACGCCTGCCGCCAGGTCATCGACCTCGGTGGACCGCTGGCCCTGACGGACGCCGTCGGTGCCGCGGAGGCTGCGCTCGGCATGTCGTGGGTCAGAGTCGGTGGTATCGACTACACCGACACTTCTGTCCAGACGGCGAACTTCGAGCTGTCCTCGCTGAACGCCTCTGGTCAGCCGACCGGGTTGGACTTCGACCCGGCACCTGGCCCGCTGGCTGCAGGACCGGGACAGAGCTTCGCCATCGTGGTGAGAGGTGACTACTACACCGACGGCTTCACCGCCGCCGGCATCTCTGACAACAGCATCTTCCTGCCTGCCGGCAGCATCCCGATCCTGGAGACGTGGGACTCGAACAACACCCACAGCCCAGGTGGCACGAACTACCTCGGGAACTTCCTGCAGAACATCGGGCAGAAGTCCTACGACACGTTCACACCCGACGTGAACTCGGGAGGTCTGGCCACGATCAACAACCTCTGGTTCATCGGCGGCACGTTCGCCATCAGCCAGAGCTTGGAGAACACGGTCATAAACGACCTGAACGTGAGCGGGACGCCTTCCTGAGGCAGCCCATCACAAGTAGTGCAGTAGGCAGAGGGGCCCTTCGGGGCCCCTCTGCTTTTCTGTGGAGCGCAGGCCGCCTGGTTCGAGCGTCTGAGGCTGGGTATCCTTGGGTAGGCGATGCCGACGACCTCCACCTCGACCGCCAGTTCCGCCAATCCTGCGAAGCCCGACAGTGCCGACGCGGGAAGGAAGGCGCCGTCAGGTGAACCGAACGCGCGCGGCCGGACGGCCAAGCGTCTCGGGATCTTCGCGGCGGCGCTGATCGTGGCGGGTGGTGCCGCTTACGGCATCGATCAGGCCGTGAGCGGCGGGGGGCCGTCGGAGAACCCGAATCTTCCGAAGGCTCACGGTGCCGGAGCTCCAGCGCAGCCGGGAGCGTTGACGAGCACCTATCTCGCGACGGCGAGCAACGCGATCGTATCGATCGATCTCGTCAAAGCGGCGGGCAACTCGGGCGCATACACGGGTGGGGCGACGGCTCTCGCCCAGATCGGCGGGTCGAAGAGCCGAAGCGACGCGTTCATCGGGTTCACGGTGGCGGCCACTTTGAGCGGTGACGTTCTCGAGATCGGATTCAACGGCGGACCGAAGTCCCGCGTCACGTACAAGAACGGCTCGTTCAAGGTCGAGTTCCCGATCCCCTACGGCTCGAACCAACTCATGTATTTCAAGCAGAGCAACGTGCAGGCCGTCGGCAAGGCGCAGCAGCAATTCCGGGCCTTCCTGACAACCCTTCCCGGCAGCTGACGAGGCCAGGCTCACGTCATCTCTCTGACGTAGCGACCCGGACCCTGGAAGCCCGGTCGGGGCGCCGACCGTAGTCTGGCGTGATGCGCCGGCGCGAGATGAGCCAGAAGATGGCCGTCGCCGTGGTCTACGTGGCCGCGATGTTCATGACCATCATGGACACGACCATCGTGAACGTGGCACTTCCCACTCTGGCCCGTCAGTTCCACACACGCCCAGAAGCAGTCGACGCCGTCGTCATCGGCTTCCTCGTGAGCCTGGCGGTGTTCATCCCGGCGTCGGGCTGGATCGGAGACCGGATCGGCGGACGCCGCACGCTGCTCGCTGCGATCGCCCTCTTCACCGTCGCTTCGGCGCTCTGTGGGACCGCCGCCAGCCTCGGCGAGCTGGTGGTCTTCAGAGTCCTCCAGGGTGTGGGCGGAGGGCTCATGACACCTGTCGGGCTCGCAATGCTCTTCCGTGTCTTCCCCCCATCCGAGCGGGTCAGGGCCTCGAGCATCCTGGTCTTGCCGACAGCGCTCGCTCCTGCCCTGGGCCCGGTACTTGGCGGGATCTTCGTGACCGAGGTCTCGTGGAGATGGGTGTTCTATGTGAACCTGCCCATCGGTGCAGCTGCTCTGGTCTTCGGGGCGCTGTTCCTCCAGGACCATAAGCAGCACGCGCCGGGGCGCTTCGACCTGGCCGGGTTCGCAGCGTCGGGCGTGGGACTGGGCCTTCTCATGTACGGGCTCTCCGAGGGGCCGATCAAGGGCTGGGCCGACTCCGCGGTGATCGCCACCGTGATCGGCGGTGCGGCCCTGCTCGTCGTGATGGTGGTGTTCGAGCTGCGCAAGGCCGAGCCGTTGATGGACCTGCGCCTTTTTGGCAATCGCCTCTTCGCGGCCACCAAGCTCGTGATGCTGCTCGGCTCGATGGCGTTCATCGGCGCTCTGTACCTCGTCGCGCTCTTCTACCAGGACGGGCTCGGCCTGAGCGCACTCCAGTCGGGTCTTAGCACCTTCCCCGAGGCGCTCGGCGTGATGGTCGGAGCGCAGGTCGTGACCCGCCTCGTCTATCCGGTGCTCGGGCCCCGGCGGGTCATCATGACGGGCCTGCTCGTCGTGGCAGGCGCCATGGTCGGCATGACGCAGGTGGGATTCCACACAGACCTGTGGTGGGCGCGCGGACTGCTCTTCATCTTGGGATTCGGAATGTCGGGTGTCTTCATCCCCAGCCAGGCCGCCTCCATGGCCACCATCTCACCGGCGGCCACGGGGCGCGCCTCCACCATCTTCAACGCGCAGCGCCAGCTCGGCGGGGCCATCGGCGTGGCCGTGCTCACGACGGTCCTCGCCGCTCTGAACCCGCTGCACGCCGTCGCCGGCCACGTCGTCGCCAACCTCGGCGCGTACCACGGGGCCTTTCTCACATCGGCGGCGCTCGCGGTGACAGGTGCTTTTTGCGCGGCCATAGCCGTGCGCGACGCGGATGCTGTGTCCACCATGACCGGTCGCCGCGGAGTTCGTCGCCAACCGGCGGAAGCTCCTGCACAGACTGTGGCCTGAGCAGCGCCCGTTCACGCCGCCTCACGATCACGGCCTGGCAAGCGCACGCGTCGGTGACACTGCTCGTCGTTACAGCCGAGCTGCCGTCGTCCTCGAGGGTGGACGACACATCTGTCGGATAGAAAGACGGGAACTCGTCGTGGATGGCAGCAAAGCTCGGGAAGCGGCCTTCAGATGGAAAACAGCAGGCACAGGTAGTGTGATGGTGGTGGCAGCAGCGACTTGGACGGTGATCGCAATTCTGGCTACGGCGCTCGTCGGTTTCTTCGTGGACTCGCGCTCTGACCGAAGGATCCTTCACAGCGAAATGCGAACCCTCGGAGGCGACCTCGGGCAGAGGATCGACAACCTCGGGGCGAGGATCGACGCGCAAGGCGCGGATCTGGGTGCGAGGATCGACGCCCAGACTGATCGGATCGACAGACTCGTGCTTGACGTGGGTGAGATCAAAAGCGATCTAGCGGTTCTGAAGGCCTCAGCGCACACTCACGACGCGGCTTGATCTCGACCCCGTGGCCTCGTCAGAGGTGGCGCCGCGGCGCGACTGCGTGAGATAGCTGTCCGATCGGCTTGCCGATCCAAGTGGAGGAAGCCAACATGCCTGTCAGTGAGGAGTCCCGCCACCACCTGTATTCGAAGCTTGAAGTCGTCTCGGCAGCGAGGACGCGACCGTGCTGATGGAGCACCTGCCGCCTGTCGGCTGGGCGGATGTCGCTACGAAGCGCGACCTGGACACTCTGGAGACACGCATGGACGCTCGCCTGGAGACGATGGAAGCTCGATTGAGCGGCAGGTTGGAGCATGAACTGCGCCTCTTCACCTGGCGTGCGCTTGTGGTTCTGGTGGCAGCGATGTCGGTTCTCGTCGCAGTCACTCGCCTGCTCAGTTGAGTTTCGATCGGGGTTTCTCGCGCCGACGACGGACCGCGCGGCGATGTCCGTCCTCGTAACCCTCCCCCGTCTTCTCGCCTGAAGCCCCTCACCGACTTTTGCGCGACGAACGAGGTCCCCCATCCGCTTGGTGGGTCGGAAGGTCTTCGAGTCCCAAGGGCACTCTCGCCACGACGACGTCGTTTCGATGACGCAGTGCCGCGCTCAGGACCAGGTCGAGATGGTTGTGCAGCACCCGGTAGCGGATCCGGCCGGGAACGACGACCGGGATCAGCACGACGATCTCGAGACCGTCGCAGCGCCGTGCGTCTATGAACTCGACGATCGGGTCGACCACCGACGCGTACTCCGTGCTCAGCACCTCGAGGGGAACCCCCGGATCCCACTGCGCCCACTGATCCGATATGTCCCCCGGGGCACCGAACAGGCTGTCGGCGGTGTGGTCGTCTGACGCATGTCTCACCGTCACCGCGACGACCTCCTCTGACAGAGCGAGCGCCTCTTCGATGGCGTGCGCGGTCAGGCGAGAGACGTTGGCGACCGGCACGACGACGAGGGTGCGATCCGGCTCGGCCTTGGGCTTCGGCGGGATGGTGCCGAGCCCGAGTGCCCGGCCCGCCCGTGTGTAGTAGGCCTCGATGCGCCGGAAGAGGAAGATGAAGCTCGGCACCGCCACCACCACCACCCAGGCACCACCGGTGAACTTGGTGACGAGGAAGATGACGGTGGACACGGCGGTCACCACAGCACCCAAGCCGTTGACTGCTGCGCGCCGGCGCCAGCGCGCCGGCCTGTGCCGCCACCAGTGAACGACCATGCCCCCCTGGGCGAGGGTGAAGCCGATGAACACCCCGATGGCGAACATCGGGATGAGTGACTCGGTGTTGCCCTGCACCGCGACCAGCAGCGCTGCCGACATGAGCGCCAGCACCCAGATCCCGTTCGAGAAGACCTGCCGGTCACCGCGCAGGGCGAAGACGTGGGGCACGTAGTGGTCCCTCGCCAGGAGGCTCGCGAGCACGGGCAGACCGCCGAACGAGGTGTTGGCGGCGAGCGCGAGCACGAGCGTTATCGACAGCGACACGATGTAGTACGCCCAGTGGCGCCCTACCGCCGCCCCCATGATCTGGCTCAGCACCGTCTGCCCGCTGCGCGGCGATATGTGGAACTTGAGGTCCAGGCCCGCGAGGCCGAGAAGCATCGCCCCGAGGATCCCCCCTAGGAGCATCTCCGTCCGCTTGGCGCGCACGACCGCGGGGTCCCTGAACAGCGGCACTCCGTTGGCGATCGCCTCCACCCCGGTGAGCGCGCTGCAGCCGGCCGCGAAGGCCTTTAGCACGAGGAGGACGCTGAGGGCCTCGAGGCTGTGGGTCGCGACCGCCACGTGCCCGGGCTGGCGCACGTGGGGGTCGAAGGGGTGCACCAGCCCCACGAGGATGATCGCGAGCAGCCCGACGATGAAGACCATCGTCGGGAGAAGGAACGCGCGGGCGCTGTCGCCGAGCCCCCGCAAGTTGAGCACGGTGATGACGGCGAGGACGCCTAGGCACACCGGCACCGTCTCCGACGAGACCGATGGGAAGGAGGACACGAGCTGCTGGACCCCTGCGGAGATCGACACAGCGACCGTGAGCGTGTAGTCGACGATGAGCGAGGCAGCGGCCAGTTGGCTGACGTTCGCCCCGAAGTTGTCGCGCGACACCGCGTAGGCGCCGCCGCCGGTCGGGTAGGCGTCGATGACCTGCCGGTAGGAGATGACGAGGATCACGAGCAGCGCCACGATGGCGACCGTGATCGGGAAGATGAGGTGGAGCACCCCCGCGCCCGCCGCCGCGAGCACCACGAGGATCGCCTCGGGCCCGTAGGCCACCGAGGTGAGGGCGTCCAGGGACAGGGCCGGGAGGCCCTGGACGGGGGTGATGCGCTCCTTCTGGGTCTCGCTCGAGCGGAGTGGCCGCCCGACGAGGAAGCGCCAGGTGCCTGCCACGGCGCGGTAGCTGAGAGGCGCAGGGGGCGCCGAAGACCCAGCCTCGCCGCCTCCCTGGCGCTCGGTCACAGGGGCACTATTACATCTGCGACCTCAGGTGCTCTGGGAGTCCGTGTAGTACTCGGCCGATCCGACGATGCCTGCCGTGACCGCCTCACAGGGGGCACCCGCCGAAAGCTGCCCCCCCCAGGTCGAGAGGCCTCCCGGATCTGCGGGGCGCCCGAGCAAGAAGGAGTACTGGTCCTGGACGAAGTCCGTGAGGTACTCGTTGGAGCCGAGGATCGCCGCTGCGACAGAGGTCGGGGTTGCCCCCGAGGCGAGCTGTCCTTCCCAGATCGAGAGACCTCCGGGATCCGCAGGCCGTCCGAGAAGGACCTCGTAGAGCGCGTTCACGAAGGACGAAGCGGGCGTCGAGCCCGGGGTTGCCCCGGCGGACTTCGTCGAGTCGGCGTAGAACTCGCCCGAGCCGAGCAGGCCCGCCTGCACCGCCTGGTCGCTAGCGCCCGCGGCCATCTGGCCCACCCACGTGGCTATCCCTCCCGGGTCGGCAGAGCGCCCGAGGTAGGACTGGTACCAGCCGTTCACGAGGTCGGTCCGGTACTCGTTGGAGGTCGCGATGTCGTACGCCACCTGGGTGCGGCTCGTCCCCTGGGAGAGCGCGGCCAGCCAGGAGGACTGTCCGGCAGCGTCCGGCGCCCTGTCCAGCAGGTCCACGTAGGCGGCACACAGGAACGCTGTGTTACCTGTGTCGCCCGAGCACGCAGCAGACTGAGAGGTGTTGACGTCTGTGATCGAGACGACGTTCGAGGGCGCCGAGGTCCCGACCGCGTTCTGCGCCTCGACGTAATAGGAGTAGGTCGTGCCGGGGACCACGTTCGAGTCCACGTAGGAGGTGCCGGTCACGGTGGCGATGAGGCTCGCCGCTGTGCTCTGAGTGAAGCGGAACACCTCGTAAGAGGAGACAGGGGGGACCCCCGGCGAGGTGGGCGCATTCCAGTTCAACGTGATCGGCCCGTCGGACAGGACGAGGCCGTAGGGGGGCGAGGGCGGTATCGAGCCCGACGTATGGAAGGCCCGCAGCTCCTGCACTTGGCTTGCTCCTGTGTCGGAGATGAATGCGTCCCCGGCCGAGTCGATCGCCGGCCACTGCGGGACGTTGAGCCCGGTGAAGGGCAGGGTGACCTGGGTGGAAGAGCCTGCCGGCAGCTCCAGCACCCTGTGATTGCCGGTATCTCCCACGAAGAGGTCGCCCCCCGGGTCGATGGCCAGACCTACGGGCGTGTTGAGCCCGGTAAAGGGCACGGTGATCTGGGTCGTCGAGCCCTTCGGAAGCTCGAGCACGCGGTTGTTGAAACCGTCGCCGACGAAGACGTCCCCCGCCGGATCGACCGCCACGCCCCAAGCTCCACCGGCCCCGAGCCCGGTGAAGGGCAGGGTGATCTGGGTGGTAGAGCCGGCGGGCAGCTCCAGTATCCGGCTGTTAAAGCTGTCGGCTACGAAGACGTCCCCGGCCGAGTCGACGGCCAGGCCCCTAGGTTGGCTGAGCCCGGTGAAGGGCAGGGTGACCATAGTGGTCGAGCCCTTCGGCAGTTCGAATACCTTGTTGTTGCCGGTGCCCGCCACAAAGACGTCCCCGGCGGAGTCGACGGCCACCCCGGTCGGGAACGCGAGCCCGGTGAAAGGCAGGGTGACCTGGCTGGTCGAGCCCGCCGGCAGCTCCAGTACCCGACTGCTGCCGAAGTCGGCCAGGAAGAGGTCTCCCGAGGAGTCGACTGCGATCTGTTCTGGACCGTTGAGCCCGCTGAAGGGAACGGTGTTCTGGGGGTAGGGGTAATAGGGTGCCGCCGCAGACGGGGCGGCGGTCGCGAGGACCAGCCCAGGTGTGCCCAGGCAGACGGCAATTGCCAGGACACAGACGCGGCGACCGAGACCGCTCCTCTTGTCGATCATGGCTCTGGCGGTGTCATCCCGGGCGCGGTCCGCGCGGGCGGATCGATGCAGTTGCATGCCTGTCTCCTCGCTCAATTCGTCGTGGGTAGAGGCCGCCGCGGAATCGATAGGCGAAGGCTATATGCAAAGGTCGGGGGGAACCTGTGCTCGTCGTGCCCGCCGCAGGCGCCCTCTCACCGATCGAAGGCGCGTCGGGCAGGCGCCATGTCGAAGTACTCGCGCCACGCCTTGATCCGGCCGTCCTCGATCTCGAAGACGGCGCAGATCGGGAGGGTCACCGCCTTGCCGTTCAGCGTGATGTAGTCGGTTCGCTCGTTCATGACGCAGCTGTCGGAGGCAACCTGGTTGTGGACAATGAGCCGTCCGGGCGGCACGCCCTCGAATCCCGCCACCCACTTTCGGATCGCGTCCCCGCCCACGATCGGCTCGAGAGGGACGGCGTGGTAGACGGGATCCTCTGCGAAGCAGTCGAGGACGAAGCCGGTGTCGCGCCGCTCCCACGCGGCGATGAACTCCCGGATCAGTGAATCGTTGCGAGAAGCTCGGCCCCCTGTGGTCATGACGAGTCAGTCTTCCGGAGCGACCTGATATCGACGAGCCTCATCCTGCTGCCTGCAGCTCGGAGAGCACGTCGTTTCCTACAGCGGCGGTACCGCCGAAGAGGGACCCCTGGGTCAGGGTGCCGGCTGCGGATGCCAGATAGCCCGAGACTGCCGGAGGAAGCGGGCCGCTCGGCATCACGAGGAGCATCGGACCACGGCTCGTCGCCGTCCCGATGAGAACGCCGCCCGAGAGAGCGTCGTCGAAGGAGGCTCCGGTCGCAGCCCCGAAGCTCTTCGCATTCGGGAAGAATTTGCTCGCCACCGCGGCGGAGGTGCCGTAGAGATCGGTCCCGTAGACGGCGTTGGCGGAAGGGTCCGCTCCGGCTGCCGCGAAGGTGCCGCCGATCGCGTAGCGCGTGTCACCCAAGTGGGCTGCGAGATAGGAAGCGGTCTCGGGGGCCTGAGTGGGCCCGTCGGTGAGAAGGATCGCACCGTGGGCTGCGATCGCGGCTGGGACCGCCGAGAGTGCGTCGGCGAAAGCGGTCCCGGTCGCCTCGAAGACGGTCTGTGGGTCGCCGAGCTGGCCGGCGATCGCGACAGCGGTCGCGTACTCGTCCGAGCCCGCCACCCTCACGACTTTGTAGCCGACGCCCTGCAGCGCGCTGTCGATCCCGGAGGAGAGCGCGAGGTTCCCACCTAGGACGTAGACGGTGCCCCCAGACGGCAGCACGCGCTGGATCTCGGCGAGCACGCGAGGGTCGATCGTGCTCGACGTCGAGGCACCGGGGGTTATGAGCAGGGGCCCGCCGACGGACGCGGAGAGCGGACCGCCCGCGAGAGCGTCCGAGAAGAAGTCGGATCGTGCGAGAACGACGGCCTTCGCGGAGCCGGCCGCGGGGAACCCGGCCCGGGAGACCGCGATCGCGGTCCCGACGGCGTCGTTGCCGAAGATCCGGCTGACGGGCACCCCGGGGCCTGAGGACGATCCCTGGCCGCTCACAGTGATCGACCAGGAGCAATTGCTCAGGATCGCAAGGCTGAATGTTCCGGCGTCGCTGTAATTGTCCGAGCCACTGCCGCCGCTTCCCTGCTCGCTCGGACCGACGTCTGAGCTCTGATCGCCCGGGGGCGGGTTCACGAAGACCGTGAAAGCCCCCGAAGAGATCGCCCCAGCGCAGTTGTAGCTCCACGACAAGGTCCAGTTGCCGTTCTCTGAGAACTGCGCAGTGTCGCCGGAGTCGCCTGCCTGGGAGCTGTTGAACGTGGCGGTTCCGTTGACCGGCGGGGTTGACGATGAGCCGATCGTCATCGACCACTGGCAGTCGCTTATCACCGCCAGGTTGAAGGTGCCTGTGTCGCTGTAGTAGTCGGTCCCGGTTCCCGACTCCCCTTGCGTCGACGGTCCCACGTCGACGGTCGAGTTGCCGGACGGCTGGTTGACGAATACCCCGAAGATCCCTTGCGACCCGAGAGACGCGCAGTTGTAGCTCCAGCCGATCGTCCAGTTGCCGGTCTCGGCGAACTGTTGTGTATTGCCGGAGTCGCCTGTCTGCGCGCTCGTGAACGCGGCGGTTCCGTTGAGTGGCGGAGCCGAGGACGGGCTCACGGTTATCGACCAGGTGCAGTTGCTCTGCACCGAGAGGTTGAAAATGCCCGGGTCGGAGTAGTAGTCGGTGGCCGAGCCGGAGTTGCCGTACTCGTTCGGCCCCGCGTCGAAGATCGGATCTTCGGTGGGCTGGGTCACCGTCACCGAGAAGCTCCCCGGCGTTCCGAGCAAAGCGCAGTTGTAGCTCCAGGCCATGGTCCAGTTGCCTGTCTGGGAGAACTGAGGGGTCTGGCCCGAGGTTCCGATCTGAGCGCTCGTGTACGTCGCGGTGGCGGCGCTAGCCGGTCCGGCGGCGGTCACCGTGGCGAGCGCAGCGAGGACACAGACGAGGGCTCCTGCCGAGAGGTGTCGAAAGAGTCGAGGGGTCATGATCTAAAACTGACGGACACGGTCGTCCGGGGTCGGTGTCACAGCCCGCTGGGAACATGTCTCGAGGGCACTTGCCTTCGATCAGCAACACAAACTTAGAACACGAGGAGGAGCGCAATGTGCCAACTCTGTCAAGGCGGGACCATCGACGATGTGGTCTCCGACTTCGATCGGCAGATCGTCGAGCGCGGGTTCGCCATCGTTCCCGTTGGATCGAGCGCCCAGAGTCGAGGGTGGGCCTACACGATCGGTCTCATCGACGCCAGCGATCATCCCGAACTCGTCGTCGCGGGTTACCCTCTGGGGGAGGCTGTGACGGTTTTGGACGACATAGCGCGAGCCGTCATAAGAGGCAGCCGTCTCGACGCGCCCGACGACTCGATTCCCCACCGCGGACAGATAGGAGCCCGCTCCGTCCACCACAAGCATCTCAGTGGCAACCTCATGGCCGGATGGCACTGGTATTACCGCAGCGACGGGCGCAGTGGTCCCTCGCTCCGTGCCCTGCAGATCGTGCTCCCGGACGGGAAGCACTGCTTCGAGCATCAGACGACCCAGCCGAAGTTGGACAACCCCCGGCACACCTCCTACTCAGGCATGAGCCGCCAGGAGCGACGGGGTCACAGCGCTCCGAGCAGTGGTCCGCGCGCTCCAGCCGTCAGAAGAGGAGTAGGTGGTATTACAGAATTATAATGGTAGAATGGTGGAAATGAGCTTGAACATCAAGAACGAGCAGGCGGAGCGCCTTTCTCGACAACTGGCGACACTGACCGGCGAGAGCGTGACCCGCGCTGTGACCGTTGCCGTATCCGAACGCCTCGAGAGGGTCGGGCGGCAAGACGAAGGTGCCGCAGCCGAACGAATCGCCCGAATCCGGCAGATCGCCACAGACGCGGCGGGTCGTTGGACCGAGCCGAACCGAAGCGCCGAACATGGCGATCTGCTCTACGACGAAGCCGGGTTGCCCAAGTGATCGTGGACACCTCGGCGCTCATTGCAGTCCTCCGCGACGAGCCCGAAGCGGATCGCTTCGGCGAAGCCATGGGCCGAGCCACACCCCCGCGCGTCTCTGCTGTCACCTATGTTGAGGCCGCGGTCGTCGTCGACTCGAACCGTGATCCGGTGCTCAGTGGTCGCTTCGACGACCTGCTGTCGGTAGCGCAGGTCAAGGTCGAACCAGTCACCCAAGGGCAAGCGGAGATCGCGCGCCGGGCGTACCGCGACTTCGGCAAGGGCAGTGGGCACCCGGCCGGGCTGAATTTCGGTGACTGCTTCGCCTACGCCTTGGCCCGTGAAAGCGGCGAATCGTTGCTCTTCAAAGGTAACGACTTCGACCAGACGGATGTCACCCCGGTCCTGTAGGCCGGCATGCGTTGTACATCCTCACCGTTCCGGCGGTACGAAGCCACTGTCGCCCAGGAACCGGAGCCGCGTCCGGAAAGTGTCGCTAAGGAACCGAAGCCAGGGTGTCGCAGACCTACCGAAGCCAGGGTGTCGCAGACCTACCGAAGAAGCCAGCGTCCGAAAAGTGTCGCAGAGGAACCGAAGCCAGGGTGTCGCAGACCTACCGAGACTTCACATGACGAGGAGGCTTTCCTGTGGAGGCTTTCCGGCTGCCGCCGGTCCGGTCGGTGGAGACGATGGGACTCGAACCCACGACCCCCTGCTTGCAAAGCAGGTGCTCTTCCAGCTGAGCTACGTCCCCGTATTTTCGGAGTGTGACCTGCGATTTTACCAGGGCTCCCAAGAAACCGGGCTCAGTACAGCGCTCACACAATGCATAACTCCACCCGAGAGGGAGTCGGAGACGGAAAACGGTTCAGGAGAGCTGGAGAGGCTGGTGAGGTCGTCCGAGCGCACGGTCATCGGCAAAGGTGGGCATGTCCGCAATGGTTCAGCCCCGACCAGTAGGCGTCGGTGAGCCTGAGACGGTGCAGCCGCCCGGTATCACTCTCCCGACGATGAGGGAACTGGAGATCGGACCGAAGAATCGGCTGTCCTGAGAGTTTCCCCGGTTGTCGCCCAGGACGTAATACTCGTTCGGAGGAACGTGCTCGGTCGTGACGCCTGTGGTGAGCGTCCCCTTCGGTAGCCATGGCTCGTTCAGGGGTTGCCCGTCGATTATCACCTGTCCACTCGGTGACGAGATCGTCTCACCGGGAAGGCCGATCACACGCTTGATGAGGTCGGTCACACGCGGGGACACAGCGTCTGGAGGGGGTGTGAACACGACGATGTCCCCACGCGCTGGTCCATGCGTCGCGTAAGCACCCCTGTCGACGATCACTCTGCCCCGTATTGGGATAGCAGGCTCCATTGCGGCACTGGGCACGTAGAAGCGTTGGACGCTTCTGGGACATGGTGCTGCGCCTGACTTGGTTGAGGTCGTTGAAGACGTTGTCACGCGTCCAATGGCATACGCACCTCCAGCAATGACGGCGACCAGTGCGACGATGCCAGCGATGCGGAGAGTGCGGCGGCTAACCGAGAAGGTCAAGTGGTCTTTCGGCTCGCTGACCTCACCTGGACCGCCACTCATCGCTCGTTACCTTACGACCACAGCAAACCTATCCCCCTGTCCGACGCTGCCGTGCTTCGAGATGGGGAGGTGGCATATCGTGCGGTCTAAGGAGCAACCACCGTCACGGCCAAGTTGATCACGCCTGCGGTGGAATCGTGCAGGCTGTCGTTTGGCTTCACTTCCGCTGGAAGCGATTCACCGGTCACGAGGCATTCTGCACCCAGTTGCCCGGATATGTGAAGGTCTGAGTGGACGCGTGTGGTCCGGTTGTGGTTTCGGTAATGGAGGTGAACACGCCCTTCACCGGATCGGATAGGACGATCATGGCGGGGTACAGTGTTTGCGAGCCGCTCGCACAATCAGGGACACAGTTCTGATAAGTCCAAGTGCCGTTACCCACAGCTTGGGTGCCTGTCCACGACAACCATGTAATGCCGGTCACAATGTCTCCAGCGTCGCCGCTGAAATCCATTTCGGTCGGTTCGCGCCCCGTCCAAGTCTGCTGTCCACTTGGTTCGACAGCAATGAGCACCGGAAGTGCCCCGATGGTCGAGAGTGGGGTGCTCGGCGTGGTTGTGATTGTCGTTGATGTCGCCGTGGTCGAAGCCCCCGTGGTCGGTGTCGCATTGGTCGACTTAGAAGAGGAGGAGCTGCACGCTGATAAGAGGATGGCAGCGGGAACTACGAGCGCTATCCCAGCAACGCCAGGACCCAGCGACGAATGCCGTCTCATCTAACCCCCCGATGAACTGATAAGACGACGCGTAGTACGACCAGAGTGTACTGGACTGGACTGGACTGGACTGGACTGGACTGGACTGGACTGGACTGGACTGGACTGACTTCCCCCTTCCCCTGGAGTGCCCCACAAACCTGTGCGCGGAGCCGATATCCACCGTTGCTTCGACCGACTCAACACTCGCTCGCTATTGCACTGTCGTGTTCGAGATTCCAGTCATGGTTGTCCAACCAAGGTGGGGAAGCACGCGTCGAGAAGGGAGAAGCTGAGTGCTCGCGCGCAATCGTCAGCCATTCTTGACGTCGTGTGTCGGGACAAAGAATCCTCGTACACGTCCGCACGGTAAACACTTGATCACGACCCAGCCAGAAATCTGGGCCGTCGGTGATCTTGTTTGTCAGGCGGCTCTCCTGGCTGGCCTCGCTCTCGGTGTTGTCCCGCGTGCAGGCGTAGCCGTTGTCGCTCTGTGGATGGGTCTTCTAGCTGGCCTGGTTGCCCTCAGCATCGCGTGAACGAAGTCGCGCTGCGCCTTTAGGACGTCGTCGGTGAAGTCAAAAGCGCCCTTTACCAGCTCACGCATGATCGGCATGTCCATGGGCATGGCATCGCCGACTGCCCTCGCCCACTTGCGACCGGCCTCAAGGACGGATTCCTCCGACCTGCGGACCATCTCAAAGAGTTCCTTCTCCCTCTCCTCGGTCTCATGAAGGGTTGTCATCTCAATCACCTCCCCTCAGAAGCACACTCCCTTAATCCCAGCGTGGGCCGGATGCCAGCGGGGTGCCAGGGCCGAATGGCCCTGTCGGAACCGCAGCGACTCTCCCGATGGTGTTCGTTCCGTCGACACGATAGGGAGAGAGTGGACCTCAGCCACCACTCGGTGCACTTGATCGAGCGTCGCCCGTGGCCGTTTTGGGTCCGTCGGGCGAGATGATCGTCAACGTCATGGCGACCTTCGCCCAGTTCGAGCGGAGGCAGACCGGTCAACGGACTGGCGGATGGCATGTGACGGGAACCATCCGCGCTAGCGGGGCGTCCCAACAAGCTGTCTGTTATATGCAGGAGGTGGATCTTGACCCATCGATGGTTGTGGGTTTCCTCAGGGGCGATAGCGATAGCCATATCGCTGTCTGCTTGCGGCAGCGGGTCAGGGGTGGTCCAGGGTCAAGTTCTCGTGTTTTCCCCCGTTCCTCATCCAGGGTCGACCACCTCTGTTCCCGTCGCGCGTTTCACGACCACGGTCGAAGCGAAGAAAGGTGGTCGGGTGATCGCACGCGAACGGGTGCTCCCCGGACGGCGATTTCGATTCGATCTGTCGCCGGGCGCCTATGAGCTGACCGCTTCTGGTGCCTATAACTGCGCGGCTTCGGCGACTGTGCGCTCTGGCGAAACGACAAACGTCGATGTCCGCTGCGTCGAGCCATGAGGCGGTGGTCCGCGTTGGTCGTTTGGGATGTGGGTTGACCACGCCTCAGGACCTCGAGCGCTGGGTGTACACCGGGCTCACTCACGGCAACATCGGCGGGAGCGCGTCCATCAGCGACTTCGTGGCCTGGACGACGGACGGCTTCGCCGGCGATCCCTCACCTGGTCATTACACACCGGTGGGAATCGTGACCAACCCAGCGACGGTGACAAACATCTGCAGCTAGGGGCTATGGCGGGCCAAGATTCGAAGCGTCCCGGCTGGTAGACGGCACAACTCTGACGGACGTAACCCTCTGTTCAATTGAATTTCGCTCGAAGTTCTCTCAGTGGTAGGGAAACGGAAAGACGCGGTTCGTATGATCAACGAAGTAGCCCCGTGAAAGGACTGCGATCATGCCGACCACGTCAGAAGCAACTGGCCAGGCAACTTCGGCCGCGGACGAAACCACCGACGCTCTAGAGGGCGTTTATCACTCGCTGCGTAGCAGTGAGGCGACGGGCGAGGAAGCCATCGCCGCGACCATCCACGCGTTCACCGACTTACTTCGGGAAGCCGTGCCTGTCGCGATGAGCCAGCCGGCTCGCTTCGTGGACCTCAGCTTGGAGCTCGCCCAGCAGACGATCAATTTTCAGCGCCGCCTGATTTACGAGGTTCTGTCAGGTATCCAGCGAGTTATGACAGAAGCGTGGTCTGACATCGAAAGTGATCAGCCCTTTAAGGCCGAGAGGGTCCGTGGAGCAGAACCGCGGGGCCGTACCGCCCGCCGCGCTGCCTGATTCAGACATCCACCTCCCCTGAAGGCTGGACAGAGAGCGAATCGCGGTAGCACTGCGGGCCGGGTGTCACTTCGGTGTGTGGGCGACGATGCGGCGCAGCGTCCGACGTCCCAACGCGCTCATCGCTGAGTTGGTGTCGACGTAATACCAGACGGCTCCCAATGCCTGCTCGAACGCCCAAGCCTTGCTGCGCTCCCACTCCAGGTCGTCTGACCGCAGCTCGGCACGGAAGATCGCTCGCGGCCCGTCGTCGAGCAGGTGCCAACCTGCGATGACGTCCAGAGCGGGGTCCGCCGGGCCGAAGCCACCGGTGTCGAGGATCCCTGCCAGCCGGCCGCCATCCACGAGGACGTTGGCCGGAATCAGATCGCCGTGGGTCATAACGTCTGGTGAGGTCCGTGGCAGGTCACGGAAGTAGCTCCACAACTCTGCAAGCCGTGACGCGTCGAGGAGTCGCTCGCTATTGCGAAGGCAAGTCTCCATCCACTCATCGTGGTCGTGAAGATCACCGCCCCGGTTCCCACCTTGGAACCGACGGCCGTCGGTGTCAACCCTTCGCAGTGCAGTCACCAGGGCGGCTAGGTCGCGGGCGAACTCGACGCTGTTACATGATCCGCCGTTGGTGGCGACTGCGCCGTTCAGCCAGGTCTGCACTGACCACGGCAGCGGGTAGCCTCGGCCAGGCTCGCCGATGGCGACCGGGAAGGGCGCTGGGAAAGGCGAATTGAGCGCGAACTCTGCGCTGGCCCGAGCTCGGTCTTCGAGTACCTGCCGGGTCGTTTCAGCGTCAGCAGCGCGCAAAGGGAGGCGTGCGGCGAACTCCTCACCGATCCTGAATATCGCGTTCACCGTACCGCTGGATCGGATACGGAGAATCTGCTTCTGCGCCCACTCGGGAAACTGGCTGCCGATCAGTTCCCGAACGGACTCGTCGGAGATGTCGATTTCGTCTTCGTGCAAGGTCACCAAGTCCGAGTCTGGTCGTGCGGCGAGCCAGAGTGATAATGCTCCGCCGCCAAAGGCCCACGATGGTCTCTCGCGGACTGGGATTATTGCGTCAACAGACGGGCTCCAGCTGGCACGATGTCCCTGGTGTGGACTCCGGGTCAGACAGTGGTACATCAAGAGGTGTGGGCTGGGCGGATCTGGGCCGCCCGGCCGCTCATCGTCGTGGAGGACACGGAGGATCGCCTCCTTCTGTGGATGCCGAAAGGGACCCAGCGGAAGGTTCCTGTGACTCCACCGACTCGGCCGGATCCTCCGGCGCGCAAGGACCGGGTCATCGAGAACCTCGCCCGCTGCGACTGGATGCTCGGAGAGCAAACCTGGGACGTCTCGTGCCTGTGGATCCTCCGTCCAGGAGACTGGCACGCCGTCTGGGTCTCGTGGGTCCAGCCCGGAGTGCATCTCGGCTGGTACGTCAATCTGCAACATCCGTTTCGCCGCACGAAAATCGGGATCGAGGCGATGGACATGATGCTCGACATCGTGGTCGAGCCCGACAGAACCTGGCGATGGAAGGACGACGACGAGTTCGAAGAGATCCTCGAGCGCGGGATCTTCGATCCTTCGACCGGTGAGCGAGTTCGAAACGATGCCGAGGAGATGATCGGTCGGATCGAACAGTGGGGCTCGCCCTTCTCTGAACCTTGGACGTCGTGGCAGCCTCACCCTGACTGGTCGATTCCGCATCTGGTCGAGGGGTGGGACGACCCCGAACGATGACGCGTGGATGCCGGGGATCACTCGGCGGTGAACTCTCTGTCACGCAGACTCGGCCCTTGGTCGTTCGAGTCGAGAGGAGGTAGGGCATGAACCGCAAGGCAACGCTGGAAGTGATCCTCGACTGCTCCGACCCGCAGAAGCTGATGGGATTCTGGCGGGAAGCACTTGGCTACCGCGTCCACTACTCAGAGCCATCCTTGGCGGTCCTCGTGCCCCCAGACGCGAACGCGTACCCGCTCCTTCTCCAGCGTGTGCCCGAGCCGAAGGCCGGGAAGAACCGCATGCACGTGGACATCGTCACCGATGATGTAGCGGTCGAAGTCGAGCGGCTGGAAGCGCTCGGCGCACGGCGACTCCACGATGGCGTCCGCAGCTTCGGGCCCACTCGCTGGGTCACGATGGCAGATCCCGAGGGCAACGAGTTCTGTGTCTCCACCGGCGTCGACTGGTGAGTCGTCTCCTGACGTGGGACCGCCTGTACCGGCTCGTCATCGCCACGCCGTTGGCGACCAAGTAGCGGGGTTCATCCGCCCCTCATCCCGTGCGGCGCCCGCCGATCATGCCGAAGCTCGACAGACCCCGCGAGTGGCCGCGTTTGGCCTGGTGTGGCGCCCAGCTCCAGCGCCGCGCCGCCACAAAGGCGCCGGCGACACCCCAAATCGCCATCACCAAGATGTCGTGCCACGACCAGCCCGTCACGCCCTTCCGAACGATCGACGCGTCGTACACCGAGAGGATCAAGTGCCGGACGGGGAAATAGGACGAGAACTTCGCGAGCCCCGAGCTCGCCGATATGGGAAACCAGAGGCCGGACAGGAACAGCAACACGAAGAAGACGATGCTCGTAATCGGCGCCCCTGCTTCCTGGTTCGGTATGAGGGTGCTCATGCCCAACCCGACACAAGTGAACGAGACGGCTCCCACTACCAGGGCGACGACGAAGGCGGCGACGTTGTGGGGGAACGGCACGTTGTAACCAAGTCTCCCGATCAAGAGCACCAAAATCACTTGAGCGGCCGAGATGATCATGGTGCTGGCGGAGACGGCTGCCAACATGGCCCAGGTCGGCAGCGGCGAAAGGCGCAGCCGCTTCAACAACCCCATCTCCCGCCGCACGACGATGTTTATCGCCAATGTGTTGAAACACGCGGCCATGACCCCGTAAGCGATGAAACCGGGGACGTAGTACTTGATTATGAGGCCACCACCGATCGCGCTGCTGCGCTGGTGCCCGGTGCTCGAGCCGACAAGAACGAGAAAGACCACGGAGAACCCGACCGTGAAGATGGCGCCGATGGGGTTGAGCCAGAAGTTGAGCTGCTCGTAGTAGATCTGGCGGCCTACGAGCTTGAGGTCAGCCTTACCTCGAAAACGGGCGCTGAGGATTGTGCCGCTCATCACGAGCTCCCGACCGAAACAGAAGCGGCGTCGGAATCGGTGTCCGGCTGATACCCCGTGAGCCGGAGATAAACGTCTTCGAGAGTGAGCCGTTCCACCGTCAACCCCACGACGCTCACCTTCTCCCGCAAGGCCCAGTTCGTGAGAGCGGCAAGAACCTCGATCTCCTTGTCAGTCTTGATCTCGTACACACCGTTGGTCGAAACCGTCGCAGGTATGGGAACAGGTGGGTGTCCGTCGGCGTCGGCAAGGCGGAACCGGATGCTCGACTCGCCGACGTCGCGGCCCCCCAGCGACTCTGGGGTTCCCTCGGCGATGATGTGACCGGAATTGATGACAGCGACGCGATCGGCAAGGGCCTCGGCTTCGTCCATGTAATGGGTCGTGAGGAGCACCGTTGTCCCCCCGCCGGTGAGTGCCCGGACCACGTCCCAGGCCCCGCGGCGTGCCGAAGGGTCGAAGCCTGTGGTGGGCTCGTCGAGGAAGAGCAGAGCGGGGTTCCCTACGATCCCGAGGCCGAGGTCCAGGCGGCGCTGCTGGCCACCCGAGAGCGATTTCACCCTGTCGTCTGCCTTCTCCGCGAGACCCACCAGCTCGAGGATTTCGTCGACGGATCGTGGGTTCGGGTAATAGCCGGCGTTGCGCGTGAGGGCCTGGCGTACCGACAGGAACGGCTCCACGGCTAGCTCCTGGAGCACGACCCCGATCCGCTCGCGCAAGTGCCGGCTGGTTCCGGCATCGGCTGGGTCGTCGCCGAGCACCTCGACGCGGCCACCGTCGCGCTTTCGGAAACCCTCGAGGATCTCGATCGTGGTGGTCTTGCCCGCGCCGTTGGGGCCGAGCAGGGCGAACACCTCACCTTCGTTCACCTCGAAGGTGACACCCTTGACCGCGTCGACTCCCTCGTAGGTCTTGGTTAGATGCTCGACCGCAATGGCTGGCACACGACCTCCTTCTGGCTCAGGCGATCCCCAGCAGCTCGGCACCGTTGAGCCAGAAGAACCGCTCCTTGGTGTCGTCGTCGAAGCCGTCGAGCTCTGCACCGAAGCGCTCGAAGGGGCGCTTCCCACCCTCCGGGTGCGGGTAGTCGGTCGAGAACATGAACATCTCGGGGCCGCACTGGTCGATGAGCCAGGCCGTGTCCTCGAACGAAAAAGGCGTGAAGCGCACCTGACGTCGCAGGTACTCCGAGGGCAGCATGGGCAATGCCTTGAGGCCGGGCTCCGACCGCGAGAAGGACCGGCATGCGTGGTCGACGTTGCGCAGCAGTCCCGGGACCCACGAGGCCCCCAGCTCGATGGCGCCGCCGTGCAGCCGCGGGTGGCGCTCGAAGACACCGTCGAGAGCTAGGCAGGCGAGGAAGCGCTCGGGCGAATGGTGCAGCACTGGGAAATCCTTGGCGCGCAGGTTCTCGCCGCCGCCGAGCCAGTCCTTGGGCAGCGGGCGGCCGTTGTTGTGGAAGGCCTTCGGCAGGAGCTTGCCGCCTCCGACATGCAGGACGAAAGGCACGCCCGCCTCCGCCAGTCGGGCCCACACGGGCTCGACGTCGACGTGCGCCGGTGAGAAGTCACCGGGGGCATCCGAAGGGATCCACACGGCAGCGACACCCTCGGCGAGCGCCTCGTCCAGAGCGTCGACCGCCAGAGTGGGGGACCGCAAAGGCAGGAAACCCACTGCCTTTAGACGCGGGTCGTGGTTGCAAAAGTCGACCATCGCCCGGTTGAGCGCCCGAGTGCCGCCGTAGAGCAGGTCGAGGTCGTCGCTGCCCGTGAATTGCCCCAGCGAGAAGGTGGGGAAGACGAGCTGCGCGGAGATGCCGAGCGCGTCGAGCACCCTGGTACGCACTTCAGCATCCAGGGCGCCGGGCGCCATCCATCCTTTCGGACCGCTGAGGACGTCCGCCGTGACATCGCTGTCGCGCTGCTTCTCCCACAGTGTCGGCAGCGACGACATGAGCTCGGCTGCGCCGGTTCCCGCCTTGTCGAAGCCGAGCGGACGCAGTCGCTCGCGCACACCGGGATCGGCGTAGGTCGGGAGCCATTCGTCGACCTCCATGAGGTGGCTGTCGGCGTCGAACACGGCAGAGCTGCGCATGACTCTCCCTCCGATGGCGTAGCGGCGGCGACGACAATGGTATTCGGAGGCGGCTGGCCGGACATTCTCCGGCTTCGGTCACCCTTGACTAGCATCTCGCCGGAGGATGTGCGCGGGAGGGGGAGCCTGGCATGAGCATCCGAACCCTGCGGGCAGTCGCGGCAACGCTGGCGGTGGCCCTGGGAGCCATGGCATGTGGGTCGTCATCGAGCTCGGGCGCAACGTCGGCACCAAAGGGGTTGCCAAGCTTCTACGCCGTCCCCGATGGCGTGGCCACGAAGCAAGCAGGAGCGCTTCTCAAATGGGAGAAGATCTCGGTGGCCGGAGTCCACGGGACGACCTATCGGGTCATGTACGTCTCGACCGACGAGAACGACGGGCCGGCGGCAGTCACAGGCCTGATCTTCGTACCCAGCACCCCGCCTCCTAGCGGCGGCTACAAGATCGTGAGCTGGTCGCATGGAACCAACGGCATGGCCGATCAATGCGCCCCCTCGCTCGATCCCGCCAGCGCGGTTGTGTCGCTCACGAGCCTCAACGACCTGCTCGATCAGGGGTGGGAGGTCACCGCGAGTGACTACCAGGGTGAGGGCACGCCACCAGGTCTGCTCCCATACTTGGTCGGCGACCTCTCTGCGCGCAACACCATCGACATCGTCCGCGCGGCCCAACACCTTCCCGCGGCGCACGCCAGCACCACGTATCTCGTGTGGGGTCATTCAGAAGGCGGCCAGACGGCCATGTTCGCTTGGAATCTCGGCCCGAGCTACGGGTCCCAGTCGGGCCTAAACCTGGTCGGGGTCGTGGCCGGGGCGCCCCCTTCCCAATTCCAGTACATCTACGACGCGCTGCAGACAAGCCCCTACCGCTTCTACCTGTTCATGGCCGCCGTCGGCTTCAACACTGCATACGGCAGCAATGCTGCACCGCTCAACCAAGTTCTCACGTCGAAAGCCATAAACCTCATCCCGGACCTGAGCAAGGGCTGTTTCAACTATTTGGAGTCGACGTTCGACAAGTACTCGATGACAGAACTCGTGAAGGCCAATCCTTTCAACGTATCGGCGTGGAAGCCGCTCCTCGCGGCCAACGACCCAGGAGACTTCTCGACATCCAACGCCGTGCCACTGCTCATCTACCAGGGTGGATCCGACGAGCAGATCCCCGTCGTCTCGACTCAACTCCTGGCATCCCACTTGTGCGGTCTCGGGCAAGACCTCGAACGATGGATCTATCCGGGTCTCAGCCATACCGGAGTCATACCCGTCTCCGCCAACGACATGATCCATTGGATGACCGATAGGTTCGCCGGCGACCCCGATCCCGATCCGTATCAGCCCACCGGCGAGGCAGGCATCCAGACGACGACCTGTCCGAGCTGAGGATCAGGCGGCCGAGAGAGGCTCGGGTGATCGAGACGCAAGGACTCACTCACCTCCATATCTACGTGACGGACCTCGACCGTTCTCTGCGCTTTTATCGCGAGGTGTTCGGGTTGGAGGAGATCTCTCGCGACGGACCAAAAATGGTGTTTCTGCGCCCGCCCGGCAGCTCGGACACAGGTACATTGAACGAGGTACCGGAGAAGGCCGTTAGGAGCGGAGGACTGGATCACTTCGGCTTCCGGCTGGCAGACAAGAGTCAGCTCGATCGAGCAATCAAAGAGGTTGAACAGGCCGGAGGGCGCTTGGTCGAGCGGGGCGAGCATTCATCGGGCGCCCCGTACGCCTACATGCTCGATCCCGACGGCTACACGATCGAGTTGTAGCTGCCGCCTCCGTCCCTCCTTACCCCAGGAGCGCGGCCAGGACCAACGTTCGCAAATTGGGTCGCGCTCAGGTCCTGCATCAGGCGAGCGACTGCGGGGGTCAAGCAGGTCAGGTTGGCTGAGTTTTGCGCCAAAGCTCGCATCTCGACGCGACCGGCTGCCACGCCGTGAGCGTTACAACCGGCTGGAATCCTCGAGGGATGTCCTCCTCGCAGACGGGAAGGCCCGACGAACCCACAGGGCGCGTGGTGCATCGCACCACCTCTCTTCTGCTCAAGCCCACTACTAGCCAGACCCGTGGGCTGCTCCGCCTACTTCGCCTTCAGTGCGAGCTGTACAACTCGGCCCTCGAGGAAAGACGGGGTGCTTGGAAGTGGGAGAGGCGAAGGGTGGGTCGCCTCGAGCAGTACGGGGCTCTCACCGGTTTCGACCACCCGGTGCTCGAGTTCGGCGTAGTCGCCGCCAGAGGCACCCTCTTGCGCCTCGACCGGGCCTTTTCCTCGTTCTTCAGGCGCCTCAAGACCGGCCAGAAGCCGGGGTTTCCGAGGTTTCGGGCCCAGAGCCGATTCGACTCGGTCGAGTACCCCGATAAAGCGAACTGGAAGCTAGACGAGAGGCGCCTCTACCTGCACGGAGTCGGACACATCCGCTACCACTGCTCCAAGCGCGGCGTGAGAGGAACCCCGAAGACCCTCGTCGTCAAGAGGGAGGGACGAAGGTTCCGGGCCTATGTGGCCTGCGAGCAAAGGCCGAGAGGCCACTTCCTGCGACTGGCAAGGCCGTCGGGATCGACCTAGGTGTGGAGAACCTCCTCGCCACCTCAGATGGCGAGCTCATCGAGAACCCCCGCCTTTTCTCCGCCTCAGCAGAGAAGCTCGCGTGCGCCCAGAGGCTTGTGGCGGGGAGGGCGAAGGGCTCTAACAGAAGAAGAAAGGCTGTTCTTGCCTCGGGCGAGGTGAACCGAAAGATCGCAAGACAGCGGCGCGACCACCTGCACAAGGTGTCTCGGAGCCTCGTCGACTCCTACGACCTCATCGCCCACGAGGACTTAGATATCAAGAACATGATCAAAAGGCCAGCTCCTAGGCCTGACGGATCCGGCGGATACGAGCCGAACGGGTCCAAGGCAAAGAGCGGTCTCAACAGAGAGATCTCCTCTGCGGGATGGGGGATGTTCATCTCGATGCTCACCTACAAGGCGGAAGGTGCCGGTAGGACCCTCGTCGCGGTGGAACCCCGATACAGCTCACAGCGCTGCAACAGATGTGGGGACGTGAGCAAGGAGAACCGACGAGGTGAGAGGTACTCCTGCAGAAAATGTGGTCACCAGGATCACGCCGACATAAATGCAGCGAGGAACGTCCTCGGGGCCGGCTTGGCCCTTCACCCTGTGTGAGAAGCACCAATTTGGGTGCAAAGCCCCTAAGGGCTTTGGTCCCTTTCGGACGGTCCGGCGTTCGGCGGGTACCCGGCCTCCTCGACCAGCGGGAGGCGCAGCCACGAGATCATCTGTTTGACCTGGTCGTAGGCCGCCAGGCGGGCCTCGACGGTCCCAGCTGACTCGGCACTTTCGATCGGCTCCCACAACCTGTGGACCATCGAAGGGCCGATCTCCAGGAGTCCACCGCTCCCGGAGGTCGCGTACCGGGCGAGCACGTAGCGGGCGAGCGCCCCGACCGGTACCCCGATCGCCTCGCCGAGCCGGCGCAGGGTGCCCAACGGGTCCTGGGTCGAGTACAGCGCGATGTCGGCCTTGTAATTGGCATCGGGGTCGTCCGGGGCCCACGGACCATCCCACGCTTCGAGTACGACGGTCTCTCGGCTCGGCGTCTCCATGTCTCCATCCTGGCTCACGACGACGTCAGGTCGTGGGCGACCATCTGGAGGAACACCACGACGCGCGGGCCCCACTCGGAGGCGATCGAGTCGGGGATGTTGAAGACGTGGTGCAGGCGTACCGCTCTCATCGTCGAGTATCCGGAGCGCTTGCCGAACGTGGCCGCGCTCTGCCCGCAGCAGTCGCCGTCTGCGAGGAAGACGTAGTCCGGATTCGCCTCGATGAGCGACTCGGTGGAGAGCTGCGGGTAGTCGTTCCCGCCGGAGCTCGCCGGGTCGGCGATGTTCACCATCCCGAGGGACTTGTAGAGGCTTCCGATGAAGGTGTTGGACGTCGCCGTGTACAGCGTCGGGTCCAGCTCCTGGTAATAGGTGGCTCCGCGCCCGCGTGATCCGACCGAGCGGACGATCGCCTCGAGCCGGCTGCGGATCGAGGAGTTCTCGGCCGCGGCCGCCGACTCGTGTCCGGTCGCCTTTCCGAGCATGGTGATCTGGGAATAGGTGTCGGCAATGGTCGTCGCAGGGGAGAGGATCAGCGTGGGGATCCCGAGACCCGCGAGCTCCGAGGCGATCTTGCCCGTCTCGTCCTGTGCGAGGACCACGAGGTCCGGATGAAACGGCACGTAGCTCTCCGGCCCCGTCTCGAAACCGGTGAGCCCGGTCCGAGGCGCGTTCGGCGGGTCAGCCGAGTACTTGTCGACGGCCACGACCTGGGGACCCGCACCGATGTCGTAGAGCATCGACGTCGCAGACGCCGACAGCGACATGACGCGGGTCGGACGCGCCGGGATGGTTACAGCACCGTTCGCCGCGTTCACCGTGACGGGGAACACCGCGCTGGACGAGGAGTCCGGCGTCGTCGGGTGCGAAGAGCTCGACGAGCCACAGGCGGTCGTGAGGCCGGCTGCTATGGCGAGCGATGCGACGAGAATTATCAGTCGTTTCACGGATTCCTCCTGTCGGTCGAGGGATCGGTGCTCGCCGACAGGGGCCCCGTCGTACGACCGCTGCGTTCCTCGACGCCCTTTGGTCGCCACCGACGGACCAGGCGACCTGGCTCGTCCTCCCATGGAGGAACGTCAGTTGCGGGACAGCGCCGGGCTCACACCGGACTTCGCTGGCCAGTCGGTTGCGCCGCCAATGTAGGCAGCAGGGAAGTGTCCGGCAATTCCGTTATGGCCCCGCTTCGGAGAACGGCTGGTGAGCGTGGTGAGCGTTCCCTACGGCACCTGAGATCCGGCGGCTGCCCCCTTTGCGGCGACTGCACCGGCGGCGAGGACGAAGCGCTCGGCAAGCTCCGGAGCGGCGACGAGGAGCTGGTGCAGGTAGCCGGCGAAGATGGTGTCTGATGCGAATCCACCCCTTCCGGATCCGAAGCGGGCGTCGACCTCGAGAGCGTCCCCGGCGGGCTCGGTGACCGTGCGGTGGAATTCGTGCCCGCGAAGGGTGGTCCCTACCGGACCGAGGGGGCTTCGAACCCGCGTCGTGGCGCTTCGGTACCCGATGGTGAGTCGATCCGTCATGCGGGCTTTCGTCGCAATGGCGCCGACCATCGGAGTGTCGTCCAGGGTTTCGCAGAGCCACAGCAAACCTCCGCACTCGGCCCAAGCGACCATCCCCCCGCGAAGGGCGTCTCGGACCGAGTCGTTCAGCGAGCGGTTCTCCGCCAACTCACCGGCGAAGACCTCGGGGAAACCGCCTCCTGCGTAGAGCGCGTCGCAGCCTTCGGGCAGCGACTTCTCGACCAAGGGGTCGAACCGCACCATCTCGGCCCCCGCCTGTTCGAAGAGGGCCAAGTTCTCGGGATAGACGAAGCTGAAGGAGGGTCCCGATGCGAGCGCGATCCGCGCCGCTCCAACGCGTCGCGCCGATGGCAGCTCGTCTGTGGCAAGCGGCGAGGCGGAACGAGCGATCCTTGCAAGTGCCGCCAGATCGCAGTGAGCACTCATCGCCGCTCCGATCCGCTCGACGGCGGCCCGAACCTCGTCGCGTTGCTCGGCGACCGGCACCAGGCCGAGATGACGCTCCCGCCAGGTGAGGTCGTCGTCCTGGGGGATCGCCCCGAGCACCGGTATCCCGAGAGGATCGAGCGCCTCCCGGCACAGGGTCGCGTGACCCTCGCCCGCGACGCGGTTGAGGATCACCCCGGCCACCTCCACACGAGGGTCGAGGCTGCGAAAGCCGTGGACGACCGCCGCCACCGAGCTGCTCATAGTCCAAACGTCCACGACGAGGATCACCGGAGCATCTAGGCGCCGAGCGACGTCCGCCGTCGAGCCGTCGACCTCTGGTTGACCCGAACCGTCGAACATGCCCATCACGCCTTCGACGATCAGGACGTCCGCACCCTCTGCCGCGGAGGCCGCCATGGGCGCGAGCAGGTCCTCGCCTGCCAACCAGGCGTCGAGCGAGCGCCCCGGCCGGCCGGTTGCGACGGAGTGGTAGCTCGGGTCGATGAAGTCGGGCCCGACCTTCGCGGAGCCGACGCGCATGCCGCTCTTCCGGAGCGCGGCCATGAGGCCGGTGGCCACCGTCGTCTTGCCGACCCCGGAGCCGATTCCGGAGATCACGAGGCGCGGTCCGAGAGTCGGCACGCCCCATGGTGGCACGCCCGAGTCTTCTGGCGTCCCGGGAGGGCTCGCGCTCTCGGTAGCGCAGGGTGGGCCCGCTGGGGCACGATCGCGCCATGAGGATCGTCTCGCTTCTCCCGTCGGCCACCGAGATCGTCTACGCGCTGGGTCTCGAGGACGATCTCGTGGGGGTGACCCACGAGTGCGACTGGCCCCCCGAGGCGAAGGACAAGAGGCACGTGTCTTTCTCCGAGTTGCCACCTTCCGCCGATCCTTCGGAGGTCGACCGACTCGTCAGCGCAAGCCTCGGGGACGGGCATCCGATCTACGGCCTGGACAACGAAGCGATCCGTGAGCTTCGCCCTGACCTCGTGATCAGTCAGGACCTGTGTGCTGTGTGTGCAGTGCCCTCGGGACACGTGAACGAGGCCCTCGACATCCTCGGCTGCCGGGCAGAGGTCGTATCACTCGATCCGAGCTCGCTCCACGAGGTCCTCGACTGCATGCTCACGGTCGGCGCAGCTACGGGGACCGAGGCTCGCGCGAAGCAGATCGTCGAGACCTTGCGAGAGCGACTCGCCTCGGTGGCGGGGGCTGTCGGCGGGCTCGAGCGCCCCCGCACGTTCGCCCTCGAGTGGTCCGATCCACCTTTCAACGGGGGTCACTGGGTCCCCGAGATGATCGAGCGCGCCGGCGGTGAGCCCGTGCTCGGGTGTCCGGGAACACCTTCGGTGCGGGTGAGCTGGGATCAGATCGCGGCCGCCGCCCCCGAAGTCGTCGTCTTCATGCCCTGCGGCTACGACCTCGAACAAGCCTCGACCGAGGCCCAGAAGATCCTCAGGCGGGACGAGCTCGGTGGCGCTCGGGCGTTCTTCAGCGTGGACGCGAGCTCTTACTTCTCTCGACCGGGCCCGCGCCTCGTAGACGGTGTCGAGATCCTCGCATCAGCGCTCCACCCGGGCGCGGTGGACGGTGCCCCTCCTTCATCGCTTCGCCGTCTTCGCTAGGAGTTAGTTAGTTAGGTGTAGGAGAACAAGAGGGTGTTGGAGCTGCCGGCTTCGGTCACGACCTTGACCACCACGCTGGAGGGGCCACCCGAGAGGCTCGGCACCGTGACTGTGCACCTGCTCTGGACGGGACAGCTCGTCGGGGCCTGCGCCTCCCCGAAGTAGGCCTGGATCCTTCCGTCCGGGCTCAAGAAGTTGGTCCCCGAGATCGTCACGGTCCGTCCTGCGGCTCCCGAAGACGGGGTGATCGAGGTGATCTGCGGCGGGCCGTCGGCACTGACAGGGCCACCGGGATTGACAGAGGAAGGAAGCGTTGTGGAGACGGCGGGATTCGAGGCCGATCCCGGACTCGAGTTCGAGGAAGCGCCGTTGCGTTGGGCTGACGTTCGTGCCGGTGTCGACTGCTGACCCGATGCGTAAGGCGACGACGACAAGCTCGAGCTGCCGGACGTGTTCAAAGCGATGACGGTGGCGCTCAGGGCGACGACGATCGCTCCGAGCGCGAGCAGTCCCGAGCGAATTGCATGCTCGGTGGTGTACCGCTTCCACGAGGGTGTGCGGGGCATCCCCGTGACGCGTTGGGTCGCGTCGGTGTTCTCGGTGTGCCCGGCCTCGTCGGACCACATCGGGCCCAACTCCTGCCAGCTTCCGATCCGGTGCGCCCCCGGCGCGTCGCCGGCGTCGGACTCCCGTGCCCTTCGCGCTGCAAGAGCCATCGCACTCAGTGCGCGCTGAGCGGGTAGGACTTGGGATGGGTCCTTCTCGGGGTCGGTCGCATTCATACCGTGGCTCCTTCAAAGGTTCCGTGGTCGGCTCGAGGGTTCTCCTGGCGAAGACGGATCCATACCCACTAACGGCGGTCCGGAATACTTCGAGTGCGAACTCCCTGGTCCTCGTGGAGGCCGCGACCGATCCCAGCAGAGACGATCAGCTCCTCGTCGCCAGGAGCTTTCGCAGTCGGGCAGTACGCGGATACATCGTCGGACCCCGGAACTGCACGAGCTTCTCGGTGACATAGTCCGGGTCTACTGGTGTGCCCGAGGTGACGATGGACTCGACATCGACCCAATCCTTAGGTCGGTTGAAGGAGAGCTTCATCACTACGAGGTCGTCCGCGCTCAGAAAGGGGAGCATTACGACATCGGAGGACGAAGCAAACGGGCGCGCGACCGCCCGAGCGATCACCTCCGCGTGATACGGGTGGAAGGCAAAGAAGACGTCGAGAGTGACCACCTCGCCTTCTCGATGGAAGCGGGTGCCGGCCACCGGTGGGGACTCCTCCACCGATCGCGCGGCCCTGAACCCGAATGAGAGCAGGAGGTCGATCAGGACCTGCGAATCCGTGACCGCTGTCGCTACGTTGACGTCGATGTCCACGGTGCCGCGCGGTTCGGCGTACTGCATGAGTGCGAGAGCCCCGCCGAACGCGTGCGCGATGCCTTCCTGTTCAAGGGCGCGGTGGACCTCCACCACCACGTCCTGGATCATGTGCGACGGCGGACCGTGTCCTGAGACTCCGCCAGGGTGAGCACCTGCGATATCGCCTCGATGCGCGATGCAGGCGTAGCGTCGTGGCGCATCCGTCCCGTGTCCTCGGCGTCTCTCAGGGCGTCATCTAGCTCGTCGCGAGGTGGGAAGTCTTCGTCAGGGAACCAGCCTGCCGTCGGAAGCTCGCATGCGATCTCCTTGTCCCCGGCCTTCGCCGTCAAGAGGTACCCGCAAGCGGCCAAGACCCGGTTGAGAGTCTCTGCGGAGGGAGACTTTCGGTCGTGTTCGTAGGCGGACAGGGTCGGCTGGCTGGTCCCGACGGTCTCCGCCACCTCCTCCTGGGTGAGCCCCCTGGATTCCCGCACGGCTCTGATGAAGCTCCCGTACACTGGCCCATGGTATCATATCCAAATAGATATATTACTTCGGGCGCGTGGCCTGGTCGATCCTGGCCATCACGGAGTCGTCGAGCAGAGAGGCGACCTCGAGCGCCTTCATGTTCTCGAGGACCTGATCCACCCGGCTCGCACCGGTGATCACCGTGGAGACGTTCGGGTTCTTGGTGCACCACGCGAGCGACAGCTGCGCCAAGGTGCAGCCGAGCTCGTCGGAGATCGCTTTCAGGGCGCGCACCTTCTCGTTGCCTCTCGGGTTCGTGAGCTGGCCGCGCAGCCATTCGTAGCCAGGGAGTGACGCGCGGCTCTGTGCGGGTACCCCGTCGAGGTACTTGCCTGTGAGCAGTCCCGACGCGAGCGGGCTCCAGACGGTGAGCCCGATGCCGATGTCCTCGTAGAGGCGTGCGTACTCACGCTCGACCTTCTCGCGTTCGAGCAAGTTGTACTGCGGCTGCTCCACGACGGGCTTGTGGAGGTGGTGGCGTTCCGCGACCTCCCATGCGGCTCGGATCTCGTCGGCGCTCCACTCCGACGTCCCCCAGTACAGGGCCTTGCCGGCGCTCACCATGTCCGACATGGCCCACGCGGTCTCCTCGATCGGAGTCTCGGGGTCTGGACGATGGCAGTACGCGATGTCGACGAAGTCGAGCCCCAAGCGCTCGAGGGAGCTGTCGACCGCCTGCACGAGGTACTTGCGGTTCAAGGTGTTGCGCATGTTCACTTCGTCGTTCAGTCCCCAGAAGAACTTGGTCGAGACGACGTAGCGGTGTCGCGGCCACTTGAGCTCCGAGAACGCGTTGCCCATGATCCTCTCGGACTCGCCGCCCGAGTAGGACTCTGCGTTGTCGAAGAAGTTGACGCCGGCCTCCCCGGCGGCCGCGATGCACTCGGTCGCGAGGCCTGTGTCGAGCTGCGGCCCGAACGTCACCCAGGACCCGAGCGATAGCACGCTCACCTTGAGCCCCGAGCGCCCCAGCCTGCGGTACTCCATCGGAGTGGTTGCGTTCCCCATGGCGACCTCCCTCGTTTGCGAATCAGCGCGGCGAACCGGCGTGAGAGAACCTTAGGAGAAGCGGCGCACGAGAGAATCTGCGACGCTCGGGCCGAGAAACTCGGCGGCCGGTCATACTGATGGGGTGCACGAGCACGACCACGACGCCGAGCTCGCATCCGACGAGGAGATCTGGAACGATCGCTACCGGTCCTCGTCCCGCGTCTGGAGCGGCAATCCGAACCCGCAGCTCGTGGCCGAGGTCTCCCACCTCGTCCCGGGCCGGGCACTCGACGTGGGGTGCGGGGAGGGAGCCGACGCCATTTGGCTCGCCGAGCGGGGATGGGAGGTCGTGGCGACCGACATCTCCGGCGTCGCCCTCGAGCGAGCTGCCGAGCACGCCCGAGACTCGGAGCCCGCCATCTCGGCACGCATCGAGTGGCGGCGAGCCGACCTTCTGGTCAGCCCGCCCGAGGAAGACTCGTTCGACCTCGTTTCATCGCAGTTCATGCAGCTGCCGCCCGAGCCACGCACCGGGCTGTTCAGCTCCCTCGTGAAGTCCGTCCGAACGGGTGGAACGCTGCTGGTGGTCGGCCATCACCCGTCGGACCTGGACACAGGCGTGCCCCGCCCGCCGATGCCCGAGCGTTTCTACACCTCGGACGAGGTCGCAGGCTTGCTGGACGGCTCGTGGACGGTCGTCGTGAGCGAGGCCCGCCCGCGGCCGGCGACCACACCTGACGGAGTCGAGGTCACGGTCCACGATGCCGTGTTGCTGGCAAGGCGGTCAGCGGGCGGTCAGGGTCAGATACCCGTCGGCAACGCCTAGAAAGCGTCTTCCTCAGGCTTGCTCTGCCTCCAGCGCCGGTGTCGCCCGGACGTCGGCTCGCGTGATCGCCAAGAAGGCGACCATGACGAAGATCACGGCGCCGAAGACAACCGCGACCCAGCCGTCTCCTAGGCCGAGGCCGCTTACGACCTTGGGCTTCCCGAGGCCGTCGGCGATCGAGGCTCCCAGGGGTCGGGTGACGACGTAGGCGAACCAGAAGGAGAACACAGCGTTCAACCGGAAGAATCGGTACCCGATCGCCGGGATGGCGATGACCCCGGCGAAGATGGCAGCCGAGGAGAAGTAGCCGAGGTGAAGCGTGTAGGCGGTGAAGTCGCCGAGCGCGGTACCCATGGCGAAGGTGGCGACCACCGCCGCCCAGTAGAAGGCCTCGCGCCTCGGGGTGTCGATGCTGTGGATCGAGAGGGTCTTCTCGGTCAGCCGCCAGGACGCGAACACGCCGAAGAGCACCAGCGCGTAGAGGACGGTCGTCGCCGTGTACGGCACTCCGAGGGCCACGTGGAGGACGTCGGCCGCCATGGTCCCGAAGACGCCCACCATGACAACCGCGAACCAGTAGGTCCAAGGGGTGTAGCGGGCCTTGCCGAAGGCGAGGAGCAAGGCGACCACGAATGCGGCGAATCCCAGCAGGACCGCCGCATATGGGTTGATCGTGTGGACCAAGAAGTCCGAGGTGGCCTCGCCCATCGCGGTCGACAGCCCCTTTATCACCCAGAAGACGACCGTGATCTGGGGGACCCGCAGCGCCCCCTTCTTGGTCAGCCACGTGCGCATGGTCCGAGCCTTATATGGCATGCGGCATTTCGACGAACGGGCGATGCTGTCGCACGCTCAGCCCACGAGCGACTCCACTTGCTTCACGAGCTTGTCCTCGATCTCGAAGTTCCACGCCGTCTCGGCGATGTCGACGACCAGGAACAGGTCGGAGATGACGAGTGTCTCCAACGCTGCCACTCCCAGATGCTGCAACCACTTCCCGATCCCGATCTTCACCGTGAAGTCGTTCGGATTGCCGGAGATCATGATCGAAAGAGCTCGGTCGGCGTCTACGACCCCGCGCAGGAACCCGCCCTTCTTTGCCTGGATGACCGTCCCCTCTGTGCTCTGCGCGGACGTCTGGGTGGTGAACCCGTCGGTCTTCAGATAGTCCTCGATCTTCTGCTGAAGGCCAGAGAGGTCGGTTCCCTTGTTCTCGAAGTGCAAGGTCTTTTCGCCTACGGTCATGTTTCCTCCTCGATCCGACGAACCAGAGCGGGGACATCCCGGCCGAAGCGGATCGTAACCCTCGCTTCGGATCGAAAATTGTCGGTGCACGACAAAGCAGCATCAAACCGAGAGCTCTCGGGGAACCACCGACCCGAGCCCCTCACCGAAGCCGGTGGGAGAGTCGAGGTAGCCGAAGCTTCTAGACGCGGCCCGCGCCGACGAGCCCGTTGTCCCAGATCGGCTGGATCTGCACGTCCGAGCCTGTCTGGGGGGCGTCGACCACGTCGCCGCCGCCCACGTACATCCCCACGTGCTCGACGGACCCGGGCCCGCCACCCCAGAACACGAGGTCCCCTGGTGCGAGGTCACCGAGAGGGATGTGGCTGCTCGCGTCGTACTGATCCTGTGCGGTCCGGGGGATCCCGACCCCGGCGCGACCCCAGGCCCACTGCGTGAGCCCCGAGCAGTCGAAGCCGACCCCGGGAGACTCGCCACCCCACTGGTAGGGGACGCCGATCTGGCTCTCGGCCGCGGCCACCGCTGCTCCTGCTCCGCTGCCCGGGGGCGGCGGGATGTTGGAGAGGCTTCCGACCCGGTTGACGAATGCGGCGTGCTGCGCCGCGGCCTGCGCAGCCTGTTGCTGGGCGACGAGACCGGCGATCTGGCCCTTCACCTGAGCCAGCGTCGCCTCTTGCTGGGCGACTGCTGCCTCGGCCGCCTGCCTCTGAGAAGCGACCGCGTCGAGCGCAGCTTGAGCTTGGCCCTGGGTCACCTGGAGCTGCGCCTGCTGCGCCGCAAGGTTCTTCTGGGCGACGTTCAGGGCGTCGATGTCGGTCGAGATGTTGCCGCTCGCCACCGTGCGGTAAGTGTTGGCGACGGCTGCGCTCTGGCCACCTGGGGCGAACAGCTGCTCCAGTCCGGTGTTGTTGCCGGCCGTCATATAAGAGTTCAGAGCCGCCTGGCGCAGGTTGCCCTGGTCGTTCTGCACCTGGGCCTGGTCGGCGGCGATGGTGGACCGGATCTGGTTTATCTGGTCGTCGAGGGCCTGCACGCGTCCTTGCGCCTCTTCGTACTGCTGGGAGATCGCGTCGACGCGCGCCGAGTCGGCCTGGAGCTGCGCCGCTATCTGGGCGGCTTGCGCCTGAGCGCTCGCGAGCGGGTCACCCGCCGCGACACGCGGCGCTGCGATGACCACATAGGAGAGGAGTGTGATGACGACCCCGGCGAGACCGATCGGCTTGAACACCGACCTCGTCACTTTCCCGCCTGACGGTGCCGTCGAGGAGAACTCGACGTCAGTCACAATGGAGTCATTGCTTAGCAAGCCTCGGGTGCTCGTCGCAAGCTTGGTGCTTGGCACCGACACTTAAATTGTCCTTTGGCTGGCAATATGTTGGTTATTCACAGACCTCGCCACCGTTTGCGTCCAGAGCGTGGCCTGTGACGGCGGCGGCCAGGTCGGAGGCCAGGAAAACCACCGATCCCGCCACTTGCTCGTCGGTCGGGATGGCTCCCAGAGCGATCTCCTTCGCGATGTCGGCGACCACCTCGGACCTGTCGACGCCGCGGTGCTGCGCGAGGTAGTCGACGTACTGCTCGACTTGGGGTCCCCACATCCATCCCGGCAACACCGAGTTCACGCGGATGCGGTAACGCCCCAGCTCCTTCGCCAGCACGCGCGCCGCGACGAGAAGGCCGCCCTTTGCGACGGTGTATCCACCCTCTTGCGGTCTCGGCTTTCGAACTGCCATCGAGTTGACGAAGACGATGGACGTCCGCTGGTTCTCGTCTCCCTCCTGGCGCTCCTGAAGACGCGGAATGAACGCTTTGGTGAGCTGAAGAGGTCCGAAGAGGTTCACGTCCACGAGCTTGCGCCACTCGTCGAGGTCGACGCGGCGAAACGTCTGGTAGACGTCCGCTGCGAAGACGTTGTTGACGAGAACGTCGACGCCTCCGAGCTCCTCGACGGTCCGCGCCGCGAGTGCCTCGCACTGCTCGGCGTCGGTGACGTCGGCCGGGACGACGAGCGCCCGGCCGCCGATCGCCCTCACCTCGTCGGCGATCGCGTTGAGCACCTCTTCACGTCGTGCGGAGAGAACGACCTCTGCTCCATGGCGCGCGAGCGCGAGGGCCACCTGTCGGCCGAGCCCCGGACCAACACCCGAAACCACGCACACCCGATCCTCGAGCAGCACGACTACCTCCTTGCGCCTACAGACTGTCCCGGCGCGACAACGCGCGCCGGCAACTGCGTCGCGGCAGGCTATCTACTCCGATGGGGGGTCACTTCTTCGAGCTGGGCGCGTCCTAGTCGGACGGCGCGCGTCCGGCGAGGATCGGAACGTCCCCGACCCCGATCCGCGAGACCTCCTTGTGGAGCTTCTCGATCTCCTCGCTCACGATCCGCTCGTGCTCGTCGAAGTCGCGCTTGGCGGCCCTTGGGCTCCAGCGCCCCTTCATCGTGAAGACGAGGGCCAGGAACACCAGCTGGCCGGCGATGCAGACCCACCACCACCGCTTCCACTCGTTCGGAGACGCCTTGGAGGCAGGAAGGACCACCTTCTCGGCAACGAGGAGGCTCGCCAGGTTCTGGGAGTGGACTCCCACCTTCGACGCGATCTCCGAGTTGCTCACGGTCTGGCCGTTCTGTATCGCGATTGCAAGTGGGTTGTACGCGAGCAGCCCCTGCACCTGCTGGTTGCCGAGGCCGCCGGCGGCGCCCACGGCGGTGAGAAGGTTGTGGGTCTGCCCGCACGACGAGAGGATCTTCGCGAGCGTCTGCGGGCCGGGCTCACCCGTGGCGTTCAGGCCCGCGATCACCGGTGCAGGTGCGACCTTCGCCGAACAGGCCGTCGTCGAGGGTGCGTACGGGGCGGCGGCTTGGATCGCCTGAAGCGCGGTGGCCGCCGCGTTGTTGTCCACGAGCGTCGTCGAAGTCGTGATGACCCGCGGCAGGATGAGGAACGAAGCCGCGACCACTAGTCGAAGGATCCAGCCCCACACGGCGAGCCCGGTGGCGGTGAGCGCAGGGTTGTGCGCCTCTACCTGCTCGGTGTAGTTGGCCATCCACGGTGTGTACGCGAAGCCGATGGACACTCCGAGCAGGACGACGATGAGGACGTTCGAGTAGTAGCCCGTGTGCGGGTGGCTCACCTGCAGTATCAACAGGATCGTCATCACGATCCCGCCGACGCCCCCTATCACCATGAAGGGCTTTCGCACCCGCAGGCGGTCGGAGACGATCCCTATGACCACCAGAGTCCCCGCGTCGAACGCCCAGTACCACGTGTTGATCCCGTTCGCCTGGGCGGTCGTGCGACCGAAGATGACCACCCAGTACAAAGTGAGGACGCTGACCGACGCGTAGTAGATGAGCAGGAAGGTGGAGATGGCGAACGACGACGAGATGAGGTCGAGGCGCATCATCGAGCGCAACGGGTGAGAAGTCGCCTTCTCCACGTCGATCCCCCTCGCTCGGGCCTCGACGAGGACCTTCTCGCGCTCGGACACCATCAGCTGGTCGCGAAGCTGTGGGGAGAGCTCGCGCAGGAAGACGAACGAGAGCAGCACCACACCCATGCACACGATCCCGGAGATGTTGAACTGGTCCGTGAACGGGGGAAGGTGGGTCAGGGTGTGGGTGGCGACGAGAGCGGCGACGAGGCTGCCCATCGTCGGGCCCAATGCCCAGAGCCCCATCGCGGCTCCACGGCCCATCTGGGGTGAGAAGTCGCGCATCAGCGCCGGGGTCGACACGAGGATGATGCCCTCCACGAACCCGATCACGCAGTAGATGACCGCGAAGCTGAACTCGGTGTGGACGTGCGGCACGGTGAGCTGCATGAGCCCCACGAGGAGGGTGCCGTAGATCGTGAGGTTGGACCGGCCGAGCTTGTCGGACAGCCCGCCGAGGAACGCACTGAACGCGCCGATGGCGTTGGACACCACTAGCAGCATGAGGAAGTAGAAGAACGACATGTGGTAGGCGGGCAGCAACAGCGGCGTCACCGCCCCCTCCACGTAGTAGAGGTAGTAGAGGGTGATCGTGGTGATCGAGACGATCCCGAGGTAGCCCATGCGAGGGAGCGTCCGCGGGTAGCTGTACAGGTACCGCCTGCCGACGGCGTTTGCCAGCCCTCCACCCTTCGGCGCTGCTGTCGGTGCAGTCGTCACCGTCATGGTCGTCCTCCCCTGCGCCTTGTCCCTGCCGAGTCGTCCTCGCTGCGTGTCCCGTCTCCACGGAACCACCCGGCCGGGAAATCCCCCACGATCGATCGGGCCCTCCGTCCGGCCCTCCCCGGATGCACAGTCGTCCTGGCGGTCGACGAGCCCGGGTGGCCGAAGTCGGGCTTATGGAGATGCTACGTCCGAGGGCGGCCCGAGCACAGGGCCGAAAGCCCACACATACTCACGTTTCCCACCCACGCTCCACCCGGCGCCTCGCCGGGGGCCTGGGGGTGGCCCGCCGGGACCCGAAACTCTTGCCTTCTCGGCCGCAGGAGAGGATGCTGGCAGTAACGACCACCCGTCGCCCGGAGGGCGAGACGATGACCCTTGACCCCGTGCCCGAGTTCTACGAGGGGCCGGCCTCCCACCTCTACCTGATCGAGACGGCGCGCGAGCTCCCGGCGATCGCCAACAAGGGGGACCACGTTCGCCTGAGCCTCGCCGCGTCGGCCTTGCTGGAAGCCTTCGTCCGGCATGCCGAAGACGAGCGGCACCTCGTGCTGCGGCTTCCGCCCATCACGGCGCGGCTCGTCGAGAACGGCCAGCAGCGCGTTGTGGACAGGCTCGTGTCGCTCGTTCTGGAGGCGGACCTCGCCGAGGCACCGTGCCGATGCGTCACGTTGGCGGACGAGATCGCGTCGCTGATCGACCTTCAGATCATGTCCGAGGAGTGGGACCAGAGCGACCGCTGACGCGCCCGGTCGCGCCGACGGGTTCCCTCGCCGCGCACGCCCGCCTCGAACCCACGAAGAACGCACGGGCGATTTGGCCCTATGCTTTTGCGCGGCGATGGAGCTCGCCGAAACCGCAGATCGAGAGATCGCCCTGCTGATGGCTCCTACCTGCTGTCGAACGTCGACTCCGCAGGAGGGAGCGAGCATGCGAGCGTTGTGGGTGGGTGTCGCCGGGTTCTTCGGTGCCGTCTCGCGTTACTGGCTCGACGGGGTCGTCACCCGCTTCACGGGAGGCGGGTTCCCTTGGGGAACGTTCGTCGTCAACGTGTCCGGTTGCTTCCTCGTAGGTCTGCTCACGACCTTGTTGACGGAACGGATCGTCCCGCACCCGACGGCGCGGATCGCGCTGACGGTCGGCTTCGTCGGCGCTTACACGACGTTCTCCACCTTCGCGTACGAGTCCTTGCGTCAGCTGCAAGAGGGAGCCGTCGGCCTCGCATTCGTGAACGTCGCTACATCGCTGTTGACGGGGATCTTCGCGGCCTGGGTCGGGGTCACGGCGGGGAGAGCATTGTGAGGCTCGAAGGCGAAGGCAGGCTTCTGCGCATCTTCATAGGTGAATCCGACACCTGGCACGGCAAGCCGCTGTACCAGGCGATCGTCCGACGCCTGCGCGAGGAGGGAATCGCCGGCGCGACCGTCCTGCGCGCGATAGAGGGGTTCGGGGCGAAGAGCCATCTGCACACGAGCCGCATCCTGCGTCTTTCAGAGGACCTGCCGCTCGTCATCGAAGTGGTCGACCGGCAAGAGAACATCGACCGGATCGTCCCGATCCTCGACGAGATGGTGGCGGACGGCCTCGTGACCCTCGAGAAGGTCGAGGTGATCACTTATCGCGCTGGGCACTCCTGAGAAGGGTTGTGCCAGGCGGTTCATGTCCGTCGGGGTAATCGGGGGAGCCGGGGGCCGCTTCGAGCAGTCGCGTGCGGGTCTCCATCTGCTGCTCGGCACGCGTGAGCCTTCGCGCCACTTTCAGATGCTAACGATCTTGATGCGCTGGGGATCTGAAGTCCGCTTGAATATGAATACCGCCGGTACGGGGAGCGGCAGGCTCTGGGGGGCGTGATGGTAAGAGGTGAGATCCGAGCCGTGGGAAAGGTTGGCGGCGACGCGATGGCGCGAAACGTCGAGTTGGTGCGCGGCGTGCACGAGGCGATCGCCGGACGGATCTTCGGAATGCTCGGGAACGTTGCCGCACCGGTGCGCCGCTCGCACGATGAGATTGCGCGCGCCGTCTATTCGGCAGTTGCGGGCGTCCACCGCGTAGTGCCCCTGGCCGTCGCATCTGGAGCCGCGCTGGCGGGGCGAGAGCCCTCGAGTGGCGCACAGCTGGTGGGTGGCCAGAAGGTCGCCCGGATCTCCGACTCGCGTGTCGGGAGTTTCGCCTTAGGCGTCCTGAACGGGATCCGCGGAGACTCACTTGCCGGAGAGGGCAACGAGCTCGCGTTGCCCATGACGTTCCGACATGGAGAGGACGACCTGACGTTCACGCGCCGGCAACTCGAATCCGCGTTCCCTAGAGCGTCGACGAAGGTCGCCGTCTTCGTGCACGGACTCTGCGAGACCGACCGCTCGTGGTTCGGCTCTCGCCGGGCCAGCCAGGACACCGCAACAACGACCGCTTACGGACAGCAGCTGCATAGCGACCTCGGCATCACTCCGCTGTACCTGAGGTACAACACCGGCCTGCACGTCTCGGACAACGGGCGCGACCTGGCGCAAATGCTCACCAGGGTCGTCGACGCCTGGCCACGACGGGTCGAGGAGATCGTGCTGGTGGGACATTCAATGGGCGGCTTGGTCTTGCGCAGTGCTTGCCACCAGGCATCGCAGCAGGACGAGCCGTGGGTGGACCTCGTGCGCCACGTCTTCTGTCTCGGCACACCTCATCTGGGCTCGCACGTCGAGCAGGGCGCGAACGTCGTTGGGTGGGCCCTGGCCCGTCTCCCTGAGACACGGCCCTTCGCGAAGGTGCTCAACTCGCGCAGCGCCGGCATCAAGGACATGCGCTTCGGCTCTCTGTCGGAGAGCGACTGGTCGGGTCGCGACCCCGACGCGTTCTTGGAGAACCGGTGCGAGGAGGTTCCCTTCCTTCCGGGCGCCGACTACTACTTCATCGGGGTCACAGTGACACGCGACGCCCGTCACCCTCTGGGCGTGATGTTTGGCGATCTGCTCGTGCGGTTCGCAAGCGCGTCGGGGAACGGCAGACGCCGTGTGCTGCCCTTCGAGATCGAAAAAGGCCGGCACGTAGGCGGCCTTCACCACTTCCACCTCCTCACCCATCCCGCCGTCTACGAGCAGATCCGGACCTGGCTCGACCGCGAAACATCCAACGAAGTCACCGACGAGGTTTGGCGTCGCTAGGGGAAGCAACTCCCGCGCCGAAGCGAGGGGGCGACCGCCAAGCGCCGACCGCCCGCGTCATCTCTCGTTCGTATTCGTGAGCGAGCCCTTCGGGTGTCAGGCAGCAGCCTTGTGAGCCTTCGGGCCGAAGTACCGCTCCCAATCCGGGCGGACGTCGTCGAACATCGCTCGGCACATCCCTGCGCTCACCTCGGCGGGGGAAGGCACTCGCATCGGCGGGGCAGGCACCGTGACGGGCCTCGCCGCCTTTGCGAAGTACTCCTCCCAGTCCGGGCGGACGTCGTCGTAGAGGGCTCTTCCCATCTCGCCTGAGAACTCCTCTCGATGGCTCGCCAGGAATCGCTGCCAGGTGACCTTCTCCTCGGCGCTGAGCACGACGTTTGCGTCTCGGTCAGGCATAACGGTGGTCATGGTGCACCACCTCCTACTAGCGATTGAACTCCCGTGCCGGGTTCCTCGACAGGGCCGAACGGACCTATTTCGGGTGCCCGCGAGGAGGCTCGGGGCCTGGCCGGTTACGTCTGTTCGGGTGCAGGGGGAAGAGCCGGGCCCTCGTGACGTTCGACCCTGGGCTGGCGCTGTTTGCAGGCTCACACTGGAGTTATGGCCAACACGCTCTCATCTCTTCCTGCCGGTCACCGGTCGCGGGACCATGGCGGACCACTCGACGGCATCTGGGACAACCAGCTCGGATCCGAGCTCGTCCTCGAGGACGACGGCGAGGGTGGTCTGACAGGCACGTACCGCAGAGCGGACGGCCTCAACCCGGACTCGACGTACTTGGTGCGCGGGTCCTACGACGTGATGACGAAGGGGCCGTGCCGGGTGCTCGGTTTCGTCGTCAACTGGTCGGAGCATCAGACGATCACCGTCTGGTCCGGCCGCTTCAATCCCGACGATCAGACAATCGGGGCGACCTGGCTGATGACGACCGAGAGCGACGAAGCGGACGAGTGGAGGTCGACGTTCGTCGGCCACGACATGTTCCGGAGGCGCCCACCAACCTCTGGAGCCGCGGGCTCAGGCGCCTGATGGTCGTCCAGCGCGCGGAAAGCCGTCAGTTGGGGGCGAGCGGGGAGCCGTCGGCTTCCGAAGACGGGGAACCTGACGCGGTCGTCGTCATGGAAGGAGCCGACGAGGACCTCTCCGAGTCGGTCCTCGAGCCCGCCAAGGTCATGCGCGTCGCGATCATGGTGCGTCAGCTGCTCGACGAGTTCCGCCAGACACCGTTGGACGAAGGAGGAAGGACAAGGCTCAGCAAGATCCACGAGCAGTCAATACGAGAGCTGGCGAGCACGCTCAGCCCCGACTTGGCGCAGGAGCTCGAACGCATGACGCGTCCATTCCAGAAGACCCCTCCCTCGGAGGCGGAGCTGCACGTCGCACAGGCGCAGCTCGTTGGGTGGCTGGAAGGCCTCTTTCGCGGCATCCAGGCGGCGATCTTCTCCCAGCAGGTCGAGGCCCAGCTCCAGCTGGAAAAACTGCGCGAACGAGGCTCGTCGGAACAACCCCGGACGAGCAACGCGGCGAACACGGCGCCCGACACAGGGTCGTATCTCTGAAGCGCTAGGTCCAACGCCAAACGGCTGGATCAGCCGGGAGGGGAGCCGGAGCGCCCGACGAAGTGCTTCATCGATTCATTCACTCCGAGAAGGTCCATCGCCCAGTCGAACATCCGCGTAGGCAGGACGCGGAGCACTGAAAGAAGCCCTACTGCAGGAGGCATCACAAGGACTCGACGGTCACGCACGATCGCCTCGGCGATCTTCTTGGCCACGTCTTCTTGCTTGAGGATCGGAAGCAGGAACGGCACGCGCGTCCTCACACCTTCGAACATCCCGGTGTCGATGTAGAAGGGGCACACCACCGTCGTCTTCACCCCGGGTGCGACCTGCCGCAACTCGACGCGCAGCGACTCGTCGAAACCAACCGCGGCGTGCTTCGTAGCCGAGTAGTCGGTCTGGCGGGCCACGCCCACGAGACCCGCAGCCGATGCGATCGTGACGACGTGCCCGCTGTTTGCGGCCACCATCGCCGGCAGGAACGCCTTGGTCACCCAAAAGAGCGCCAGAGCGTTCACCTCGAAGGTCCGCAGGATCTGCTCGTCAGGGATGTCGAGCAGGCGAGACCCGCTCACCACACCTGCATTGTTCACGACGACGTGAGGGTCGCCCACCTCCGACGTCACGCGCTCGGCAACTGCGTGAACTGCGTCTCTGTCTCTGACGTCGCACGTGTAGCCGTGGTGGGGTCTGCCGGTCAGCTTCTCGAGCTCTTCGACCACCGGCAAGAGCCGCACTTCGTCGACGTCCCAGAGGACGACGGTGGCACCCGAGGTCGCCAGTTCCCTCGCGAGGAGCCGACCGATCCCGCTCGCGCCGCCAGTGATCAGTGAGATGCGATCCCTGACTTCTGTCATATAGAGACAGGTTAGGGACTGGGCGTCTGCTTACAAGAGGCTAGTGACCCCTTCCGAAGAGACCGGTTTACGCTCCCGTGGCGTCGTTGTAGAACTCCTGCGACCCGGCGATGCCTGCGAGCACCTGCTCGTCTGTGGCACCCGAGTTGAGAGCCCCCACCCATGTCGAGAGCCCTCCCGGGTCAGCGGGGCGGTTCAGAAGCGTCTGGTAGAAGAACTGCACGGTGTCTGTGCGCGACTCGTTCGACGTGTCTATCGCATATGCGACTTGCGTGCGGCTCACACCACTCACCAGAGCCTGGGTCCATGTCGCGAGCCCACCTGAGTCAGCGGGTCTGCCGAGCAGGTCCTGGTAAACCGCGTTGACGAACCCGCTGTTTGTCGAGCCTGAGTCGGAGAAGAACTCGGCAGAGCCCAAGATGCCCGCGTCGATCTGCTCGTCTGTGGCACCGGAGTTGAACGCACTCATCCAACCCGCAAGCCCACCAGGGTCAGCCGGTCTTCCCAAGAAGGCTTGGTAGTCGGCCTGGATGAAGTCCGTTCTGTACTCGCTCGACGTGGCGATGCCGTAGGCGACCTGGGTGGTGCTCGCACCAGATGCCATCGCGGCTTGCCAAGAGTTGAGTCCAGCCTGATCCGCGCTTCGCCCGAGGATGTCGGAATAGAGCGCGCAGATGAATGCCGCGTTACCGGTAGCCCCGCTGCACGAAGAAGAAGGTGGCGCAGGTCCGGTGGCAGAGGTCGGGGTGATCGACACCACGTTGGAGGGTGGCCCTGTGCCGAAGGCGTTCGTGGCCTCCACGTAATAGGAGTAGGTGACTCCGGGCGTCACGTTCTGATCCACGTAGGTCGTCGTGGGCACAGCGACCGTGGCGATAAGAGCAGCAGCCGTGGTCGAGGTGAATCTGAAGACCTCGTAGGAGGTGACCGGCGAGGTGCCGCTGTTGACCGGCGCACCCCAGTTCAAGGTGACAGGGCCGTCCCCGGTCGGAGTCGTAGCCGTTAGGTTCAGTGCGGCTGTGGGAGGTACGCCTCCTGAGGTGAATGGGCAGCGGTCGGCCAGCGGGTCGTAGGTGATCGTCACAAGACCTGAACCCAGTGTGCTCGTGGTCGAGGTGACGTTCGTCGCGGACGTCGGGTTGAAGTACGAGGAGCCACCGCCGCCCGCTGCTTCGGGTCCCCCTCCCCCGAAGCCGCCGCCTCCTCCGCCGTAGCCGCCTCCGCCTCCGCCGTCTAGGCCGTAACCGCCCCCACCTCCGCCGAAGCCGATGCCGCCACCGCCGCCTCCACCCACGAGGGCACTGTTGCCACCGTCTCCACCGCCGTCGTTGCCCGGCCCACCAGAGGCGGACCCGCTCCCCGCCGCGCCTGTCTGGCCGGGGGCCCCGACATTCTGACCGTTCGTGCCGGGAGCGCCGCCGGTGTTTCCTCCTCCGCCTCCTCCCCCTCCGACGCTGCCGTTTCCGCCACCGCCGTTGCCGGCACCCGAGCCACCCGATGCACCGCCGGCTCCGACACCGCCGCCGCCCCCTCCCGCTTCGCCGGGAAATCCAGCACCAGCGCCGCCTGCACCCGAGGCCAAGCCACCTTGGCCCCCTGGGCCGCCCGGGCCCCCACCGGGGACTCCCGCGTAACCGGTTGATGCGGTGCCACCGGCACCTCCTATTCCGACAGGACCGCCAAGACCGCCTGCGCCACCGCCCCCGCCTGCGACGATGAGCGGGACTCCACCGGTGCTCACGACAGAGGCACCCCCACCTCCGCCGCCGAGGTCATTACCGCCGCCCCCTCCACCGGCACCCCCTGTAGGGCTTCCAAAGAAGCCGGTGCCTGCCCCCCCGACTTCGACGTCTAGGACCTCTCCGGGGGTGACGGCGATGCTCGCGCTCGCGCTCGCGCCTGCCCCACCGCTAGCTCCAGGGGCTTGGCCCCCCGGCCCGCCGTCAGCCGTGATGGTCACGGCGCAGATCAATCCGGGGACGGTCGCCGGGCCACTGGTGTCGTAGCCAGGTGTGGTGGAGGAGAAGATCGTGTTGGGCGCTGCGGGTAACGCGCCAGCAGGAGCTGCACCGCCGACGACCGACAGGCCCGCTGCCCCGAGCCCAATGGAGGCTGCTGCTACGGAGAACCGCAACAGGCTCTTTGCCCGCGAGACCCCACGAGTGCAGCTAGGTCTGGGTGCCCCGGATGCCGGTCGCGTCATTTGCTCAGCCCCTCGTCGGTCCTTCTCCTGCACAACCGTCCGCGAACCCTACAAGTGAGAATCCCTAATCGCACGGTTATCGCACGGGACGGGAAATCGACGTGGCGACTTTGGTCCTGATTGGATCGGCTCGCGCGATGGACGCGCGATGGACGGTATCCGCCGACCTCTTCCCAAAGCCGATTGGCCCCGCTGACCTGCGATTTCCTGCGTCGGGCTGGGCGGATTTGAACCGCCGACCTCCACGTCCCGAAGGTGGGTCGGCCGAACTTCTGCGAACACCAGCGAACGAAATATGCAGGTCAGACGGGGTGGCCGTCTCCCGGCGGACACCCCCGGACGTCGGCG
>Ga0116215_1000077_pt1 | contig 73582 bp, 67 predicted proteins | sample Sb_taG_7_FD_89698 | JGI IMG/M metagenome (GOLD analysis project Ga0116215, IMG submission 89698) | Peat soil microbial communities from Weissenstadt, Germany - Sb_50d_2_FS metaG | ecosystem: Environmental > Terrestrial > Soil > Wetlands > Peat | place: Germany: Weissenstadt | collected 2010-09-21
CAGGGCGACGAGGTTCGCCTTCACGTCCACACCCACGTGCGCGAGGACGCGATCGTGCTCTACGGCTTCGCCACTCCGGAGGAACGTAGATGCTTCGAGGCGCTGCTCGGAGCCCACGGTGTGGGACCGTCGCTCGCCCTTGCGGTGCTGTCCGTCCTCACCCCGCCGGACCTCGTCCGCGCGGTGATGGAGGAGGATCTGGGGGTCCTCTGTGAGGTGCCCGGCGTCGGCCGGAAGACCGCAGCGCGCCTGGTGATCGACTTGCGCTCTCGCCTGGAGTTGCCTGCCATGAACGGTTCCGAAGTCCCCGGTGGCGGAGGTGCCGGGGGCAGCTCCCGCTCTGAAGTTCGCGCCGCGCTCGTCGAGCTCGGCTACGGGCCCGACGAGATCAGGCGAGCTCTCGACAGCATCCCTGCGGAGGGGACCGTCGAGGACCTGCTGCGGCATGCGTTGCGCGAGCTCGCCGTCGCCTCCAGGTGAGGCACGGCGCATGAGCGGCAGGCGCGAAGTGATAGCTCCCGAGCGCGATGCGGACGTCGCCGGCGAAGACCCACTCGTCGGTGGCGACGCGAACGACGAGGAGACGAGGCCTGTTGATCCCGCGCCCGACCCGGCGGAGTTCGCAGACGAGGTCCGCCTTCGGCCGCGGTGTCTGGACGAGTTCCTTGGCCAGCCCCAGCTGACAGAGCACCTCGAGATCGTCCTCGAGGCAGCTCGTCGCAGGGGCCAACCAGTCGACCATCTCCTGTTCGCGGGACCACCTGGCTTGGGAAAGACGTCGCTGGCCGGGATCGTGGCGACGGAGATGGGTGTCGGTTTCCGAGTTACTTCGGGACCTGCGCTGGCGCGCACCGGAGACCTGGCGGCGATCCTGACCGACCTCCAACCTCGGGACGTCCTCTTCATCGACGAGATCCACCGGCTTCCACGTCCGGTCGAAGAGGTGCTCTACCCGGCAATGGAGGACTTCCAGCTCGACATCCTGATCGGCAAGGGCCCCACAGCCCGATCGATCCGGCTCGACCTGCCGAGGTTCACCCTCATAGGCGCCACGACTCGCACTGGGCTGCTGACGGGGCCACTTCGCGACCGCTTCGGGTTCCTCGGCCGTCTCGACCTCTACGCGGCAGACGACCTCTGCGGGATAGTGACGCGATCTGCAGGGATACTCGGTGTCGACGTGAAGCCGGAAGGAGCCTGGCAGATCGCATCTCGTGCGCGGGGCACGCCGCGGATAGCCAACCGGTTGCTTCGTAGAGTGCGCGACTTCGTCGAGGTGCGCGCCCACGGTCCCGTAACTGGTGAGTTGGCGGCCTCGGGGCTCGACCTCTTCGGCATCGACCTGCTCGGGCTCGACAAGGTGGACCGTGCGATCCTCGACGCCCTCTGCACGCGGTTCGGGGGCCGGCCGGTGGGTCTCGTGACCCTTTCGCAGTGCGTGGGGGAGGAGCCCGACACCATCGAGGACGCCTACGAGCCCTTCCTCTTGCAGCAAGGCCTCCTCCAGCGCACGCCACGAGGGCGAATCGCCACCCCGCGAGCATTCGAGCACCTCGGCGTGAAGCCGGCGGGGGACGCATCCGGAGGCGCCGAGCCGACTCTTTGGTGAGTGCCTCCCCGGGGTCGGCGAGACTGCCCGCTCCGTGACGAGGGGGGCAGCTGGAGTAAGGTCGTGCGCTCGGAACCCAGCCGGAGATCTCCCGCCCCCTCATGCACAGCCTCCTGATCGTCCACAGCGCCCTGTTGGCCGCGAGCTCCTCCAGCAGCAAGTCAACAGCCTCTGCCAGCAGCACCTACGGCAGCCTCATCTTCATCCTCCTTCTCGGCGTGCTCGCCTATTTCTTCTTCCTGCGGCCGCGCTCCCAACAAGCGCGCCGCCAGCGCGACACCTTGCAACAGGTATCGACCGGCGACGAGATCCTCACCGGTGCCGGCATCTTCGGGCGGGTCCTGGATGTGGAAGCCGACAGGATCACGATCGAGACCGCCCCCGGAACGAGGATCACCATCCTGCGCTCGACGATCGCCCGGATCTTCACAGAGCACCCCGAGGAGGACGAGGAGCACTGGTCCGAGGAGGACGATGAGCACTGGTCCGACGAGCACGAAGAGCTCGACTCCGGCGCAGCCGAGTCGGACCACCACGATTCGGAGGATTCCGACGAGCACGAGCACGAGCACGAGCACGAAGGCGACGAGCACGAGGACGTGGACGAGGACGAGCACGGCGGCGACGCCGCGACAGGGGGGTCCAAGAAGCGATGAGACGTTCACTCCTCGTGAGCCTCCTGGTAACCGTGGCGATAGCCGCGGTCGCTTTGGGAGCTGCGCTCGGCGCGGGATGGCACCCGAAGTTGGGCCTCGACCTCGCTGGTGGGTCGGAGGTCGTCTACCAGCCTGCGCACAAGATCTCCGGTGGGCAGATGGACACGACCGTCAACATCATCCGAAACCGCGTCGACGCCGCCGGAGCGTCGGGTGCGAACGTCAACTCACAGGGCGGCAACGTCGTCGTGCAGCTGCCGGGCGTGCGCAACCCCGAGGCTCTGATCAAGCTGATCGGTGAGACCGCGCAGATGCAATTCAGGCCCGTGCTGTGCTTCGCCGGGCCGTACTCGAAACCGAAGTCCGGCTCGCCTCCCACCGCCCTTCCCTCGACGTGCTCGTCGGCTCAGTACCAACTGACAGCGGCCAACTTGAACGTGAACACGAGCACGGGGAACCCGTCGAACAACATCGGCGCCGACCCTGCGCTCAGCTCGTACCCGAGCACCTCCTTCGAGACCAACGACACTCACGCGGGGTCCACCGTGCTGATCCCTGCAGCCCCCGGCTCGGCCCAGCAGGGACTCCGGTACCTGCTCGGTCCGACCGGCGTTCCCGGAACCGCCGTCCACAGCGCGCAGGCAGTTTTCAACACCCCTAGCTGGGTCGTGGATCTCAACCTCACCGGATCGGGGGGGACGCAGTGGGACCAGCTCTCGCAGCAGCAGTTCCACGCCTACGTCGCAGTCGATCTCGACGGGCAGGTCATATCGGCGCCCCTGACCCTCCCGAACCAGTCCACTTTCACCTCGTTCGGCGGGAAGGTCCAGATCAGCGGCAACTTCACCCAGACCTCCGCCCAGAACCTGGCCCTGGCGCTGAACTCGGGCTCGATCCCGGTGCCGCTCAAGAAGATCGACCAGACGACGGTCTCGCCGTCGCTCGGCAAGTCCTCGCTCCGGGCCGGGCTCGCCGCCGGCGTCGGAGGGCTCATCCTCGTTCTGCTCTACGCGATCTTCTACTACCGAGCACTCGGGATCGTCGTGGTCTCCGGTCTCGCGACTACCGCGGCCCTTCTTTGGGCGATCGTCTCTGCACTCGGCCATACCTCGATGAACCTGACGCTGGACCTCGCCGGCATCACCGGGGTGATCGTGTCGATCGGTATCACGGTCGACTCCTACATCGTGTACTTCGAGCGCCTGAAGGACGAGGTGAGGACCGGTAGATCGGTCCGTACGAGCGTCGACCGCAGCTTCCGCGGTGCGTTCCGCACCGTGCTGGCCGCGGACCTCGTCTCGTTGGCGGCAGCGGTGGTGTTGTACCTGCTCGCAGTGGGCACCGTGCGCGGATTCGCCTTCTTCCTGGGCCTGGCCACCCTCCTCGACGTGTTCACGACCTTCTTCTTCACCCGGCCTCTCGTGATCATCCTGGGGCGCAGCCCGAGAGTGACCAGTGCGAGGTTCATAGGCGTCGCGCGGGGACTGGCAATGGATTCGGGGGCCGAATGACGAGCGAGAGTCTCGACCTCGAGGAAACTCCGGTGCGCGCGGGTGCCTTCCGGCGCCTCTACCGCGGCGAGACCTCCTACGACTTCGTCGGAAGGCGGCGCTGGTGGTTCGCGATCTCGGGGATCCTGATCCTCGCCGGGATCATCTCGCTCGGCACGCGCGGGCTCAACTTCGGGATCGACTTCCGGGGCGGCCAGCAATGGCAGGTGACCGCGCCCGGAGTGAGCGTCACCACGGTGCAGAACGCCGTCTCGAAAGCCGGTCTAACCGGGTCGACCGTAGAGATCCTCGGAGGGAAAACCGTCCAGGTCACCGCCAACCTCAACGGGGAGAGCGCATCCAAGCAGGCAGCGACCAAGCAGGCTGTCGAAGCCGCTCTCGGGCGCATCGGGCACGTTCCGGCCACGCAGGTCTCGGTCACCGACGTCGGTGCGACCTGGGGGAGTCAGATCACGAACAAGGCGTTGATCGCCGTGATCGTCTTCTTCGTCGTCGTCGTCGCATACATATCCCTGCGATTCGAGTGGAAGATGGCCATCGCGGCGTTGGTCGCCGTGATCCACGACCTGCTAGTGGTCATCGGGGTCTTCTCGTTGTCGGGCTTCCTCGTGACCTCCGACACGGTGATCGCGGTGCTGACCATCATGGGGTACTCGCTCTACGACACCGTGGTGGTATTCGACCGCGTCGCGGAGAACACGAAGGGCCTCGGCGCGTCCGGCCGCATGACCTACGAGGACGTCGTCAACCTATCGATGAACCAGACCCTCGCACGCTCGATCAACACCTCGCTCGTGGCGATCCTCCCCGTGCTCTCGGTTCTCGTGATCGGAGCGCAGCTCCTCGGGGCGACCACACTGCAGTACTTCGGCTTGGCTCTGGTCGTCGGTCTGCTCTCGGGTGCCTATTCCTCGATCTTCATCGCCTCGCCGGTGCTAGCGATGATGAAGGAGCGCGAGGCGCGCTACACCAACATCCGTCTGAAGCTCATGAGCCGAGCAGACCGGACCGGACTGCTCACACCCCGCGCTGCAGCGGAGCTCACGGCGGCGACCGCGCAGGCAGGCTCTCGCCCTGTTGCGCGAGCGGGCGGCTCGCGGGCGCCGGCGCGTCCACGCCAGGGGGCAGCTTCGGCGCGCAGGAGTGCGGTGATTCGGCCCGGGGCGGCTGCCGGCGCAAATGCGAAGACCTCCGCGGGTGTGGGCACCGACACCGCAGACGAGATCGAGGAAGAGATCCCCGAGGCTGCAGGGAACGGGGACGGACAGGTTGCGAAGGCTCGTTCCTCTGGCACGGGCACGCGTCCGGGCACTGCTTCGTCTCAACAGCGGCGCCCGCAACCCCGACCGAGGAAGGGCAAGGGCAGCCGCAAGGGTCGCCGGCGCTAGCCCTACCAAGGGCCGCCATGACAGCGGGCGGCCATCGGGGCAGGTACCGTGAATGAATGGTGACGGCCGACCGGTTGGCTGGCGTGCTTCACTTGCCGCGTCCGGCCAACGACCTGCTCGAAGGGGTCCTTTCTTCCTATAAGGCCAGGCATCCGGCCTGCGAGGCTGCCGACCTGAAGCTCATAACCCGCGCGGGCGGCACAGCGAGCGATGCTCACCGCGGCCAGGTGCGCCAGAGCGGGGAGCCTTACATCACTCACCCCGTGGCGGTAGCGACGATCGTGGCCGATCTCGGGCTGGACGCCCGCTCGGTGGCCGCAGCGCTCCTGCACGACGCCGTCGAGGACACCGGGGTCACGGTGTCGGAGGTCTCCGAGGAGTTCGGTGCCGAGGTTGCGGCGATCGTCGACGGCGTCACCAAGCTGGACCGCCTGCAGTTCGACTCCAAGGAGGCCCAGCAGGCAGCGACCGTGCGAAAGATGCTCGTCGCGATGGCGAACGACTGGCGCGTGCTCGTCATCAAGCTCGCCGATCGTCTGCACAACATGAGGACCATCTCCGTGATGCCCGAGTGGAAGCAGCGCCGCACCGCTCAGGAGACCCTCGACATATACGCGCCACTTGCGCATCGTCTCGGGATCCAGGAGCTCAAGTGGCAGCTCGAGGATCTCGCCTTCGCCACTCTGCACCCCAAGCGATTCGCCGAGATCGAGCAGATGGTCGCAACGCGCGCACCCGAGCGTGAGGAGTACCTGGCGCGCGTGCTCGTGGCGGTGCGCGAGCGTCTCGCCGAGTCGGGCATCGAGGCCGAGGTGACGGGACGGCCGAAGCATCTTTGGAGCATCTACGAGAAGATGGTCGTTCGCGAGAAGGAGTTCGCCGAGATCCACGACCTCGTCGGGATCCGGGTCATCGTGGACTCCGAGAAGGACTGCTGGGCTGCTCTCGGGTCCATTCACGCCATATGGAGCCCCGTCCAAGGGCGCTTCAAGGACTACATCAACTCACCCAAGTTCAATCTCTATCAGTCGCTGCACACGACTGCGGTCGGACTGGAAGGCAAGCCGATAGAGGTCCAGATCCGCACCCACGAGATGCACCGCAGGGCCGAGTACGGCATCGCAGCGCACTGGGGATACAAGGAGAAGGGGAAGGACTCCGGCGCCACGACCGCTGAGATGCAGTGGCTCCAGCGCATCGTCGACTGGCAGTCGGAGACCGTCGACCCGTTCGAATTCCTCGAGACCTTGAAGCTCGACCTCGAGCAGGACGAGGTCTATGTGTTCACGCCGAAGGGCAAGGTAATCGCCCTCGCGGCGGGGTCCACCCCCATCGACTTCGCTTACTCGATCCACACCGAGGTGGGTCACCGCTGCATCGGGGCAAAAGTGAACGGGCGACTCGTCCCTCTCGAGACCCAGCTCCAGTCGGCGGACACTGTCGAGATCGTCACTTCGAAGGTTCCCTCTGCGGGCCCATCGCGCGACTGGCTCCAGATCGTCGCTTCGCCCAGGGCGCGCAACAAGATCCGGCAGTGGTTCAGCCGCGAGCGCCGTGAGGACGCGATCGAGACCGGCCGCGAGGAGCTCATGAAGGCCCTCAGGCGAGAGGGTCTCCCGTTGCAGAAGCTCGCAGCGTCGAACGCGCTGGTGCAGCTCGCCGAGGAGATGAAGTACTCGGACCTCGAAGCGCTCCACGCGGCCATAGGAGACGGCCATGTCTCCGCGCGCTCTGCGGCGCAGCGTCTCGCCCGCGAGCTTCACGGTGGTGACTACGAGGAACAGCTGCCCACGACCGTCAGCCCGGGGCTGCGCGCCCGCACCCGCCGCCGTTCACCGGCCGGGGTCTTCGTGGAGGGACTCGACGACGTGATGGTGCGGCTGAGCCGCTGCTGCACCCCGGTTCCCGGCGACCAGATCGTAGGTTTCGTCACCCGCGGTCGGGGTGTGAGCGTTCACCGGTCCGACTGTGCCAACGCGGCCGTGCTCGCTTCGGGGGAGCACGAGCGGCTCATCGAGGTCGAGTGGGATCGGGAGGGCGCGACGGTGTTCGTCGCGGCCATCGAGGTGCTGGCGTTCGACAGGTCACGTCTTCTTGCAGACGTCACACGTGTCGTGTCGGAGCACCACCTCAACATCGTGGCTTCGTCGAGCCAGACCGCTCCGGACCGGGTCAGCCGCATGACCTTCGAGGTGGAGTTGGCGGATCCCGGTCACCTCGACTCGTTGATCAGCTCGCTCAAGCATCTCGACGGCGTGTTCGACGCCTTTCGCACCCTGCCCGGCCGGAAGGGCTGAACCGCCAGTGGTCGAAGAGCAGTCTGGGTCCAAGAGCGAGCGCGCATCAGGTCAAGCAAGCGAGCCGATCCGCTCGCCGGTGGGGACGCGAGACGTCCTTTGGCCCGAGTCAGAGCGCTGGGAGACGCTCGTCGCCACTTTCGCCCGAAGGGCGAGGCTCGCCGGCTACGGACTGCTCCTCACGCCGGTGCTCGAGGACGTGAGGCTCTTTCGCCGTGGGATCGGCGACGAGAGCGAGGTGGTGGGCAAGGAGATGTACGAGCTCACCGACCGAAGCGGCAGGGCGCTCGCCCTTCGACCCGAAGGCACCGCCCCGGTCGTGAGGGCCTTCGTACAGCACCATCCGCCCGTGCCGTGGAAGGTCTGGTACGTGACGCCGGCGTTTCGCTACGAGCGTCCGCAGGCTGGCCGCTACAGGCAACATCACCAGGTGGGGGTGGAGGCTCTGGGGACCGAGGACCCGGGCCTCGACGTCGAGGTGATCTCGCTCGCCGCAGGCTTCTACGACGAGCTCGGGCTCACACGGGTCGACCTGTCCGTGAACTCGATGGGATGTGCCGAAGACCGACCGAAGTACGTGGTTGCTCTTCGCGAGTACCTGAACGAGCACAGGGACATGCTCTGCGACGAGCACCGCGAGAGCTTCGGGCGAAACCCGCTCCGTGTGCTCGATTGCAAGCGTCCCCAGTGCATCGCGGTGACCGAGAAGGCGCCGAAGATGGTGGACTTCCTCGACGAGCCCTGTGCGGCCCACTTGGCACAGGTGCGAGAGGGTCTGGACGCTCTCGGGATCGGCCACCGGCTCGAACCCCGGCTCGTACGCGGGCTCGACTACTACACGCGAACGACTTTCGAGTTCGCTGCACTTGCGCTCGAGAGCGCGCAGAACGCCATCGGCGGCGGCGGCCGATACGACGGACTCTCCGAGGCGATCGGCGGACCTCCGACCCCTGGGATCGGCTTCGGGATCGGGATCGAGCGGCTTCTGCTCGCCTGCGACGCCGAGGGATGTTTCGCCCCCGAACCCTCCGCGCCCGACGTGTTCGTGATCGACGTGACCGGAGGTGGTGTTGCGCGCGATCTTTGCGCGCAGCTCAGAGATGCGGGTCTGTCGGCACAGCGCGCCTACGACAACCGGTCCCTCAACGCTCAGATGAAGGTGGCTGACCGCACCCGTGCGCGCTTTGCGGCGATAGTCGGTGCGAGGGAGCTGGACGAGGGGACTGTGACGCTGAGGGCTCTCCACGAGGGAACGGAGACTTCGGTGCGCCGCGAGGAGCTCATCGACAGGCTGCGCAAGGAGGTCGGCCCGTGACCGCCGGCCCAGAGATCTCGGTGAGCCCATCGAGCTCGTCGAGCTCAGCGACTTCCGCGACCGCGATGCGCACGCACATGTGCGGCGATCTGAGGGCGCGGGATTCCGGCACCCGCGTCCGTCTCTGCGGATGGGTGGCGACGCGGCGGGAGCACGGGGAGCACCTGGCGTTCGTCGACCTGCGCGACAGCACCGGCGTGACACAGTGTGTCGTCGACGGATCTGTCGAGGCGCGCACCGAGTGGGTGCTGCAGGTCGAGGGCACCGTCCGCATGCGACCGGACGGCAACGAGAACCCCGAGCTCGCCACGGGTGAGATAGAGCTCGGTGATTGCACCGTGGAGGTGCTGGCGCGCGCCGAGCCGCCTCCTTTCGCGATAGACGACAGGGCAGAGGTCGACGAATCGGTGCGACTGCGGTACCGGTACGTGGACTTGCGCCGCCCACGCATGCAGGCCAACCTGCGGCTGCGGTCTCGCATCATCTCAGCTCTACGCGCGGCGATGCTCCGTCAGGGGTTCTGCGAGGTCGAGACACCGCTGTTGTGGACGCCGACTCCCGAAGGAGCTCGGGAGTTCGCGGTCCCGGCTCGTCTGCACAGGGCGAAGTTCTACGTGCTTCCACAGAGCCCCCAGATCGCGAAGCAGCTCCTGATGGTGGCGGGAATGGACCGTTACTTCCAGGTGGCGAGGTGCCTGCGCGACGAGGACCTGAGGGCCGACAGGCAGTTCGAGTTCACGCAGCTCGACATCGAGGCGTCGTTCGTGACTCCCTCGGACGTCCAAGCAGCGGTCACCGAAGCCGTCCTCGACGCCTCAGAGGCAGCGAGAGGTGAGCGACCCGGGGAGGTCGAGCGCATCACGTGGCGCGACTCGATGGACCGCTACGGCGTGGACAAGCCGGACATGCGTTTCGGGATGGAGCTCGTCGATCTCGGAGAAGTGTTCGCCGGAACCGAGGTGCGTGCCTTCCAAGCAGAGTGCGTGAAGGCGCTTCGCCTTCAGCAGGGCTCCGAGTTGGGTCGCAACAAATTGGACGCTCTGGTAGAGCGTGCCAAGGAGCTGGGCGCGAAGGGCCTTGCGTGGTTCAAGGTCTCGTCGGCCGGCCAACCAGGAGGGACGGTCCCGGCGCTCGAATCCCCACTCGACAAGTTCCTCACCGACTCGGAGAGAGCCGGGCTTCTGTCGCACACCCGTGCCGAGCCGGGCGATCTGCTCCTCGTCGTTGCCGACAGCTGGCGCAGGGCTTGCGAGGTGCTCGGCCAGTTGCGTCTCGAGCTCGGCCGTCCACCTGTCGCGAGTGGGGAGCTGCGGTTCTGCTGGGTCACCGACTTCCCGCTCTTCGACGGGCCCAACGAGGAAGGCAGGCCCGTCGCGGCGCACCATCCGTTCACGATGCCTCACCGCGACGATCTCGAGCTTCTCGAGTCGGATCCGATGGCCGTGCGGTCCGAGGCGTACGACCTCGTCTTGAACGGATGGGAGCTCGGGTCGGGTTCGATCCGTATCCATCGCGAGGACATCCAGCGCAGGGTCTTCGACGCGCTCGGCATCACCCGGGAGGAGGCCGAGAGCCGATTCGGTTTCCTGTTGTCGGCTTTCCGCTACGGGGCTCCGCCGCACGGGGGATTTGCAGTTGGGGTCGACCGCCTGGTGGCTCTCCTGGCCGGGGAGGAGAACATCCGAGAGGTCATCGCATTTCCGAAGACCCAGTCGGGCACCGACCCCATGACGGGCGCACCCAAGCCCCTTCCCGAGGAGTCGCTCAAGGAGCTGGGCCTTCGGTTCGTCCCTCGTGCCGAGTAGACGAGCCCTCGTGCCGAGCAGACGAGCAGAGACCGAGTAGAGAAATCGAGTAGAGAAGCAGAGTGCCCAGGGGAAAGAGCAGCGCGGCCGCAGACCTCTTCGGTGCGGCAGCTTCGGACCGGCTGCGTCAGCGCGCGCCCCTCGCGACGCGGATGCGTCCGCGAACGCTCGACGAGATCGTGGGGCAGCGACATCTCGTCGCTCCCGGCGCTCCGCTTCGAGTCCTCATAGAGCAGGACAGGCTCACCTCCGCGATCCTGTGGGGGCCACCCGGCACCGGCAAGACCACCCTTGCATCGGTTGTCGCCCAGCGGTCTGCGAAGGCCTTCGTGCAGCTGTCGGCGGTCAGCGCTGGAGTCGCAGACGTTCGCAGGGAGATCGAGGACTCACGAAGACGCCTCGGTGAGCACGCGCAGGGCACGATCCTGTTCATCGACGAGGTTCACAGGTTCAACCGAGCCCAACAGGACGCTCTCCTGCCCGCGGTGGAAGAGGGGCTGATCGTCCTCATTGGGGCCACGACCGAGAACCCGTTCTTCTCCGTGAACTCGCCGCTCATGAGCAGGGCGACCTTGTGGCGGCTCGAGCCGCTGTCCGACGAAGACGTGCGCGAGTTGGTTGTCAGGGCTCTGGCCCACGAGAGCGCGTCGGCGGACCAAGACGCGGTCGCAGCCCTGGTATCCGTGGCGGAGGGTGACGCTCGCGCTGCTCTGGGCACCTTGGAGGTCGCCATCGCCCTCGCGGGGGAACGTCTGCTCGAGGAGCACGACGTCGACCGTGCGCGTGCCGGGCGTCTGCTCCACCAAGGGGCCGACGCGCACTACGACCAGATCAGCGCTCTCATCAAGTCCGTCCGGGGCTCTGACGTGGACGCGGGGCTCTACTGGCTCGCGCGGATGCTCGAGGGGGGCGAGGACGCCCGCTTCATCGCAAGGAGGCTCGTGATACTGGCGAGCGAAGACGTGGGGATGGCGGACCCGCTGGCTCTGGTGGTGGCGGACGCCGCCGCACGTGCCGTGGAGTTCGTCGGCCTCCCGGAGGCTCAGCTCAACCTGGCGCAGGCAGTGGTGTACCTCGCGTCAGCTCCGAAGTCCAACCGCGTGACCGTGGCGCTGGGGCGCGCGCAACAGGACGTGCGGGGAGGGCCTGCTGGTCAGGTCCCCGTGCACCTGCGCGATCCCCACTATCCCGGTGCGGACAAGCTCGGTCACGGCGAGATGTACAAGTATCCCCACGACGATCCACGCGGATGGGTGGAGCAGGAGTACCGACCAGAAGGCGTGACCGATCGCGTGTACTACGAGCCGAGCGATCATGGCGCCGAGGTCACCCTCGCCGATCGGCTGCGACGGCGACGTGACGGTGCTGCTCCCGAGCACGGTCCTCACGAGCCCGAGCGCTGAGGTTGCCCAACAAAAGCCAAGCCCTGACTCCACGGGTATGAATGTCCGAGGAAGTGCGAGGAGGCGGGGGTAGCATTGCCCCTTATGTCCGCCGACAACGTTGCAGCGCTTGCGGCCGCCGCGGTTTCAGGCGCAGTGGCGCTTGTCGCGCTCGTGGTCGTCGTCATCCTCACTCGCCGCATGCACGAGCTTCGAGAAGTGGTTCGGGACTTGCGCAGCGAGACCGTGCCCCTGGTTAGAGACGCACGAGTCGTGGTCGACCAGGCCGCCACCGAGATGCTCAGAGTCGGAGACGTGCTGTCCTCGGCGGAGGCGGTGACCGGAACCGTGGACTCGGCCTCGCGTCTTGCATATCGGACCTTCGCCAACCCGGTCGTGAAGGTTCTGGCTTTTCGGACGGGTCTGACGAGCGCACTGCGCAGGCTGTTCTCACCCCGGACGCGAAGCGGGCGTGTCGATCGACTCCCCGGACCTCCGGCTTCGGCATCCACACCTGCGTCGGCGCATCTGTCGTCGGCCGCCCGGGTAGGACAGCCGCCCAGCTCCAACGGGCAATCGCAGGCTCAGGTGGCGGCGACGGCCCACCGTCGCCGGAGGCGCTCGCGAGCAGAAGCGTGACCCGGTGATCAAGCGGGCAGTGTGGTTCTCCGCGGGAGCGGCGATCGGGGCCGGCGGGACCGTGTGGGCTCGCAGGCGGGTCGAGTCGATCTCCAAGCGGATGCGCTCCGGGGAGCTGACGGGTGATGTCGTCGCGATGGTCGACAGGAGAGCTCAGCGTGCCGCGCGCAGAGTCAGGGGGGCCGTGGACGCCGGTCGTGAGGAAGCACGCCGACGCGAGGACCAGTTGTGGCGAGAGCTGGAGGTCCGTGCCCGGGCTCGTTGATCGGCCCCGGTAGGATCGCCCGTCGTGACCTCCGCCGACCAGCTGCGCGCCGCCTTCACGGGGTTCTACGTCGAGCGTGGGCACGTGCTCGTGCCCTCGGCGAGCCTCATTCCCCACGACCCCACTGTTCTGTTCACGATCGCGGGGATGGTTCCGTTCAAGCCCTACTTCCTCGGCGAGGAGCCGGCCCCCTGGCCGAGGGCCACGAGTGTCCAGAAGTGCTTTCGCACCGTCGACATCGACGTGATCGGGAGCGACGAACGCCACTGCACCTTCTTCGAGATGCTCGGGAATTTCAGCTTCGGCGACTACTTCAAAGCAGACGCGATCCCACTCGCGTGGGAATTGCTCACCGAGGTGCTCGGTTTCGACGCGGAGCGCCTGTGGGTCACCGTGCACGACAGTGACGACGAAGCCGAGAAGATCTGGCTCGAGGCCGTGGGCCTCCCACCGGAGTGCATCCAGCGCATGGGGGAGGACAATTTCTGGGCCATGGGGGAGACCGGGCCCTGTGGAACGTGCTCGGAGCTCTTCTTCGACCGGGGAGAGCAGTACGGAGAAGCCGGCGGACCCGCGTTCGGTGATCCCGAGCGCTACATCGAGATCTACACGCTGGTGTTCATGCAGTACAACCGGCTTGCCGACGGGCAGCTGGTCGAACTTCCGAAGAAGAACATCGACACCGGCGCCGGCCTCGAGCGCAACCTTCCGATCCTCCAGGGAGTGCCGTCTCTCTTCGAGACCGACGTCTTTCGTCCGGTTCTGGCGGCCGCCGAACAGTCGATGGGGGTCCGCTACGGGGCCGACGTGCACACCGACGTTTCTCTTCGCATGCTGGCCGATCACGCACGGGCGATGGCGATGCTCGTGGGCGACGGGGTTCTTCCCTCGAACGACGGGCGCGGCTACGTCCTGCGACGGGTCATCCGCAGGGCGGTCAGGCGGGCCTTCCAGCTCGGGGTCACGCAAGCAGTGACGCCCGCGCTCGTGCGGAGCGTCGCGGAGGTGCTGGGCGGTGCTTACCCGGTCCTCGTCGAGGATCTCGACAGGATCCAGGCGACCGTCGAACGCGAGGAGGGCTCGTTCCGACGCACCCTCGACTCGGGCTCTGTGCTACTCGAGGAAGCGCTGAAGGGAGGCACCGACAGGGTGCCTGGAGACCTCGCGTTCCGCCTTCACGACACGCACGGGTTCCCGATCGAATTGACGATGGAGATGGCGGCCGAAGCAGGCGCCGAGGTCGACGTCGAGGGCTTCGAGCGCGAGATGTCCGCTCAACGCGAAAGGGCACGCGCCGACGCCAGGGCGCGGCGCGCGGTCGCCGGCGACGAGGCCGTCTACCGCGAGCTCCTGGACCGGTCCGGGCCGACCGAGTTCACCGGCTACCAGCACTACGAGGAGCCCGCGAGCGTGGTGGCGGTGCAGGCCGGTGCGGAGCCCGGCACGGTGGAGATCGTCCTCGACCGCACCCCCTTCTACGCCGAAGGCGGAGGGCAGGTGGGTGACACAGGAGTGATCACGACCGAGACCGGCCGCGCACGGGTAACCGACACCCAGAGCGTCGTGCCGGGGTTGATCGTCCACCGGGCATCGGTGGAGGGCGAGCTGTTCCCCGGGCAGGATGCGCTGGCGGTGATCGACGCCTCCCGCCGCGAGGCGATCCGTCGAAACCACACAGGGACTCATCTCCTTCACGCCGCGCTGCGTCAGGTTCTCGGAGATCACGTACGACAGCAGGGGTCTCTCGTCGCGCCGGACCGCCTGCGCTTCGACTTCGCCCACCCGAGCGCGGTGCGGCGCGAGGAGCTGGCCGAGATCGGCACCATCGCCAACTCGGACGTGTTGACCGATGCGCCCGTGGAGATCGTCGAGACCTCGAAGGCAGAGGCGGAGTCGATGGGGGCGATCGCCTTCTTCGGGGACAAGTACGGCGAGCGCGTCCGAGTCGTCAAGGCAGGTGCGAGGTCCACGGAGCTCTGCGGCGGCACGCACGTGGCCGCCCTCGGAATGATCGGGCCGGTCTCCGTCGTCTCGGAAGGTTCCATCGGGTCCAACACGCGTCGCATCGAGGCCGTCACCGGGGCCGGTGCGCTCGCGCTGCTGTCGGAGCACCAGAACGTCCTGCAGGACGCCGCGCGCATGTTGAAGGTGGAGACCACGGGAGTCTTGGAGGCGCTCGAAAGAGTGCTCGAGCGCCAGCGCCAATCGGAGAAGGAGCTCACGCGTCTCAAGGCCGCGCATCTCGACGAGCAGGCGGCCGAGATCTTTGCGCAGGCGGCGAACGGGGCGGTGGTCCGTCGCGAGGACGGCCGCAGCGCAGACTCGCTTCGCGACCTCGCTCAGGCAGTTCGAAGCGCAGGCGCCGAGGTCGTCGTGCTCGCGGGCAGCCCCGACGGCGCGAAGGTGGCGCTCGCGGTTGCGTCGGGGTCGAGCTCGATCGACGCGGGGTCGACAGCCAAGGAGCTGGCACAGATCGTGCGCGGCGGCGGAGGTGGGACCTCTCAGCTCGCACAGGCAGGTGGCTCCGACACCTCGATGATCGACGAGATGCTCGCGGAGGCACGTCGTCGTCTCGGCGGCGCCTGAGCCCGTGAGGGTGGTGGGGGTCGACCTCGGGGAGAAGCGGATCGGCGTGGCCGTGTCCGACAGCGCGAGGCGATTGGCTTCCCCACGGTGCACGATCCTCAGAAGCGGTGACCGCAACGCGGATCGGTCGAAGCTGGCCGAGGTCGTCAGCGAGACCGGCGCCACGATCGTGGTCGTGGGACTTCCGGTGAGCCTCGACGGCCGCCGCGGACCGGCCGCGCGTGCAGCAGAGGAAGAGGCGAGGGCTCTGGCAGAGGTTCTGCACCCCGAGGGAGTGACGGTCGAGACCTACGACGAACGCTTCACCACCGTGAGCGCAGAGCGCAGGCTCTCGGAGGCAGGCCATGCAGGGCGCTCCCGTCGTGACGTCATCGATCAGGCCGCTGCTGCGGAGATGCTCCAGGCTTGGCTCGACGCGCACAGCGCGCGCACGGAGAGCCGCGATGCCTGAGCCACCGGACACGCACGACACCGCCGGCCGACCCCGCAGGCGCGACGACTCGAGTGTGCACGAGCCCCTGGTGCCCCTCACCGACGCCGGAGCCACCGACGAGGTCATCGAGGAGGCGGACTCCCAGGGTTGGGCGCTCACCACCGGCGCGCGGAGCCGAGGTAGGCACCTGCCGGCCGACGGGGGAGCTCGTGGAGGAGGCCGTGGAGGAGCTCGCGAAGGAGCTCGCGGAGGAGACAGAGAGGGCGCGGGTGGCGGGATCGCGGGTGCAGTCAGGCGGCATCCCCTGCGCAGCGCGCTCGTCGCGCTCGGTGTCGTAATCGTCGGGCTTCTTGCAGGCGCGGCCATCTGGTACGAGGGCCAGATCGGCGGCACTCCCGGGGGCGCCGAGACCGTGGTCAGCGTCGCCAGCGGCTCGTCGCTCAGCCAGGTCGCGGGCAACCTCGCCCGAGACAGCGTCATCGGAAGCACCCTCGCCTTTCGCATCTACCTGGTGCTGCACGGCTCGCCCGTGGTCAAGCCCGGTGACTACCTCATGAACAAGCACGAATCGTTCGGCGACGTTCGAAGCAGGCTCGCGGCAGGGCCCGACGTTTTCGCGCTCGACGTCCCCCCGGGCTTCACCGTGGAGGAGACCGCGACCCGAGTCGGTGATCTCCCGGGGCACGACTCTTCGCAGTTCTTGTCGCTGGCCACCTCGGGAGCCGTCCAGTCCCCCTGGGGGGCGCCCGGTTCGGCCAACCTGGAGGGCCTGCTCGGCACGGGTACGTACACCGTGCTCCCGGGTGAGTCGGACAAGTCGCTGCTCGAGCAGATGGTGCAACGCTTCGACACCGAGGCGACGAGCGCGGTGCTCGCCAAAGGAGCTGCCGCGCTCGGTGTTACTCCGTACCAGGCGATAACTATCGCGTCCATCGTCCAAAAGGAAGGCGTCTACCAGGAGAACCTCGCCAAGGTATCGCGCGTCATCTACAACCGGCTGGCTCGCGGCATGGACCTGCAGATGGACTCGACGGTCCTCTACGCCGAACATCGCGACGGAGGGCCGGTGACATCCGCCGACTTGGCGCTGAACACTCCCTACAACACGTATCTGCACGCAGGTTTGACCCCGACGCCGATCTGCTTCCCGTCGCCGGCATCGCTCGCCGCAGCGCTCGCTCCAGCTCCGGGGAACTGGCTCTACTTCGTCGTGGTCTCACAGGACGGCACCGAGGCCTTCTCCGACACGCTCGCGGGTCAGCAGGCGAACGAGCAATTGGCGAAGAGCAGGGGTCTGGGATGACGCCGGCGACCGACAGCAGTGGCACGCCGAGCTCTCGCGCCCGGAGCTCGCCTTTGTGGCCCTCTGCGGCATCTGCCGTGGTCGGGGTGATCGGGGATCCGGTGCGGCACTCGTTGTCGCCTCTCTTGCACAACGCCGCGTTCGGCGCGATGGGGCTCGACTGGGTGTCCGTCGCGTTCGAGGTCCCCCAGGGAAGGCTGCCGGAGGCGTTGTCAGGCACGCGCGCCCTCGGCATCGTCGGGCTGTCCGTCACTCATCCGCACAAGGACTCCGCCGCGCGCACGGTCGACGAGCAGAGCGAGCTCGCGCGCACCCTCGGGGCTGTCAACTGTGTGACCCTTCGCGACGGAAAGCTGATGGGTGACTCGACCGACGGGGAAGGCTTCCTGCGCGCTCTGCGGCGAGGGGCCGGGTTCGACCCGGAAGGCCGGTGTTGCGTGGTGGTCGGGGCGGGCGGAGCCGCGAGAGCCGTCGTGTTGTCGCTCGCCCGGGCAGGCGCCTCGGATGTGGTGGTGGTCAACCGGACGCGCGAGCGCGCGCTCGGTGCCGCCCGACTGGCCGGCGACGTCGGGAGAGTTGGGTCCGAGCGCGACATCGAAGATGCCGACCTGGTGGTCCAGGCGACTCCGCTCGGCATGGTCGGCAGCTCGGCGGAGCCGGCTGTGGAACCCGGTGTCTTCCGTCCAGGGCAGCTGGCGGTGGACCTCGTGTACCGACCAGCTGACACCCCTTTCATACATGCGGCGCAAGAGCGTGGTGCGCGCACCCTCGGCGGTATCGGAATGCTCGTCCACCAGGCCGCGTTGGCGATCGAGAAGTGGACGGGCGCCGAGGCGCCGGTCGAGACGATGTGGGAGGCAGCGCTCGCCGCCGGCGACTACCCGAGCAACTAAGAGGGCTCAGAGGGATTGAGAGGGACTAAGACGTTGCGGCTTCGTCCTGAGCGCGTGGTCGTCCGCGCGACTTGTTGCCGAGCTGACGGATCTCTCCGTTCGCGATCACCCAGATTGTCCCGTCGTCGGCGCGCAGACGAGTGACCCTCAACGTGAGGTCCTCGACGGTGCCCGTAACTTCCCCGACGACGAGGGTGTCGCCTATGTCGAATTGATCCTCCACGATCAGGAGGAATCCTGACAGCAGGTCGCGCACGAGGCTCTGGGCCCCGAATCCGATCGTCGCCCCGACGACGGTCGCCCCTGCAAGCAGGGGAGTGAGGTTGATGCCGATCGTCTCGAGCGCGACGAAGAAGGCGATCACCGCGACGACCACGCGCCACACGTTCGCCAAGAGAGCGGTGACCGTGGTCGCCCGCGCCGAGGCGCGCGACGACCCTCGCCGTGCTGCAGCCTTGCGGGCCGCGCTGCCGATCCAGTGGCCGATGACCCGGTGGCCGAGCCAGCTGGCGACGAGCGCGATCAAGGCGATCACCACGACGCTGACCGGTTTCACGACGACCTGCTGGAGGTGGGCGGCCGTCGGCTGCCCCACGCCTGCCCAGCGGAGCAGGTCGTAGAGCCATCCCTGGACGTCCGGGACGGGCGAGGTGGCTCCGGCAGGCACGACCGGTATTCTGGTCTGCCGGAGCGCCCTGTTGAGCACTACCTTCACTCCCCGCCCTCAAACCGGCAGGTTGGTCGCACTCCGAGTCGACGTTGTGCTCGGCCTGACGACGCTAGCGGTCGCCGCCATCGGCGTGGTGATCGTCTACTCGGCGACCCGTTCGAAGCTCGTGCTCGCGGGATTGAGCCCGCACTACTACCTCGACCGCCAGGCGGCATACGTCGTCGCCGGCGCAGTCGTCATGGTCGTCCTGACGCTGCTGGACTATCGCTGGCTCGAGCATGCGAGCGCCGTCCTCTACGTGGGGCTCGTGCTCGCCTTGTTGGCGATGTTCACTCCCATCGGATCCAGCGCACTCGGCGCAACACGCTGGTTCCAGCTAGGGCCAGTCCAGCTCCAACCGTCGGCGTTCGGCACCCTGGTGATCATCGTCATCGTGGCGACCTTCTGCGCGAGGAGGCCTCAGGGCCTCGACCGGCAGGACCTCATCAGGGTGCTCGGGCTCTGCGGGCTCCCGATCTTCTTGGTGGTCCGTCAACCGGACCTCGGCAGCGGGATCGTCATGTGCGCCGTTCTCCTCGTCATGCTCGTGGTTGCGGGGATCCCCAACCGCTACCTGCTCCTGCTCATACTCGGGACGATCACGTTGGGCTTCGTCGTCGTGCACTTCGGGCTGCTGAAGCCCTATCAGGTCCAGAGGCTCACGGGCTTCCTGCACCAGTCGAAGAACGCCCAGGGAACCGGATACAACCTCCAGCAGTCGGTTGCCGCGATCGGTTCGGGGGGATGGTCGGGGAAAGGCCTCTTCCACGGTCCCCAGACGAACCTGTCGTATGTGCCCTCTCAGCCGACGGACTTCATCTTCTCGGCAGTGGGGGAACAACTCGGTTTCGTCGGCGCGGCGACCGTGCTGATGTTGCTCGGCGTCGTTGCATGGCGCACGCTGCGCGCCGCGCAGGTCGCACGTGACCCGTTCGGGAGGTTGCTGGCCACTGGATGCTTCACGCTGATTGCCTTCAGCGCGTTCGAGAACGCCGGCATGTCGATGGGGATCATGCCGATCGCCGGGATCCCCCTGCCGTTCCTGAGCTATGGGGGGTCTGCGACGATCGCTTTCTTCGCGGCTGTGGGTATAGCCATGTCCGTGCACCTTCGCCGCGGACGATGACCCTTGCGGGCACGTCGGGCCAGCCCGCCCGCGAGGACTCTGCCGGCGACCGGCCTGAGGCCGCCGACGACCGGCCCGAAGCTGCGGGCGACCAGCCCGAAGCTGCCGGCTCAGACCAGCGGGCCGACGAGGAGCTCGAGGTTGCCGGCGAGGAGGCTCCCGCCGAAGCCGCTCCGGGCGAGGAGGCTCCCGCCGAAGCCGCTCCCGGCCAGGAGGCTCCCGCCGAAGCCGCTCCCGGCCAGGAGGCTCCCGCCGAAGCCGCTCCCGGCCAGGAGGCTCCCGCCGAACGGGCTGCGGGGGAGGCGCACGACAGATGGAGGCTCACGGTCGTGGGGGGTGTGTACATGGAGCTTCCGGGGGTTCACCCGGAAGTCCAACTCCGCGAGACGGTCGCTCCGTACCGGGAACTTCGCATACCGGTCGGGTTCGCCGAAGGGACCGCGATCGCGCACGCTTGGCGTCACATCGCTACCCCTCGCCCTCTTACCCACGAGCTCGTGACCGACATGCTGTCGGCGCACACGGTGACCATCGAGGCGGTGCGCATAACGGAGCGGCGCGGTCAGATCTTCTACGCGGAGCTCGACACGATGGGACCGAAGGGACACCACGTGGTGCCTTGCCGGCCATCGGACGCAATAGCTCTCATGTTGCGCCAACCGCTTCCGACACCGTTGCTCGTCGCAGACGAGGTATTCGAAGCTCGAGACGAGCTCTCCTAGGAGAGCTGCTCTACCACCCGACGCGCCCGCGACAGACTCGGGAGGGCGCCCATCCACAACAAGATGAGCCACGTCCCTGCCGCGCAACCCGCGACCAGAGGGACACCGTCGAGCTTCTGTTTCGCCAAGATCGACAAGAGCGTCCCGTGGAGGCCCGCGAGCGCCACCACGAGAGCGGCGCAAGCCAGTGCAATGTCTATGAACACGTGGAATCCCGTTGCAGGCGCCGATTCGGACCGTTCAGCCCCCTCGGACCTGTCACCGTCGTCGGAGTCCGGTATCGGGAAACACCCGCATCCCGCGTCCATCCCGCCACGAACGCGCACGTAGAGCACGAACGACCCGAAGGCTCCGTAGGAAGCCGCGACCGCTGCCGCCGCTAGAGGACGCGGGTAGAGCGCAGCGGCGACACCAAGGGACGCCTCCAACAGCGAGAACACCCGCACCACCCCGGTCATGCGCTCCTGGTGAGAGCGCGGTGAGGATGACACCTGAGAGAGAACGACGGCAGTTGGAAGCGGACGCATCAGCTTTGCGAGGCCGGCGATCACGAGAAGGAAGCACGCGATCAGGTAAGGCCCGAGAAGACTCACGTGTGGTTGCCAGCCGGTGCCGGTCCGGCTGCCGCCGCCTCGAGCCGCCGGGTCACTTGCGTATCTGCACCTGCGCGGCGGTCTGCGAAGCCGACGTCGGATCCTCGGGTATGGCGGGGCGCGCGGGCGTAGCCGAAGTTGCGGCGGGCGCTTCGGGCTGTTCCCCCTTCATCGAGCCCAGCACCCGCAGGATCTCGGTGTGGCTTCTGAGCAGCCCGGCGACTAGCCCGGTCAACAGGACCACCAACACTGTGTCCAAGATGACTAGCACCAGCACTCGCGGCCTCTCCTCAATTCCCCTGCTGTCGAGTTCCCCTGCGATGGGCGACGGCTCGTCGCGCTCGGGCTCACCTCGCCGGCACGGACGCGATGCCGCTCGTGGCGCTGGTGGCGCTCGGAATCGGTGTGGCGGTGGCCTCTGCGGCGATCGCGGCCCTCTCACCCTCGTCGGAGATCCTCATCAACAGCGACACGAGGACGTAGTTCGCGACCAGGGACGACCCCCCGTATGCCATGAACGGCAACGTGATGCCGGTCAGCGGGAGCAGACGGACGATCCCAGCCATTATGAAGAACGCCTGCATCCCGAGGATCACCGTCAGCCCTACCGCCAGGAGCTTCGCGAAGTCGGATCGAGCGGTCTGGGCGATGCGCATTCCGCTGCCGATCACGAGCACAAAGGCGAACACGATGAGCGTCGTCCCGAGCAGGCCGAGCTCCGTGCCGAAGCCGGCGAAGATGTAGTCGGTCCTCACTTCGGGAATGCTCTTGATGAACCCGAAGCCGAGCCCTGTACCCGTAAGTCCTCCTGTCCCGAGCCCGTAGAGGCCGTACATGACCTGGCCGGTGGCGGTCGGGTGGAGCCACTCGGAAACGCGCTGGTGCACCTGATAGAAGAAGTGGCTCGCTCCGTAGGCGCCGGCGGCGAACAGCACCAACCCGAGGAGGATGTAGTTCCATCTCCCGGTCGCCAGCCACAGCATGGAGATGAAGAGAACGAAGATGAGGAGAGCGAAGCCGATGTCGCGCTCACCCGCGAGCACGAGCATCGCGAAGCCCCAAGCGAGAAGGATCGGTCCGAGAGGCCTCGGGTCGAGCACGAGCCTGTTGCCCACCCGGGCGGTCGGAACCGAGAGCATCTCCTGGTGCTCAGAGAAATACGAGGCGAAGAAGACGCATAGGAGAATCTTCGCCAGTTCGACCGGTTGGCCGGAAATGCCGCCGATGTGGACCCACAGGCGCGCACCGTTGATGTTCTGGCCGAAGTGGGGAACGAGCGGGGCCAGCATGAGCAAGGCTGCGACCAGGAGCAGGAGGTAGCGATAGCGGTCTAGGTCCCTAGACCTCCGGACCAGTGCGATGGTCAGGATGTAGGCGCAGATCCCGACAGCGGTCCACGCGGCCTGCAGGCGCGCGTAATGAGGATCGATGCGAGCCAACATGTCGTATCCCAGACCGTTCAGGAGCGTGACGATCGGGAGCAGAACCGGGTTCGCATCCGGGGCGTAGATCCTGTTCGCGATGTGGGCGGCGACGCCCAGACCGAGCACGATGGCCAGGAAGGGCCCGAGGTTGGGTGGGATCTTCGACGTCGTCCCGATGGACGCCAGCACGTATGTCGCGACGATGATCAACGACCCGAACACGAGCAGGCCGAGCTCGGTCCGTCGCCTCGCGTTGGGTCCTTTGGGTCTCGTTCGCGACGCCCAGCTGGTTGCGCGGCCCCTCATAGGTCTCGTTCAGCCTAGAACTTGGAAACCTGGCCGAACGGGTCCGTGCCCGGCGCCCGGCCGCTCCCGCACACGTGAGATCGCCAGCAGTCGTTGCCCAAGTACCGTAGGTAGGCGATGGCAGTCTCCGAACCCCCCCACTCCGATCAGGCCGGCCACGGTTCGCTGGCCCAGGTCAAGGATCGTAAAGGTCCTGGCGCGAGCGCCGACGAATCGGCGCCGGCAGTGAACGAGCACGCCGAACGACCGCTGGACACCGAGAAGAGCTTCGAGGAGGTGATCGAGGAACTGGGTTACGAGCGGTTCTCCAACCGCGAGCTGTCGTGGCTGGAATTCGGCTCGCGCCTGCTCGACATCGGGGCCGATCCGGAGGTCCCCCTGCTGGAGAGGGTGAAGTTCCTGGCGATCTTCTCCGAAGGACTCGACGAGTTCTTCCAGGTGCGGGTCGCAGGGCTCAAGGACCAGGTGGACGCCGGGCTCCGAGCCCGCTCGCCCGACGGGTTGCGCCCCGGGGAGGCTTTGAGGGCAATCGCCACGAGGGTTCGCGAGCTCGTGGAGCGCGAGTCCCGGATATTCGTCGACCAGATCGGCCCTGCTCTCGCAGAAGCGGGGATCCGCTTCTCCGACTGGTCGTCACTCGACGACTACGACCGCGAGTACCTGGTCGACGTCTTCGACAGGCAGATCTTCCCTGTCCTGACCCCGCTCTCGGTGGACCCGGGGCATCCGTTCCCGTACATCTCCAACCTTTCGCTGAACCTCATCGTGCTGGTGGGGGACCCGGTCACAGGAGAAGAGCGCGTCGCACGGGTCAAGGTCCCGCCCCTGCTGCCTCGCTTCGTCGTCATGCCCGACGGCGAGAGGTTCGTGCCACTCGAGCAGGTGATCGCCGCGCATCTCGGGCGGCTCTTCGGTGACATGGTGATCGGCGAGCACTATCCGTTCCGCGTCACACGCAACGCCGACCTGGCGCTCGAGGAGGACGAGGCCGACGACCTCCTCGCTGCGGTCGAGATGGAGCTCAGACGGCGGCGCTTTGGAAGGGCGGTGCGCCTCGAGGTTTCCTCCGAGATGTCCTCCGACATGCGCGACATGCTCCTTCGCGAGCTCGACCTCGAGCCTGACGACCTCTACGAGACCGACGCCCCGCTGGACCTCGGAGGTCTGTGGAAGGTCCACGCATTGGACCGCCCGGACCTCCACGAGGAGGCCTGGGCGCCCATGACACCTCCCGGGCTGGCGAGCGCCAGCAACGAGCCGACCGACTTGTTCGCCGTACTCCGCGAGCACGACGTTCTCGTGCACCACCCGTACGACTCGTTCACCACCTCGGTCGAGGCCTTCGTCGCCCAGGCTGCGGCAGATCCCCACGTCCTCGCCATAAAGCAGACCCTCTACCGAACCTCCGGAGACAGTCCGATCGTCGCTTCGTTGATCCAGGCGGCGGAGGACGGAAAGCAAGTGGCCGCGGTCGTCGAGCTGAAAGCGAGGTTCGACGAGCAGGCGAACATCCTCTGGGCACGCGCGCTCGAAGAGGCCGGAGTCCACGTGGTCTACGGCCTCGTGGGTTTGAAGACCCACTCCAAGGCAGCCCTGGTGGTTCGCAGGGAGGACGATCGAATCCGCCTCTACTGCCACTTGGGCACCGGGAACTACAACCCCCGCACGGCTCGGATGTACGAGGACCTCGGCCTGTTGTCGTCCGACTCGGAGTTGGGGGCCGACGTGGGTGACCTGTTCAACTTCCTCACCGGGTACAGCCGCGCCGTTCAGTACAGGAAGCTCGTTGTGTCCCCGACCGCGCTGCGCAGCCGGATCATCGAGCTGATCGACCAGGAGGCGAAGCTCGGTTCCGACGGGCGCATCACGGTGAAGGTCAACGGTCTCACCGACCCGGACGTGATAGATGCCTTCTACCGGGCCTCGAGGGCGGGAGTGCCGATAGACCTCATCGTCCGCGGTGTGTGCTGCTTACGCCCGGGCATTCCGGGCCTGTCGGACACGATCAAGGTCAGGTCGATCGTCGGCCGGTTCCTCGAGCACTCGCGCATCTACCGCTTCGGAGGCACGGTGCATCCGGTGACGCTGCTCACGGGCTCGGCGGACCTCATGCAGCGGAACCTCGACAGAAGGATCGAGCTGTTGTTCCCGATCACCGACGGCGAGCTGCAAGCGAGATTGTTCGAGGTCCTCGACCTGGACCTCGCCGACGACACGAATTCGTGGGTGCTCGAGTCCGACGGCATTTGGGAGCGTGTGCCGACCACCGCGGGTGTGAGCGTCCAGCGGCGTCTGCAGGAGATGGCACGCGACAGGGCACGGCGCAGGCGTGAGCCCGAGGCCCTCGGGGCGTAGGGCCAGGTCCTGCGGCTCACTTCGAGCATTCCCACGAGGACTGCGAGGACTTCGAGTAGGACTGCGAAGAAAGACGCGCCTCGAGGGCTCACACCGCTTCGTGGCCTCGGCCCTCGCGCCAAAGGCGGATGATCTTCCCTCGCTCCTGTCCTTCGGTGCCCTCAGGGGTTTCGCCTCGCGTCGGCCCACCGTTCGCAGCACTCGCGCTGGGTGACGGGATCTCACGCGACGTGCCGTCCCGATCGCTTTGGATCGCTGAGCCGGCAGTGTCAGATGAACCCGTGCTGTCGTCGGGCTGGTCATGCCCGTCACCTTCGGGGGCCGGTCGACTGTGCTCGACCATCTCGTCGCGCATCGAGTGGATGCGCTCTCGCCAACCCTCCGAGGTGAAGCGAAGCGACAGGTAGGTACCGCCGCCGACTGGGATCGGCAGCCAGAAGTTGACGAGCCTGTACCCGAGGACCCCGAGCGTTGCCACGGTCTTCGAGGATCCGAATCCCACGAGGGTGGGGATCAACACTCCCTCTACGACCCCGAGCCCGCCGGGTGTGATCGGGATCACCGCGAGGATGTTCGCCAGGCCGTAAGCCACCAAGAGGTCGATCGGCGAGATGAGCCTGTGGAATGCGAGGATGAACACCCACAGCGAAGCCGCGTCGAGCAGCCAGTTCGCGGCCGCCCACCCGATCGAGCGGTACAGGAGCTCGCGCTCGGAGGCGAACGCCCGAAGCCGGTCGGCCAGCCGCTCCACCGCCGACGCAAGTCCTTCGGCGTCCAAGAAGGGCACCTTGCCGGCCACCTGCCTGACGATCTCGACCGCCTGATGTCGGCCACGGGTCAAGAGGACGATCACGGCGGCGAAGATCCCCATCATGAGCACCCCGGCCCCGGCCGCCACGGCGTAGAGAGGGTTGTACCCGTGGAAGAACAGCGAGACGAAGAGCGCGAACCAGAAGATCACGTTCAGCACCACCGCTGACCCAACCCCCTGCATCGCGAGCGCGAAGCCCGCGTCGGGCCCGCTCACGTCGTTCTGAGTGAGGAGCCGGTAGGCGAGAGCGGCTCCAGGCGTCGTTCCCCCGGGTACGACGTGGCTCAGGGCCAGGCTCGACATGTTGATCTGGAGCAGACGTCCGCGCTTAGGACCACCGTGGGGCAACAGCGTGTGGGTCAGCTGGGCGTACGCCACGAGTGCGGCGGCCTCGAGGAGGACGCCGGCCACCAGGTAGGCGAAGTTGACCCGCCCGATGAGGTTGAGGGACTTGCGGGCGCCGGCTCGACCCAGTTGCGGCAGGACGAGGTACTCGAGCACGAGCAGGACGACGAAGATGCTGACGCCCCATTTGATGCCCTTGCGCAGCCGCCTTCGGGGTTGGGGCCCTCGGCGCCTGACGAGCATCTGATCATGGTGGCACGTCGCGGGGGAGGCCAACTGCCATGCTGGGGGAATGCCCTTCGAGCGCGCTTCCACGCCGGCAGATGGCGCCCGGGAGCCTCTGGACCAGGCCGTCTCCGTAGGGATCCATCAGCGATCTTCCGATGCCGACGCCGCCGCCGCGCCAGCCGCAGTGCGGGCGTCGGGGCAGGGTTCGACTGCAGCGGGGGGAGAAGCTGGGACCGAGGAGTCTCGTCGCGCCCGCCTCTGGGAGTGGGCCGACGCTCGCAGGATCCCCCTGCAGGCGATCGTCGCCGTCGTAGTCGTCGCGGGGATCGCCTACCTGGGAGCCCGGCTGGTCTACAAGCTGCGCGAGATCATCCTGCTGCTCGTGGTGGCGGGATTCGTCGCACTACTGCTCAACCCCGCGGTCGTCTTCCTCGGGCGCCACGTGGTGCGCCGCAGGGGCGAGGCGGTCGCGATCGTCACCGTCATCGCGTTGCTGGTGTTCGCAGGTCTGGCGTTTGCGTTCGGGTACCCGTTAGTGAACGGCATCACCCACTTGGCCAAGGACCTTCCGAAGTACGTGAGCCAGGCGGAGCACGGAAAAGGTCCGCTGGGCAACCTGGTGCGCAAGTACCACGTTCAGCACTGGGTCCAGCAGAACCTGGCGCCGAAGCTAACGACCTTCGCGAAGAACCTCTCGAAGCCGGCGCTCACCCTCGGAAAGGGTGCTGTCAGCCTGCTGATCGCGCTCGTGACGATCTTCATCCTGGTCCTGCTGCTGCTGCTCGAGGGATCGAAGCTTCGGGGCGGCGTCCTGAGCATGATCAACCCGGCGCGCCGTGCTGAGGTGATCCGTGTTGCCGAGGAGGTCAACCGTTCGGTCACCGGCTACATGCTCGGGAACTTCATCACCTCGGTGATCGCCGGCGTCGTCGTCTTCGTCAGCCTCGAGATCGTGGGGGTGCCCTTCGCACTGCTCTGGGCCTTGTGGGTGGCGCTCGTCGACTTCCTCCCGATGATCGGCGGGGCCCTCGCCGGCATCCCGACGGTGATCTTCGCGGCGTTCCACTCGATCACCGCAGGGATCGTGGTTCTGGTGGTGTTCCTGATCTACACGCAGGTGGAGAACCACGTGCTCAACCCGATCGTGATGAGCAGGACCGTGAGGGTCAACCCGCTCCTCGTCCTGATAGCGATCCTGGTGGGAGCGAGCCTCGGAGATCTCGTCGGAGGTTTCTTCGGCGGCTTCGTGGGTACCCTTCTCGCAATTCCCGTCGCCGGGTCGATCCAGGTGATCGTGCGCGAGGTGTGGCAGAAGACGGCTTCGGTCCCCGAGCCCGCACTCGCGGGGTGGGCCGGGTCGAGCGGGCCGGCGGCGACTACCACGCGAGAGCCGGGCGAGGGCAGCGGAAAGGACGAGAGCAGTGATACGGACCCGCGCACTTGAGCCGACGCGACCTCGAAAGCCGTCTCGGCAGCTGACGGAACGTGCGAGGAGGATTCGGGCGATTCCAGAGGCAAAACCCCATTCCCGTAGGCTGACGACGATGATGCCCCTGGTGGTGCTTCCCACCTACAACGAATCGGAGAACATCGAGCGTGTTCTGCGGCGAATTCGCGTAGCGCTACCTGAGGCTTCGGTTCTCGTCGTCGACGACGGGAGCCCGGACGGCACCGCGGAGATAGCCGAGCGTCTCGGCAAGGAGCTCGGGCAGGTCGAGCTGCTGCGCAGGCCTGCAAAGGCGGGCCTGGGAAGCGCATACCGCGCAGGCTTCGCCTGGGGCCTCGAGCGCGGATTCGACGCCCTGGCGGAGATGGACTCTGACCTCTCCCACGACCCCGACGCACTGGGGAGCCTCGTCGCGCCGCTCGACGACGGGGTCGACCTGGTGATCGGGTCTCGGTACATACCGGGAGGCTCGATCCCGAACTGGCGCCTACATCGCCGCTTGCTATCCCAGGGGGGCAACATCTACGCGTCGCTGCTTCTCGGGCTGCACGTCACAGACTCGACGTCGGGCTTTCGGGCCTACAGCGGGGAGATTCTCCGGCGGATCGACCTCTCCCGGGTCCGGGCGGACGGCTACGGGTTCCAGGTGGAGATGGTCCACCAGGTGCTCGAGCACGGCGGGACCGTCGCCGAGGTCCCGATCCGCTTCGTGGACCGTGTCGAGGGCAAGTCCAAGATGTCCGCCTACATCGTGGTGGAGGCCCTCGGGCTCGTCACGTGGTGGGCCCTCCTGCGCGTGGTGCGCAAGCTGCTCCGCCTGGGCAGGTCGCCCAGGCACGAGAGCCAGGCGCCGACGCTCCCGTTGACCGGCGCCTGAGCGCCTGACCGCCTGAGCGCCTGAACGCCTGAGCGCCGGCCGAGCGACGCCGAGGGGAGGGTGAGCCCGGAGACGCCACGGCCATCTGCGATCATTTTGGGGTGAGACCTTCGACGGCCCCTCGCCTGGATCGACGGCTGAGGTGACGGCGATCGACGCCCCCTCCCGGATACTCGTCGTGGACGACGAGCCGTACATCACCGACCTGCTGTCGGCGGCGCTCAGGTTCGAGGGGTTCGCGGTCGAGGTGGCATCCAACGGCGCCGACGCGGTCGCCTTGGCCCAGCGGACCCGCCACGACCTCTTGCTCCTGGACGTCATGCTCCCCGACATCACAGGCACCGACGTCTGCCGACGTTTGAGGGACTCGGGGATCGAGACTCCGGTGCTGTTCCTCACCGCGCGTGACGGCACCGAAGACAAGGTGATCGGGCTCACGGTCGGCGCCGACGACTACGTCACGAAGCCCTTCAGCTTGGACGAGCTGGTTGCGAGAATTCGCGCCGTCCTGCGACGCACCGGACGCTCCACCGTCAACGGCGAACGGCGCCTGGTGTTCGCCGACCTGGAGATGGACGACGACACGCACGAGGTCTGGAGGCAGGAGACGCTCCTCGACCTGACCGCCACAGAGTTCAGCCTGCTTCGCTACATGCTCGAGAACGCGAGGCGCGTACTCCCCAAGGCCGAGATCCTCGACCACGTCTGGTCGTACGACTTCGAGGGAGACCCGAACATCGTCGAGACGTATGTCAGCTACCTGCGCAAGAAGGTCGACAAGTTCGATCCCCCGTTGATCCACACGATCCGCGGCGTCGGGTACACCTTGCGACTTCCCCGAGAAGGCGTGGCCGGGTCCTCGCAAGTGGCCCCCTCCGCCGACGCGGGTCGGCCGGCGGAGTAGGGGGAGCACGCAAATGTCCCTCAAGCGACGACTGGTTGCCGCGATGCTCCTGCTGTTCATCGCCGCGATCGTCGTCGCCAACCTCGTCACCTCGTCGTTCCTCAGGTCGTTCCTGGTAGGCCGGCTCGACGAGCAGATCGACGTCGCTCAGACCCAGGCGTACACGTACATCTACACGGTCAATCAGCGCGACGTGCTCGCTCACGACGCTCTGGCCACCAGCGATCCCAAGGCCTGGTTGACCCAACTGACGACTTCCGGAGATCCCTCCTGCATCTCCTCTTCGAGGGTCGGATTGAGACCGACGTCGGCTGGATCGACCGGAACGGGAGCGACGACCCCAACCTCCGGAGGCACGGCATCGGGGGGCGCGGCCTCCGGGGCCGACAGCACGTCGGTTCCACGGCTCAACGCCGTGAGCCTCGCCGCACGCCTGAACCCCGACGTCTACGTGGAGGTTCTCGGTACGGGCGGCAAGGTGCTGTTCGACGATCCCTCCGGGTCGTGCGCCTCTCCGGACCCCGCGCCCTTGCTCTCGTCACACCTGCCAGTCCAGGCCCTGCCCCTGTCACACGTCTTCGGTGGCAAGCACGGTCCTTACCTACCCGACCGCCCGTCGTTCGAGGTCCAGGCAAAGGGAGCTTCAGGAACGTATTACCGGGTGCAGGCGGTGGCGGTCCCGGGGGGCACGCTCGTCACGGCGATCTCGCTGCACCCCACCAGCCAGACGCTCGCCTCGCTCACGCATGTGGAGGTCGGAGTCTCGATCGCTGTCGTCGCCGTTCTTCTCGTCCTCGTCCTCGTGATCGTGCGTTTCGGGCTTCGACCTCTCGACGACATGACGAAGACGGCAGGGGCTATTGCAGGTGGAGACCTCACGCGCCGGATCCAGCGGATGGACGACAAGAGCGAAGTCGGAAGACTCGGTGCAGCACTGAACGGCATGCTGAGCCAGATCGAAGCCGCGTTCCGAGAGCGAGCCGGGTCTGAGTCACGACTCCGGCGTTTCGTCGCGGACGCCTCTCACGAGCTGCGTACCCCTCTGACTTCGATCCGCGGGTACGCCGAGTTGCTGCGGAAGGAAGCTTTGAGCGACGACGAGTCGCGGCGCCGGGCGGCAGAGCGCATCGAGGGCGAGGCCGCCCGCATGAGCGTGCTGGTCGACGACCTCCTGCTGCTTGCGCGCCTCGACCAGGGCCGGCCGCTCGATCGCTCGCCGGTGGACGTAGCCGAAGTGGTCAGCGATGCGGTCGACGCCGCGCGCACGAGCGATCCCGGCCGGACGATCTCCCTCGACGCTCCTTCGAGCGTCGTCGTCGAGGGAGACCCGTTGCGGCTGCGCCAGATCGTGGACAACCTGCTGCGCAACGCCCAGGTCCACACCCCGGCGGGGACCCCGGTTCGGGTGAGCGTCTCCAGTCGAGGGGACTTCGCCCTCGTCGTCGTGGCCGACGAAGGGCCGGGCCTCGACGCGGAGGAGCAGGCCAGGGTGTTCGACCGCTTCTATCGTGGGAACGTGGTTCGCACAGGCGGTGGAAGCGGTCTGGGACTCTCGATCGTCGCTGCGCTCGCGACCGCCCACGGCGGGCGGGCCTACGTGGAGAGCGCCCCAGGCGAGGGGGCGACCTTCACCATCGAGCTGCCGGTCAGGCCCGGCGCTCGAGAGGAGGCCGGGGGGTCGAAGAGCCCCGGCGAGCGCGGTGAGCCCGCGGGCGGGGCCGGCGCGGCAGGGACGACCGGGGTGGCCGAGCGCGGTGAGGTCGCCGGGGCGGATCCGTCTGGCCAACCGGAGGCTCATCCGGTTGCCAACTCGGCCAGGCGCTGACGACGCCGGTTGGGATGCCCTCGTTAGCGGAAATGCACGTATCGGATCGCGGGCGTGGAAACGCCGTCCTCTACGTGCACGGCCAGCCGGGGCTCGGTGTCGACTTCGATCCTGTGGCGGAGCTTCTCGTCGGAGACCATCGAGTCATCGCTCCTGATCGTCCGGGCTACGGGGAAAGCGGAGACGAGCCCGTCTCGATGGCGGAGAACGCGACGCTCCTCGCGGGTCTCGTGCGCGAAAGGGGGCTCGCCCCGGCGACGGTTGTCGGACACAGCTACGGCGGGGGGATTGCGATACTGCTCGCATCGTCCCATCCCGAGCTCGTCTCGGGGCTCGTGCTCGTGGGGTCGGTCGGCAGAGCCGACAGCGTGAACACCTTGGACCACTTGCTCGCTGCGCCCGTCCTGGGGGAGACCGTGAGTGCTGCAGGGTTGTTCGCCCTCGGCCGGGTGCTCCCTCACCTCCACGGGCTCGCGACCCTCGCGCCCAGGGACACCTTGGAGCGGCTGAAGGTGACGCTTCCCGATCGCGGCTACCTCGAGGTGGCGGCAAAGCGCGGTAAGCAAGTCTGGCGGAGCTTCGTGTTCGAGCAGCGCGCGCTCCTCCGGGAGATCGGTTCGGTGGAGGAGGCGTTGGGATCGGTCGAGGCTCCCACGGTAGTGATAGCAGGGGCGTGGGACGTGGTGGTCCCACCTTCGGTGGCGGCGAGCATCGCGGCTTCGATTACGGGCGCCGAGCTCGTGACCGTCGACAAGATCGGCCACTTCGTGCCGCGCGATGCACCCAAGGTCGTCGCGAGCGCCGTAAGGCGGCTCGACGACAGGTCGACGGAGGAGGATTGATGGCAATCGACTTCACTTTCCCGCCTGACGTCGAGGACGTCCGTCGGAGGATGGCAGACTTCGTCACAGAGGACGTAAAGCCGACCGAATCACGCCTGATGTCGGATTCTTCCGGCAGGGCGGAGTGGAGGGCCGAGCTCGACAGGCTTCGCGCGGAGGCACGCGAGAGAGATCTTTGGATGCCGCACATGCCCCGTGAGTGGGGTGGGATGGGGATTGGACCGACGGCCTTGGCAGCTGTGTCGGCCGAGTCCGCGAAGTCCAACTTCGGCTCCTACGTCATCAACTGCTACGCCCCCGACGAGGGGAACATGCACACTCTCCTGCACTGGGGCACCGACGAGCAGAAGGAGCGCTACCTGAAGCCCATGTGCGACGGGGCAATGCGGTCGTGCTTCGCCATGACCGAGCCCGAAGTCGCCGGCTCTGATCCGACGCTGATGCAGACGCACGCCGAGCTCGACGGCGACAAGTGGGTGGTGAACGGCCACAAGTGGTTCATCAGCGGCGCACGTGGCGCGCAATTCGCGATCCTCCTCGCCCGGACCGAGGCGAACCCCGAAGTCCCCCAAGCCGCCACCTCCGCGTTCGTCGTGGACCTCCCTTCAGACGGCTGGGAGATCGTGCGCGACGTGGAGACGATGTCTGGCAGCCACAACCATTGTGAGATCCGCATCAGCGACTTGCGGCTACCCGCCTCGAGCATGCTCGGCGAGCGCGGGCAGGGACATCGCCTAGGTCAGTACCGCCTGGGCCCGGCTCGCCTTGCGCACTGCATGCGCTGGCTCGGCCAGATCGAAACCGCTCTCGACATGATGGTCGAACGGTCGATCGAGCGCTACTCGCACGGGTCGTACCTATCCGAGAAGCAAGGGATTCAATGGCTCATAAGTGAGTCTGCGATCGAGCTCTACCAAGCGAAGCTGATGGTGCTTCACGCGGCATACCGGATCGAGCACGGTCTCGACTTCGCCACCCAGGTGTCGATGGCGAAGCACCACGTTGCGAACACGCTGTGGCGCGTGATCGACCGGGCCGTCCAGGTGCACGGGGCGCTCGGCTACTCGAAGGACTCGCCTCTCGCCGACATGCTGCTGCAAGCGCGTTGGAGTCGGTTCGCCGACGGCGCCGACGAGATCCACAAATGGCGTGTCGCCGAGGCCACCATCGCCGCCTATCGATCGGAGGGCACCACTCGCGCCGCTACCGGGGATCTCCCGCTGTAGGGGTGTACGTTGCCTCCCATCGACACGACCCACGACGCGCTTAGACAGGACGGATCGAGTCCGGCGCCGTCGGCGAGGATCTCGGGCGCGGACCTCCGGTCGCTGGCGGCACGCGTCGTCTCCAAAGGTGACTCGCTCGACGTCCTGATCGTCGATCAGCCGTTCAACGGCAGGTTGCTCGGAGAGGTCCCGCGCAGCACGCTCGCCGACGTGGACTTCGCATTCGACCGGGCTTGTGCCGCCCAGGAGATCTGGAAGGACAGCTCCTTCGCCGACCGCCGCAGGATCTTCCTGCGGCTCCACGATCTGCTTCTCGACCGGCGCGAGGAGTTACTGGACCTGATCCAGCTCGAGACCGGCAAGGCGCGGCGCCACGCGATAGAGGAAGTTCTAGACGTGGCCATAGTTGCTCGCTACTACGCGAACACGGCAGAGCATCACCTGCGTCCGCGGCGGCGCCAGGGCGCCATTCCATTCCTGACCGCCACGTGGGAGCACCATCCTCCGGTCGGTGTCGTAGGGCTGATCGCGCCCTGGAACTATCCGTTCACCCTGACGATCGGTGATGCGCTGCCCGCCTTGGCCGCCGGGAACGCAGTAGTCGTGAAACCGGACAGCAACACGCCTTTCACAGCCCTGTGGGGCGTGGCTCTGCTCGAGCAAGCAGGACTTCCGGTAGACCTCGTTCAAGTGGTAGCCGGATCCGGCACGCAGCTCGGCCCGCGCATCATCGATCGATGCGACTACGTGATGTTCACCGGCAGCAGCGCGACAGGCCGGGCGGTCGCCAAGCAGGCAGCCGAGCGTCTTATCGGGTCTTCCATGGAGCTCGGCGGAAAGAACGCCATGATCGTCCTGGCGGATGCCGACATAGACCGAGCAGTGGAGGGCTCCGAGCGGGCGCTGTTCTCCAACGCAGGACAACTGTGCATATCGATCGAGCGGCTCCTCGTCCACGAATCGGTCGCCGAGGAGTTCACCCGTCGCCTCGTCGAGCGGACACAGGCGATCCGACTCGGAACCGATCTCGACTACAGCGCGGGAATGGGATCCCTCATCTCGCAGTCGCAGCTCGACACCGTCAGTGATCATGTCGAGGATGCGGTTGCCAAGGGCGCGACCGTGCTCACAGGAGGGCATGCACGACCCGACATCGGGCCGTACTTCTTCGAGCCGACGATCCTCTCGGGGGTCGACGAGACCATGAAGCTGTGTCGGAACGAGACCTTCGGACCGGTCGTCGCCGTTTCCACCTTTGCGACCGAGGAGGAGGCCGTCAGGCGGGCGAACGACAGCGATTTCGGGTTGAACTACAGCGTCTGGACGAAGGACACGTCAGCGGGCCACAGGCTGGCCACGCGTCTTAGGGCCGGGACCGTCAACGTGAACGAGGGCTACATCGCGACCTGGGCATCGGTCGACGCACCGATGGGAGGGATGAAGGCGTCGGGGCTGGGACGGCGTCACGGGGCCGACGGAATACGCAAGTACACGGAGGCTCAAACCGTGTCGGTTCAACGCCTCCTCCCGATAGCGCCGTTCTTCGGGATGCCGGTCGAGCGTTGGGCGGCGCTCATGACGAGGGCCCTTCGCCTCCTGCGGCGCGCTCCGGGAATTCGCTGAGGCTGCCGGGCTCCCGGCTCCGAGCTCAGCGGTAGTAGCGGTACACGACCTGCGCGACGCAGCTCGGCTTTTCCAGTCCTTCGGCTTCGATCGTCGTGTCTATGACCACCTGCGCACCACCTTCGAACTCCTCGACCGACCCGATCGTCACGCCGAGGCGGACATTCGAACCGACCTTGACCGGCGCCGGGAAGCGGACCTTGTTGCAGCCGTAGTTGACGCCGAAGCTCACACCTTCCACCCTCAGCACCTCGTGGATCAACGCGGGGATCAGCGACAACGTCAGGTAACCGTGGGCGATCGCACCGCCGAAGGGGCCACTGGCAGCCCGCTCCGGGTCGACGTGGATCCACTGGTGGTCACCGGTCGCGTCGGCGAAGAGGTTCACCTGTGCCTGGTCGACGAGGTGCCATCCCGAGTAGCCGAGATGCTGGCCTGAGTACTTGTTGAATTCGTCGATGCCGTGGATGGTCGTGGTCATGGCCACAACCTAGTTATTGCCCGGGCCGTCCTCTACTTGAACCAGATGCGCTGGTACTCGCGGCTCTGGGGATGGATGAACAGTGCGAAGAGGATCACGGCGAAAAGGAGGCTCAAAAGGACGCTGAGCGTGCCGAGTGCGCTTATCCCGACCAGGAACAGAAGGGCCCCGCTCTCGATCACGTTGAAGGCCGAGAGCCCCACACCGAGGCCGTAGCCCCAGCGCTTCTCGTTGGCGACCCCGAAGCCGGCCACGCCGATGGCGAGGGGGACGATCGCGAATATCGCCGCCCCGCCTATCAGGGAGAGGATCCCGAAGAAGGCCGTGATGTAGCTGAGCATCACGGCACCCTGAAGGGTCTGAGGCTGCGAATTGTCGAACCACTTGCGCGCTTCGGCCATCGACCCATTCTTGCAGGGTGAGTGGGCTAGACGAGGTCGCCCGGGAGTTGCCGTCGCCCGCCCGAACGCCCCGGTAAGCGTCGCAGGAGCGCCGCCCGCGGGTCCTGCGCCGGTACGCTGAGCCTTCGTGGAGGCGGTCGAGGACACGGCTATGCCCGCCGAAGAAAGGCGTCGCGGCGATCGCCGCCGAATGGCGGGACTTGAGCTCGGTGCAGCTCGTTCCCGGCACCCGGCGGAGGCGGTTTCCCGCGACCATCATCACCGCTCCGTCGGCACCGGAGGCGCGAGAGCGGCGGTCTTCGGGGTGTCGGACGGGCTCGTCACGAACGTAGCGCTGATCCTCGGAATCGCCGGCGCGCACCCCTCGTCGTCAGTGGTGCGCCTTGCCGGCTTGGCTGGTCTGGTCGCCGGGGCCTTCTCGATGTCGGCCGGTGAGTACATATCGATGCGTGCGCAGTCCGAGCTGTTCGAGCGTGAGCTCGCGGTCGAGATCCACGAGATCGCAGTGCGGCCGGAGCGTGAGAAGCGGGAGCTGACCCGCCTTTATGAAAGTCGCGGGGTCGACCCCGAAGCAGCTCGGACCCTCGCAACGGAGATGATGCGCACACCGGAGCTCGCGCTCGAGACTCACGCTCGCGAGGAGCTCGGCATAAACCCGCAATCGCTCGGCTCGCCTGTCCAAGCGGCAGCCTCGTCGTTCGCCACATTCGCCGTCGGAGCGTTCCTTCCGCTCATCCCGTGGTTGATCACGAGCGGGACGGCGGCGATTCTCGGGTCGGTGATCGTCGGTGCCGTTGCGGCGGTAGCAGTCGGAGTTGCACTCGCCTTCTTCACCAGACGGAAGTGGTGGCGTTCCGCCTTGCGCCAACTCGTGATCTCGGCTTTCGCCGCCGCGGTGACCTTCGGGATCGGTCACGCCGTCGGCATCTCGGGCATCCACTGAGCCCGTCGAGAGCGAGCAGGTCCGCGAGGTGCACGCCGTCGAGATCAAGCGGCGCATGGGGGAGTTCGACATCGCAGAGGTGTCTCAGCTCCTCCAGGAGGTGGCGGCAGCCGATGCCCATGCGCCGCTCGGGGAGCACAAGTGGCTCGACCTGGTCCACGGTGGACGAAAGGGATTCGCGGGCTTCGTGGCACGCGAGAGCCCTGGCGGCCCGCTCGTCGGATACGCCCAGCTGAGCAGAGGGCACGACACCTGGGCGGTGGAGGTGGTGGTGCGCCCCGACCACCGCTCACCCGACCAGGCCGTGGGGGTGGAGCTGCTCAACGCTGCCCTCGAGGAGGCGGAGCGCCTCGGAGGTGGGCACGTGCACCTGTGGGTCGCCAAGCCCACCGAGATCACCGACGCGATGGCTCAGAGATGTGGTCTCGAACGTGGCCGTGAGCTCTACCAGATGCGGCGCGCCCTTCCGGTCGAGGACGATCAGCCACGAGTGGAAACCCGTCCGTTTCGCCCCGGAGAGGACGAGCCGGCATGGCTGGAGGTCAACAACCGTGCCTTCGCCGCGCACCCCGAACAGGGGGGCTGGACGCTCGACACCATCCTCGAACGAGAAGCCGAGCCGTGGTTCGACCCCGAAGGGTTGCTGCTGCACGAGCGCGACGGCCGCCTCGCCGGCTCGTGCTGGACGAAGGTGCACAACGAGACCCACCCGCCAATGGGGGAGATATACGTCATCTCGGTCGACCCCGATTTCAAAGGACGGGGGCTCGGGAAGGCGCTCGTGCTCGCCGGCCTGCACCATCTCTACGCCGAGGGTTTGCGCGTTGCGATGCTGTACGTCGACTCCACCGGAGAGCCGGCCTTGACTCTCTACCGCTCGCTTGGCTTCGAGATCGACCACGTCGACCGCGCCTACACCGGAGACGTACCCGACAGCTCCGAGCCTCGACAAAACGCATAAGGCCGGCCGCAGATGGCACGAGCGAGCGCCCGCAAGGTCCGAGAAAGAGCACGCGAGGTAACGGCGCGCCTCGCAGAGGAGTATCCGGGGACAGCGCACGACCTGTGTGCACTACGCCACAAGTCGCCGTTCGAGTTACTGGTAGCGACGATCCTCTCGGCGCAGTCCACGGACGAGCGGGTCAACATGGAGACCCCCGACCTCTTCGCGGAGTTCCCGACGCCCGAGGCCCTGGCGGCTGCTCCGCTCGAGCACGTGGAGAAGCTCATCTATTCGACGGGCTTCTACCGGGCCAAGTCCCGAAGTCTCGTCGGGATGGCTCGAGCGCTCGTCGAGGACTTCGGGGGCGAGGTGCCCCAGGCCTTGGAGGATCTCACCACCCTCCCGGGCGTCGGACGCAAGACGGCGAACGTCGTGCGAAGCGTCGACTTCGACCTGCCCGGGTTCCCGGTCGACACACATGTGGGGCGCCTCGTGCGCCGGTTGGGGCTGAGCGACCAGAAAGACCCTGAAAAGGTCGAGGCCGAGGTGACGGCGATGGTTCCTGAGCAGGAGTGGGGAACGCTGAGCGTGCGCCTGATCCTCCACGGCCGCCGGGTATGCCCGGCGCGTGCTCCTCGATGCACCGAATGTCTTCTCGCCGACATCTGCCCCTCGGCCGATCTTCCGGTCGGTCCGCCCGCCTGAGCAGGCTCGGAGGCGAAGAGCCGGACCCCTGGGGCGTGGAGATGGGTCATCGTTGGGCGGATGTTTTTCGGGGGCGATTGGAAGAACGCCTCTGAGCGTGATGTTCTAGGAGTACCGGAACCGGTTCCCGCCACCTGGTTCCGTGAGGGCGCGGTCGGGATCCGCCGCCTGACCCGCTCGCGCGACGGCGCCCGTAAGGGCGCCGTCGTCGCGTCCGGGCGCCGGGTGCTTCTGGTAATGGCGCCCGACGTGGTTTCAGCGCCCGCGGGATCTCGACGTGGTGAGCTTCTGCAGGCGCCGGTGCGCGCTGCGAAGGGCGCGCTCCACGGCGAACAGCTCGTTGGAGGTCTCCTCGTCCTTGGCGGATTCGGCGGACTCGGCGAGCGCGCCCACACGGCGGGTGAGCTCCTCGAGGGCCGTGGACAGGGAGGACAGGTCGGCTACCGGAGCGCTCATGGAACGATCTTTGCGCGCCTGGCACCGACCACGTGCGCGCATGCAGGCGGCGAGAGGGCCGCGGGCCTGGCTCGTCCAGGAAGAGCCAGCGTGCCCCACTAGTACGATCGTGTGCCCATGTCCCTCTCCCGCCTCGACCTTCGCGGCGTCCCGGCCTCCGAGATGGCGGCGAAGCTGTCGCGCCCGAGCCTGGAGCAGAGCTTCCCGACCGAGGCGGTCGGGGCGATCCTCGCCGAGGTACGCAGTGGCGGCGACGCCGCCGTGCGGGATCTCACTCACCGATTCGACGGCGTAGAGGTCGATTCCCTCCGGGTGCCCGAAGAGGCACTGCGAGAGGCTCGCGAGGCGATCGCCACCCCGCTTCGCGAGGCCTTGGAGCTGGCTTGGTCTCGCATCCTCGCGTTCCACCTCGACGAGGTGCGGCCCGAATCGGAGTTCGTGCTGGACGGCGTGAGGGTCCGCCGCCTCGTCCGGCCCGTGCGAAGAGCGGGGTTGTACGCGCCCGGCGGGCGCGCTCGATACCCCTCGACGGTCCTCATGTGCGCTGCGCCCGCAGTGGTCGCCGGGGTAGAAGAGATCGCGTTGTGCGTCCCTCCCGGGCGCGACGGTTCGGTGGCCCGGGAGTCGCTGGCCGCCGCCGCCATCGCAGGGATCGCAGAGGTCTACCGCGTGGGCGGGGCCCAGGCGGTCGGGGCGCTGGCGTTCGGCACGGAGACCGTGCGACCCGTCGACGTGATTGTGGGGCCCGGCAACCGCTTCGTGGCAGAGGCCAAACGGCAGGTCTCGGGCATGGTCGGTGTGCCGTCGGCCTTCACGGGGCCCTCGGAGGTCGTAGTGATCGCAGACTCGACGACGCCTGCGAGCTGGGCCGCGGTCGACGTCGTCGTGCAGGCCGAGCACGGGCCCGACGGGCTGGCATGGCTGGTCACATGGTCCGAGGAGGTGGCGGCTGCAGTCGAGGAAGAGGTGGCCCGGCTGGTCGAGTCCTCGCCACGGCGCTCGGACCTGTCCTCCACCCTCGCCTCGGGCGGTTCGGTGGTCCTGGTCGACGGCCCAGCCGAGGCAGTCTCGGTGGCCAACGTGGTTGCCCCGGAGCACCTCGAGCTGCTGTTCGAGGGAGCAGAGGCTCTCCTGCCGCTCGTGAGGAGCGCGGGCGCGGTCTTCTGCGGCGCGTTCTCGCCGGCGAGCATCGGCGACTACCTCGCCGGACCCAACCACGTGCTGCCCACCGCACGCAGCGCAAGGTTCTCCTCGGCGCTGCGCGTCGACGACTTCCTCACGCACATCCACGCCGTCTGTGTCGAACCGGACGCGATCGCGCGCCTTGGCCCGTACGTCGAGGTGATAGCGGAAGCCGAAGGCCTTCCCGCCCACGCCCTCTCGGTCCGTCTGCGGCGCGAGGGGACGGGCTAATGGCGCGCGAGGATCCGGTGCCGATGCGGCCTGATCTCGTGGGGCTGAGTGGTTACCACTCGCCACAGGTCGACGTGGAGGTGAAGCTCAACACGAACGAGTCGCCGCTCCCCCCACCCGACGAGTGGCTGGAGGAGGTCAGGGCCGAGCTAGGGGAGATCCACTTCAACCGCTATCCCGACCGTGAAGCGAAGGAGCTTCGCGAAGCGCTCGCGGAGTTGCACGGCGTCACCTCGAGAGAGGTCTTCTGCGCGAACGGGTCGAACGAGGTGCTGCAATGCCTGTTGCTCGCCTACGGAGGCGCGGGCAGGTCGGTCGCTCTGTTCGAGCCTACGTACGCGCTCCACCGTCACATCGCGTTGCTCACAGCGACCGCGGTCGCAGGGTCCTGGCGCGACGACCAGTTCCGCATCGACCTGGACGACGCCGACGCGCTCGTCGAACGCGTCGCTCCGGTGATCACCTTTCTGTGCTCGCCGAACAACCCCACCGGTCGTTCGGAACCGCCCGAGGTGGTCGCCCACCTGCTCGATCGGGCCCCGGGGCTGCTCGTGGTGGACGAGGCGTACGGCCAGTTCGCTCCTTCGAGCGCCCTAGAGCTGAGATCGGCCGGCTCCTCCCAGACGAGGACCGATCGGCTGGTCGTGGTGAGGACTTTCTCTAAGACGTGGTCGATGGCGGCATGCCGGCTCGGCTACCTGATCGCGGACCCAGAGGTGGTCGAAGCATGTGAGGGCACGGCCCTCCCGTACCATCTCGATGCGATAACCCAGGTGGCAGGGCGCGTCGCGCTTCGTCACATCTCGGAGATGGAGGAGCGAGTGGCGCTGGTGAACGAGGAGCGCGGGCGTGTCGCCGCGGCCCTGTCGGAGATGGCCGTCGAGACCTGGCCGTCGGACGCCAATTTCATCCTCTTCCGTCCTCTCGAGAGGCCCGCCAAGGAGATCTGGGACACGCTGTTGAACGAATCGATCCTCGTGCGCGACTGCTCGGAGTGGCGCGGTCTCACCGAATGTCTGCGCGTCACCATCGGGACGCCCGAGGAGAACGACCGCTTCCTGTCCGCACTGGAGCAGAGCCTCGAACTAGGCGGACGATCGCGGCGCGCCGGGGGCGAGCGATGACCCCTCCGCCGACCGCGCGGTCGTCCTCCGGGGCCGGCGCGCCCAGACGCGCCGAGCGCTCGCGCCGTACCAAGGAGACCTCGATCGACGTCGCTATCTCCCTCGACGGAAGCGGCCTCGTGGACGTGAGCACCGGGCTCCCGTTCTTCGACCACATGATCTCGCAGCTCGGCCGGCACGCCGGTTTCGACCTGCGCGTCTCGGCAAGCGGCGACCTCGAGGTCGACGCGCACCACACCGTCGAGGACGTGGGCCTGACCATCGGCGAAGCTCTCACCGACGCCCTCGGCGACAAGGCCGGCGTGAGGCGCTTCGCGTCGATCGCTCTCCCACTCGACGAGGCTCTCGTCGAGGTGGCCCTCGATCTGTCGGGCCGTCCGTACCTTTCGTACTCGATAGCGTTCGACCCGGAGGCACAGGCCCTCGGCACACCGCCGTTCGACCCGCAGCTCGCGGAGGAGTTCTGGAGAGCGTTCGCCACCACCGGCGCCTTGACCCTGCACTTGCGGACGGTCACGGGGAAGAACTCGCACCACGTCCTCGAGGCGTCGTTCAAGGGCGTCGCCCGTTGTCTTCGTGACGCGGTGAGGGTGGAAGGGACCGGTGTTCCGTCCACGAAGGGCACTCTCGGGTGATCGGGTGATCGGGTGATCGGGTGATCGGGTGATCGCGGTCCTCGACTACGGGATCGGCAACTTGAGGTCGGCTGAGAAGGCTCTCGTCCACCTCGGGGCGGACGCCTGCCTTGTCACCGACCCGGAGGTCGTCGCCGGTGCGCAAGGTGTCGTCGTCCCCGGCGTCGGTGCTTTCGGACCTTGTGCCGACGCGCTGCACAGGAGCGGCATGCGGGAGGCCGCGCTCGACGCAGTCGACCGCGGAGTGCCGTTTCTCGGAATCTGCATCGGGTTCCAGCTGCTCTACGAGGGATCGGAGGAGGCGCCCGGAGTGAAGGGCCTCGGGATTCTGGACGGCACGGTGCGAGCGCTCCCGCCCGGGGTGAAGAGCCCGCAGATGCAGTGGAACCAGCTGTCTCGTGTCGGTAGCAGTGAGAGCGTCCTGCTGGCCGGGCTCGGGGAACAGCCTTGGGTCTACTTCGTCCACTCCTACGCGCCGGAGATGACAGACGCAGTGGTGGCCACTTGTGACTACGGGGGCCGGTCGTCGCTGCCGCAGAGCGAGGCAGGGTCTGCGGAACTCAATTCCACCCGGAGAAGTCGGGTGCTGCAGGGCTCGCCGCGCTCTCGAACTTCGTCTCCTTCGTCGACGCGTGCGCGAACGGTGCGCCTACACGTGCCTCGACTGGTGACCCGGACAGGCCCTCGAACGCCTGAGCTCGTCTGAGCTCGGCGCCGACATCGATGGATCTCTACTGCGCGATCGACTTGAGGGACGGGGCCGCCGTGCGATTGGTTCGTGGCGAGTTCGACAAGCAGCGCTCGTACGGCGACCCGTTCGAGCTCGCCCGCCGCTTCGTGGGGGCAGGCGCGCGGTGGCTGCATGTGGTCGACCTCGACGCCGCGCGCACCGGTGAGCCAGTGAACAGGGAGACGGTCCTAGGACTCGCGGAGCTCGCAACCGGGCTCGGCGCCAGGGTCCAAGCAGGTGGCGGCGTGCGCAGCGAGCGCGATGCCGGTGCCCTCCTCGACGCGGGGACCGAGCGCGTTGTCCTGGGCACTGCTGCGCAGTCGGATCCCTCTTTGGTGGGATCGCTCGCCGCCGCGTACCCCGGGAGGATCGCGGTGGGATTGGACCACCGCGGACAAGGAGCAAGGGTGGCCGTCCGCGGGTGGGAGGAGGCGAGCAGCACCTCCCTCGAAGAGGCGCTCGGGCGCCTCGAGGGGCTCGACCTCGGCGCCGTCGTGGTCACCGCCATCGAGCGGGACGGTGCACTCGAAGGGCCGGACCTCGAGGGGTTGAGCAAGGTCCTGCTCGAGAGCATGCACCCGGTGATCGCATCAGGAGGGGTTCGCTCGAGTGCAGACCTGTCCGAGATAGCGCGTCTAGAGGTCCACGGCCGCCGGCCGGTGGGGGCGATAGTCGGCATGGCCCTCGTGGAGGGTGTTCTCGACGTGGAGGAGGCGATCGCCGCGTGCGAAGCATCCGGGTGATCCCCTGCCTCGACGTCGACGACGGCCGCGTCGTGAAGGGTGTGCGCTTCGTCGACCTCGTGGACGCCGGAGATCCCGTGGAGCTAGCCGCTCGTTATGACTCCGAGGGAGCGGACGAGCTCGTGTTCCTCGACATCACGGCTTCCGCCCACGGTCGCGACACGATGGTAGAGGTGGTGGCTCGAACAGCCGAGCAGGTCTTCATCCCGTTCACGGTCGGTGGGGGTGTGCGCAATCCTGAGGACGCGCGCCGGTTGCTACGCGCCGGGGCAGACAAGGTTGCGTTGAACACAGCGGCGGTCTCGGACCCCCAGCTCGTGTCGCAGCTGAGCAGCGAGTTCGGAGCGCAGTGCATCGTCGTCGCTATCGATGCGCGCTCGAATCGCGCCCAAGACGGCCGAGGCGCCCAGGATGCCCCGGAAAAGCAGACCTGGGAGGTCTTCACACACGGGGGAAGGCAGGCGACGGGGATCGACGCGGTCGAGTGGGCAACTCGCTGTGCGGATCTCGGTGCGGGGGAGATCCTCCTCACGTCGATGGACCGGGACGGCACCCGTGACGGGTTCGATCTGGAGCTCACCCGAGCGATCGTCGACTCCGTCGGAGTGCCGGTGGTCGCGTCGGGAGGGGTCGGGACGCTTGAGCACCTCGTCGAAGGCGCGACGATAGGAGGTGCAGACGCAGTCCTCGCCGCTTCGATCTTCCACATGCGGGAGCACTCGGTAGCAGAGGCAAAGGAATATCTGACTGCACATGGGGTGCAAGTTCGTCCCGCCTTCGCCTGAGCCTCGCATCGCGGACCTTTGAAGAATGCTGGTAGCGTGCCTTAGTGGACCCGGCTCCGGCGACACCTGCAAAGCAGACCCGTTCCCCTCGGCCGAGGCAGACTTCCCCGAGACAGCCCTCGTCCTCGAGCACGCGCTCGTCCCCGAAGCAGCCGGTCAACATGCTCGCCGACCGAGTCCTCGCCCAGCCTCCGAGGGCCGAGGGCGAGCGCAGGTCTCGTGCAGGCATCCTGATTCCTGCGACCGCGCAGGTCTCGAGACGACTCTCCTGGGCCGAGGCCGTCGCAGTCGGACCGCACGTCCGCACGATCAAGCCCGGCGACAAGGTGCTGTTCAACCCGGAGGACTGCTTCGAAGTCGAGGTCCAAGGCGACGAGTACGTGATCCTTCGCGAGCGTGACATTCACGCGGTCGCATCCGAGCGGATGGACGGCGGGACGGGCCTCTACCTCTGAGGCGCATTTCGGGAGGCGAGCAATCCGGCGTGCCTCCGGGGCGACGACCCACCGGTATCGTGGAAGGACCATGAGCCCGGAAACTGCGCCGACGTCGTCTGCTCGACCTGTCGCACCGAGCAGGGCCGGCACGCCGATCCCCTTCACGGACGAGCAGATGAGCCGGATCCATTTCGGCTCGGACGGCCTCGTGCCCGCGGTGATTCAGGACGCAGGAGACGGGTGCGTGCTCATGCTCGGCTACATGGACGCAGAGGCGCTACGACGCACTTTGGACACCGGCAGGAGCTGGTTCTGGAGCCGAAGCCGGCAGGAATACTGGTGCAAGGGCGAGACGTCAGGTGACCGTCAGTGGGTGAGGTCGGTCTCATACGACTGCGACGGCGACGCGATCCTGGTGATCGTGGACCAGGACGGACGAGGTGCGTGCCACACAGGAGAGCGCTCGTGCTTCTACCGCTCCTTTGGTCCGGGTGACGGCGCGAGCACGAGCGCGAGCTGAGCTCGGGACGGGAGACGGCTCCGTGCCCGAGTCCACCGACCGACCGGGTCCGCAGGCGTTCCTGGAGCTCGCACGCCAGCACCGCATCGTCCCGGTCTGGAGGGAGCTCGTCGCAGACACCCTCACTCCGGTGGGCGCTTTCCTCCAGGTCGTGGGCGACGAGCCCGGATTCCTCCTGGAGTCGGTGGAGGGTGGCGAGAGATGGGGGCGCTACTCCTTCGTCGGCCGCAATCCTCTCGGGACGATCGTTGCTCGAGGACGTGAGGCATCTGCGACAGGCCGCCTGACACCGGTGCCCTCTGTGGAAGAGGCGGCCTCGCAGGGCGTGCTCGCAACCGTGGAGGCGTTGCTCTGCGCCTATAGCTCGCCTCAGCTCGCGGGCCTTCCGCCCCTTCACGGCGGGCTGGTCGGGTACATCGGATACGACGTGGTGCGCGAGGTCGAAAGGTTGCCGGACGTGCCCGACGACGATCTCGGATTTCCCGACGCCGTGCTCCAGGTGATCGGCCAGTTGTGCGCGTTCGACCATTGGCGCCAACGCGTGGTCCTGGTTGACAACGTGTTCGTCGGCGAAGTCGGAGACAGCTGGAGCGAATCCGGGGCCCTTGCACGCTTCGAAAGCGCCAGCGAGCGCCTCGACGATCTCGAGCGGGCTCTCTTCACGCCGCTCGAGTCGCCACCTCTCGAGGCCCCGGTGGAGCACGAGCCTCTTCCCGAAGTCCGAAGGACGGTCTCCTCTCGGGAATTCATGTCCGCGGTGGAGGTGGCCAAGGAGCACATAACCGCCGGCGACATCTTCCAGGTGGTGCTTTCGCAGCGCTTCGACCTGGACCTCGAAGCGGACCCGTTCGACCTCTACAGGGAGTTAAGGCTCATCAACCCGAGTCCCTACCTCTACTTCTTGCGCACGGAGCAGTGCACCGTCGTGGGCTCGTCGCCCGAGCCGATGGTTCGCCTGCGCGACGGTTTGGTGGTGTCCCGCCCGATTGCCGGAACGCGGCCACGCGGTGGCACCGAAGCAGAAGACGCAAGGCTGGCTGGTGAGCTGTCGGAGCACCCGAAAGAGGTGGCGGAGCACGTGATGCTCGTGGACCTCGCTCGCAACGACGTAGGTCGCGTGGTCTCGTTCGGCACCGAGCACATGGACGAGTTCATGACCTTGGAGCGCTACAGCCACGTGATGCACCTGACCTCGCAAGTGTCGGGGTCCCTGTCGCCGGGCAAAGGGCCGGTGGACGTGCTTCGGGCGACACTGCCCGCAGGGACCTTGTCAGGGGCTCCGAAGGTGCGTGCGATGCAGATCATCGACGACCTCGAGCCCACGAAACGCGGCGTGTACGGAGGGGTGGTCGGTTACATCGACTTCTCGGGGAACCTCGACACCGCGATAGCGATCCGCACGATGGTGGTGGACCCAGTCGGGAGGGCGAGCGTGCAAGCCGGCGCCGGGATCGTCGCCGACAGCGACCCGGCGCAAGAGGACGAGGAGTGCGTCAACAAGGCGGCAGCCCTGCTGGCCGCGGTCCCCGCGGCGCGCCGCGCAACCGCTTCGCGACGCGTCAGGCAAGCTTCGTTCCTCTTGGAGCGCGAGGGAACCCACCGAACTGCGCCACGCCTCGGATCGGCTCGGTCGTGAGGTCCTGGACGCGAAGGTGAGCCGGCGAACCTCATCCGCTCCTCTTGCCGGGGAGGTCGAGGCGGACTACGAGGCTCTGCGCCGAGGAGCCGGAGTCATCTATTCGGGCGGCGGGCGCGGGCGCGACGTCCTTCGCGTGTCGGGCAGCGACGCGCTGTCATACCTGCAGGGACAATGCAGCCAGGACCTGTCCGAGCTGGTCGACGGGGGATCGGTGGACGCTCTGTTGCTCTCCCCGCAGGGCAAGCTCGAAGCGCTCGTGCGGGTGACGCGGATCGGCCCCGAGGAGCTGATCGTGGACGTGCAGGCCGGCTACGGGGAAGCGGTGAAGGCTCGGCTAGACCGCTTCAAGCTGCGTGTGAAGGCTGTCGTCGAGCCATTGCCTTGGAGCTGTGTCTCGCTTCGCGGTCCCCGTGCACAAGAGATGCTCGAGAGCGCGAAGTCGCCGCCCGCCGCCACGGCCGGCCTGTTGGTCGTGCCGTTCGAATGGAACGGCGTCGTAGGCCTGGACCTGCTCGGAGAAGCACCTCCACTCGACGGGGGCGCGGGCGTACGCGTCTGCGGGCGCGAGGCTTCGGAGGCGGTTCGGATCGAGGCGGGAATACCTGCGATGGGGACAGAGCTCGACGAACGCACGATCGCCGCTGAGGCAGACCTCCTCGGCAGATGCGTCAGCACGACCAAGGGCTGCTACACGGGTCAGGAGCTGGTGGCGCGCCTCGAAGCTAGGGGGAACCGTGTGGCGAGACGTCTGCGAGGGCTCGTCGTGGAGCCGGACGCAATCGACGGAGCGGCGGTCGAGAGCCTGGCGGCGGAAGCACCGGAGGGAATCCGCGGGTCCGAGATCTTCGCCGGTGGAAAGCAGGTGGGCCACGTCACGTCGAGCGCCTGGTCACCTTCTCTCGGCACTGTGGCCTGCTTGGCATATCTGCATCGCGACGTGGTTCCGCCTGCCGAGGTAGAGGTGAGTGTGCCGGGTGCTCGAGGTCGAAGTGACGCCACCAAGCTGTTTCGAGCGACGGTGCGTGACCTACCGCTGATCTGACGGACCGATCCGGCCGTGCGCCTCACCGAAGAGCCGGCGGCGGAGGCTCGGCTGCGGACGTCGGAGGCTCGGCTGCGGACGAAGGCCGCGGAGTCGCAGGAGGCGGCCACGGCCAAGTCGGGCCAGGTCCCAGCTGCATCGATACGGTCATGCAGGTTCCTCGCCCTCCTCCGCCCGGTGGCGGCGACTCCGCGCTGACACTCGCGCCCATCGCGGCCGCGAGCTCGGCGACTATCGCCAAGCCGAGCCCGGTCCCGGCCCTGCGCGCCGGGACGCGATCGGAACGGAAGTGTCGTTCGAAGACATGTGGAAGATCCTCCGGGCGAATCCCCTGCCCGTCGTCCGTGACCCAAACGGTTGCCACCGGCGCGGCGTCGAGACCGCCGGCCGCGGCCGCGGCCGTGGCCGACGCGCCGATCTCGACCTGCGAGGAGGCGAACTTAAACGCGTTCTCTACGAGGTTGGCCACTACCTGGGCGAGCCTGTCGGGGTCGGTGTCCACCCAGATCTCGCTTCCCGGTTCGACACTCTCGACGAGGCGCAGCCCGAGGCCAGTCGCTTCCGGGCGAAAGCCGTTCGCGACTCCCTCCACGACCCCGACGAGGTCCACGTGTTGCATGTGGAGAGAGAATTGGCGGGCGTCGAGACGGGCGAGGTCGAGCAAGTCCTGGACCAGGCGCTCGAGGCGCCGCGCTTCGCTCGCGATCACCCCCGCTGCAGCGACGACGTCGTCTGCCGCACCGTCGGCGACTGCGTCCGCGTAGCCCTTGATGGAGGTCAGCGGGGTCCGCAGCTCGTGCGAAACCGACATCAGGAATTGCCTCTCGAGACCCTTCGAACGGCTCAGGCTGTCTCCGAGGGAGTTGATGGCACGCCCGAGATCGGCGAGCTCGGGAGGTTCGCGGTGATCGGCGGGCACCCGCGCTTCGAGGTCACCGGCAGCAATGCGACGCGTCGCCCCAACTGCGCGAACCAGCGGAGCACTGATGCGACGCGCTAGCAAAGCGGCGACGAGAGCCCCGATCAAGAGGACTATCCCTGCCACGAGCAAGAAATAGGGCAGCGGGTTCACGGGATTCGTCACGTGCTTCGTGACGATCAGGACCGGCAGGTCGCTCGCCGGGACGCCCTGTAGGGCGCGCTCGCGAGCGGTGAGGCTGATGGGCACCGCGACGAACACGGTTCCCCCGACGTTACCTGCGACGGTCTGGTTTCCCTCGAGAGCGGAGACGTCCATGGCCGATGCCGTAAGCGGGGTCGGAAGTGAGTGGAAGGTACCGCTCGACGACAAGCCGACCGGCGCGAGGTATTGATACGAGCCCACGTCTTTGAGCACGCGGATGAGCGTCTGGTCGGCAGACGCAGCTCGCGTCGAGAGCAGCTGTCCGAGAGCCTGCGCCTGACCGGTGAGCTCGCTCTCGGCCGTGCTGATCGACGATCTTCGGACGAGGAACAGCCCGCCGGCGACGCTCAACACGAGGGTCCCGATGACGACCCCGAGGATGGCGATCGTCAGTCGGCGGCGCATCGAGTGCTCGATTCAGCCGATTCAGCCGATTCAGCCGATTCAGCCGATTCAGCCGAGGCGATAGCCAACTCCCCAAACCGTCGTAAGGGGCAGGTCGTCGCCAAGCTTCTTGCGGAGCTGTCGAACGTGGACGTCGACCGTGCGCTCGTCTCCGTACCAGCCCTCTCCCCAAACTCCGTCCAGGAGCTGACGGCGCGAGAGTGCGAGCCCTTTGTTGGCAACTAGGTAAGCGAGCAGGTCGAACTCCCGCGTGGTGAGGCTCACGACCTCCGCAGCCTTGCGCACCTCGCGCCGCCCGGTGTCGACGTGGACGTCGCCGATATCAGTGACCATGGGCTCGTGACGAGCCGGCATGGCCGCCCGGCGCAGGATCGCCCGCACGCGCGCCACCAACTCGCGCGGTGAGAACGGCTTCGTCACGTAGTCGTCGGCGCCGAGCTCGAGCCCGAGGACGCGGTCCACCTCGTCCTCGCGGGCTGTGAGCATCACCACCGGCACGTCGCTTCCTGCTCGGACGCGGCGGCAAACGTCGAAGCCGTCCATGTCACCGGGCAGGCCGATGTCGACGATGACCAGCTTGGGGTGCTCGCGCTCGATGTGGCCGAGCCCATGCTCGGCGTCGTCGGCCTGCAGCACCCGGAAACCCTCGCGGCGCAGGTACATGGCGACGAGGTCCGAGATGTGGTGGTCGTCCTCGATCACCACGATGGTGTCTTCTCCGGCGGCCATGGCCAACAGCCTGCCACCAAGCTCTGCTTCGATCGTGACCATGACCCGATTTCACGTTCTGCGGATCAACGTCCGGTAATCGAAACATGAGGAGAGTGTGAGGAGCTCGACCCCCAGCCCACCCGGAGGTCTCCCGAACCTCCGAGTGGGTGCGGGTAGGCTCGGGCGGGTGCCTTCGGCCACCTATCTGGACCAGATCGTCGCAGCTCATCGCGCCAGGGCGTCCGCGGACGAGCGTGACTTCGAGACGCTTCTCGAACGGGCCGAGGCAACCGACTCGCCGAGGGGCTTTTCCGACCACATAGCCGACCACCAGGGCCTGGCAGTGGTGGCCGAGATCAAGCGCCGCTCTCCTTCCAAAGGCGACATCGACCCGGGTCTCGATCCGGCCGGCGTCGCCTGTGAGTACGCGGCCGGGAACGCTGCGTGCCTCTCCGTGCTGACAGACACGGAGTTCTTCGCCGGCTCCGCCGGGGACCTCGCTGGAGCCCGCGCGTCCGTCTCGCTCCCCGTGCTTCGAAAGGACTTCACGGTCTGTGACGCAGACGTATTCGACGCCCGGATAATGGGTGCCGATGCCGTCCTCCTGATCGCGGCAGCTCTCAGCGACGACGAGCTGGGGAGGTTCCACACCCTCGCTCGTGAGCTCGAGATGGACGCGCTGGTCGAGGTCCACGATCAAGCCGAGCTCGAGCGGGCGCTCTCGATCGGAGCGGAGCTCGTCGGCGTCAACCAGCGTGACCTCAAGACTTTCGAAGTGGACCCGAAACGCGCGCTGCTTCTCTCGGCCTCGATCCCGCCGGAGGTGGTCGCCGTGGCCGAATCAGGGATCACGGGTCCCGACGACGCCGCGACGCTCGCCGGCGCCGGGTATCAGGCGGTGCTGGTCGGCGAGTCGCTTCTTCGGGCGTCCGACCGAGCAGAAGCGGTCGCCGCGTTGAGCGGTCTGGAAGTTGGTCATCGCTCCGGTTACGGAGTTACCGGCTCCATCGGGCGCTGACGGCGCGGTCGGGGAGAGGGAGCGGGGAGCGGTAGTGCTCGTCAAGATCTGCGGTATCACGTCCGAGGCCGACGCTCTGCTGGCTGTGGCGATGGGGGCAGATGCGGTCGGCTTCGTATTCGCCCCGTCTCGACGGCAGGTTGCGCCTAAAGCCGTGCAGCGCATCGTGGACCGCCTGCCGCGCGAGATCCTCACCGTCGGTGTGTTCCGAAACGAAGCCCCCGCTCGGGTGGTGGAGATCACGAACACGATCGGGCTGCGTGCCGTCCAACTGCACGGAGACGAGACGTCGAAGGACACACAATGGGTCGCCGAACGCGTTCCGCTCACCATCAAGGCGTTCCCCGCGGGGCATCGCAACCTCTCGCACCTCGACTCGTACGGCGCCGGGCTCGTGATGGTCGACGCCGAGTCTCCTGGGTCCGGAGAGGTGTTCGACTGGAGGCTGGCAGAGGGAGTGGTCGACCCTGCCCGCCTCATCGTCTCCGGGGGCCTTAACGCAGACAATGTCGCCGACGCCATCGCGCACCTGCACCCCTTCGGAGTCGACGTGTCGACCGGTGTCGAGGCGATGCCGGGGGTGAAGGACCCACGCAAGGTTCGTGCATTCGTCGTCGCGGCTCGCAGGGCAGCAGGTGAGAAGGACGACTCGATCCCGAGCGAGCTCGGTGTTCACGAAGCCACGGGTGCGTCCGAAGCCGCGGCGGATGACTCGCAAGTCGGAGCGAGGCTCTACGACTGGGACGAGGACACGTGAACGAGCCTCGGGAGGCCGGGACCTCGGTCATGGGCTCGCCTGGCGCCGACGGCCGGTTCGGGGACTTCGGCGGCCGCTTCGTCCCTGAATCGCTCGTGCCGGCTTGCGCCGAGCTGGAGAAGGCATTCGCAGAGGCGTGGTCCGATCCGGCGTTTCACTCCGAGCTCGACGCCCTCCTTCGCGACTACGGGGGGCGTCCGACCCCGGTGACCGAGTGCCGCCGGCTGTCGGAGCGCCTCGGCGTGAGGCTGCTGTTGAAGAGAGAGGACCTCGCCCACACCGGCTCGCACAAGCTCAACAACGTGATCGGGCAGGCGTTGCTCGCGCGTCGGATGGGAAAGGCACGGCTCGTAGCCGAGACCGGGGCGGGCCAGCACGGAGTCGCCACGGCGACCGCCGCTGCGCTCTTCGGAATGGAGTGCATGGTCTACATGGGCGAGGTCGACACCGAGCGGCAGGCCCTCAACGTCTTTCGGATGGAGCTGCTCGGCGCGCAGGTTCGTCCCGTCAAGTCCGGTAGCCGCACGCTGAAGGACGCAGTAAACGAGGCGCTTCGCGACTGGGTGGCGACCGTCTCGAACACCCACTACTGCCTGGGCTCGGTGATGGGGCCACACCCATACCCGTGGATGGTGCGGGAGCTGCAGCGGGTCGTGGGCGACGAAGCCCGAGTCCAATGCAGGGAGCTGCTCGGAGAGGACCCGGACTGGGTCGTCGCGTGCGTTGGTGGCGGATCGAACGCCGCAGGCACCTTCGCAGGCTTCGCCGACACCACCTCGCGGCTGGTCGGAGTCGAGGCGGCAGGTGGAGCGGCCATCAGCCGCGGGGTGCCGGGAGTGGTCCACGGCATGAAGTCGTACTTGCTCCAGGACGAGGACGGGCAGGTGCTCGAGGCGCATTCGATCTCGGCAGGACTGGACTACCCCGGGATCGGGCCCGAGCACGCGCATCTGGCCGCGATCGGCCGTGCGCGCTACCCGCGGGCGGACGACGAGGAGGTCCTGCGCGCATTCCAATTGTTGTCGGAGACAGAAGGAATCATCCCGGCACTCGAGCCCGCTCACGCACTCGCGTGGGTCGCAAGAGAGGCGGGCCGCGAGATAGAGCTCGGCTCTACCGTCCTCGTGACGCTGTCGGGCCGAGGTGACAAGGACGTGGCCCAGGTGCGCGAGCTGCTGGCGTGACCCCGACTCGTGGCCTCGAGAAGAGGCTCAGCGCCGCGCGTGACTCGGGCGCAAAACTCCTCATTCCCTACGTGACCGGTGGCATGACACCCGACTGGGTGGACGTCGTCCACGCGGTGGCGTCCGCAGGGGCGGATGCTATCGAGATAGGGATTCCGTTCTCCGACCCGATGATCGACGGGCCGACCATCCAGCAGGCCTCTGTGATGGCACTCGAGGGAGGTGCAACCCCGACCCGCATTCTGCAGTCCCTGAGACGCGCCGAGTTCGAAGTCCCGCTCGTGGTCATGACGTACTACAACATCGTGTTTCGAGCAGGGCACCGGCGTTTCGCCGATTCGCTCGCGGACAGCGGCGTCTCGGGCGCCATCGTGCCCGACCTTCCGCTCGAGGAGGCCGAGGAATGGTGCGAGGGGGCGGACGAAGCCGGTGTCGACACGGTCCTTCTCGTCGCCCCATCGTCTCCGGACGAGCGAGCCGCCCGCATTTGCGAGCGCTCGCGCGGGTTCGTCTACGCGGTGGGCATCATGGGGGTGACGGGGGAGCGCTCGGAGCTCGCGAGCTCAGCGGCCGAGCTCGCGCATCGCCTGAAGGGGATGACCGAGCTGCCGGTGTGCGTCGGGATCGGGGTTTCGACGCCCGATCAGGCGGCGCAGGTGTGCCGCGAGGCCGACGGGGTCATCGTGGGCTCGGCGCTGGTGCGCAGACTGATCGAGGGAGCCGGGCCCGAAGGGGCGGCAGAGTTCGTCGCCGAGCTTCGCTCGGGGATCGACGGCTCGCTCTGACGCGTCGCTGAGCCGACCGCTCAGTGGAAGGGGATCTGGCCGTACGTGCTGCACAGCCCGAATGCCTCGATCAACAAGAAGGCGCTCGCGACCGTGAGGACCACTGCGCGACCGAATCGGCCTGTGAACCTGGTCATCACCGGTGCCATGTACCACTCCGGCAGCGGTTTGGAGGAGCTTCCCAGGTAGACGTCGATGGGAACGGCGTCCTCGTCGAGAGGTTGATCGGGGTCTGCTGCCAGCGCGAGAGCGGTGAGCTCTTCGTCGCTCAAAGGCTCGGCTTCATCGGTGATCACTGATGGTCCTTGTTGATCGATCCCCGAGCTTTCCACTGTTGGCATGCTACCGGGATTGACAGCGGGCATATGATCTCGCGCAACGGTGTCCGATCAAATAGACAATCGCCAACCAGGGGGGCAGCTTCGATGACCACCGAGAACCGGTCGCCGCGTCCTGACGTGAGCGAGATGAAGGCCGTGCACGGGGTCTTTCGTGACACCCTAAAAGCTGCTCCGAAGCTGGTGGGGGCCATCGAGCCGTCGAACGCCGAGCGGCGCGAGCTGATCGCCAACTTCTACGAGAACGTCCTGTCGTTCCTTCACGCGCACCATCAGACCGAGGAGGAGCTGTACCTTCCGCTTCTGCGCGAGCGTTGCCCGGGAGACCTGGACATCGTCGAGCGAGTCGCCGAGCAGCACGCCGAGGTGCTCGAGCTCGTCGCTGTTGCAGAGAGCTCTGTGGCCTCTTGGGGCGCTGGGGACGACGGCGCGCAAGCCCGCTGCGGCGACGATCTGACCAAGCTCGGAGAGAGCTTGAACGCTCATCTCGACCAGGAGGAGCTCGAAGTGCTTCCTCTTTGCGCCGACCACCTCTCGGCAGAGGAGTGGGGAGCCGCGCCCGGCCACGCTATGGGGATCTACCAGGGAGACAAGGTCTGGCTCATCCTGGGGCTGATCAGAGAGAGGATGACTCACGCTCAGCGCGACGAGATGATCGCCAACATGCCACCGCCCGCAGTGGAGATGTGGACCAGCTTCGGCGAGCAGTCGTTCAAGGAGCTCATCGCGCAGTTGGGAGCACCGCTCGGCTAGGCGCCAAACCTGTGCAGGGGCGATTCCGCCCCGCGCTCAACGTCGACGGTGGCGTTGCCGGCGCTGGTGATGCTCCAGGCGCTTTCTGATCAGCTCGCGCCTTTCCTGTAGCTCCGTGTGGGTCAGGTGTTCGACGTCGTCCGAGAGGCCGAACGAAGCGCGGATCCCCGCCATCTCGACCGAAGGAATGTCCGCCTGCACGATCCCGATCTCTCGTGCGATGCGCTCTCCATGGTGGACCTGGAAGTAGGTGAGGATCTTCACGATCTCGCCCAGCACGTCGATGCTCGGTGCCATCGTCGCCATGGCGCCGTCGAGGAACAACATGTCCTTCACGAAGAGCATCAGCTCTTTGGGCATCCTTGCCCCGTAGCCGAGGAGAGCTTTGGTGATGTTGCGGATCTCGGAGGTGAGCTCCTCTGCGCTCAGCGTGGTGGGGTCGACCGGAGGCCTGTCGAGGCCGAGGTCGCGGATGACGGCATGGACGTCCACGTCCTCGGGCAGCGCCCCTAGATCCCTCATGGCCGCGATCTGGCCCGGGACGTCGTTCGCTGCCCCGGCCATGATCAAGCGCAGGAACGCGAGGCGGCTCGGTTCGTCCAGGCGACCCGTGATGCCGAAGTCGAGCAGTGCCACTCGCCCGTCGGGACGCACGAAGAGGTTGCCGCCGTGAAGGTCGCCGTGGAAGACGCCGTAGAGGATGGCGCCTTCGAGGAAGGCGATGAGCGCGCTGGACAGAACTGCTTCGGTGTCGATTCCCGCGGCGCGCATCGTCTCGGCATCGCCCCACGCGTAACCGTCGAGTCGCTCCATGACCAGCACCCTGCGCGTCACGAGCCGCTGGTGCGGGCGTGGTACCACGAGCGCGTGCTGACCCGTCTCGACCAGGACGTGCGCGACGTCGAGCATGTTCTGAGCCTCGAGGCGAAAGTCGAGCTCCTCTACGATCGTCTCTGCGAAAAGGTCGACGAGCGCCGGGGGATTGCCGAGTGCCGTCACGGGGATCCGTCCGACGAGCAGAGGCGCGATCCAGCTCATCGCCGCAAGGTCATGCCGCACCTGCTGCCGCACCTGTGGCCGCTGCACCTTGACGACGACCTTTTCTCCGCTGAGGAGCTGAGCGGCGTGGACCTGGGCGATCGAGGCGGCCGCGACCGGCACGGGGTCGAAGGAGGCGAATAGCCGCTCGAGGGGCAATCCGAGCTCCTCCTGCACGATCTGCTTGACCGTGCCGAAGCTCTCGGCCGGCACTTGGTCGCGGCAGAGGCGGAACTCGGCGACGAGCTCCTCGGGGAAGACGCCCTCACCCGAGGAGAGGATCTGCCCCAGCTTTATGTAGGTGGGCCCGAGGCGCTCGAAGGCGCGCCGCAGCCGCTTCGACAAACCCGAGCGCGATCTCGATGCACCCCGACCGCGTTCGAGGAGGTACCAGCCGGCGAGTGCCGCACCGAGACGCGCCCCCACCCGCACGACTCGCACCCCTGGTGGCAGCCTCCGTCTTCTCGTGAGGAGAGGGGCTTCCGAGCGCGTGGAGGCTCGAAGCTCCTCGATGCCCACTCGCCAGGCGGCAGCCTTCGGCACGACGAGCCACGGGGGGTCGTCGGAGAACGCGCCCACGTCGAGGTCCGAAGGCCGCGATTCACGCGGGCCGGGGACGTCCTCCCACTGTCCGGCGTCAAGCTCCGACGTCACGATCCGAACGATAGGGGCAGGAGCTACGTCTCCGGTCAGGAACGGGCGATGCTGTCAGTCAGAGAGGACCGGACCGATCACGAGACAGCCGTTGTGGCCGCCGAAGCCGAAGGAGTTGGAGAGCGACGGTGCCGGCTGCCACTTCCGGGGGTCTCCGTGCACGACGTCGAGCGGGATCTCGGGGTCCGGCACCTCGTACCCCGCGGTGGGAGGAATCAAGCCCTTCTCGATCGTCAGCGCCGTCGCCACGGCCTCTATCGCGCCGGCGCCCCCGAGTGCGTGACCCGTCACGCCCTTGGTGGAGGTGACGGGAGGGCCCGGGACGCCGAAGACCTTGGCGATGGCCTGGGCCTCGGCGAGGTCGTTGAGCGGTGTGGAGGTGCCGTGCGCGTTGATGTGCCCGATCTCGCTCGGCGATACCCCGGCGTCGATGAGCGCGAGCTCCATGCACGCCGCGGCGCCGGCTCCCCCTGGGGCGGGCGCCGTTATGTGGTGCGCGTCGGCGGTCGAGCCTGCTCCGAGGAGCTCCGCGTAGATGTGGGCGCCGCGCCGGCGGGCATGCTCCAGCTCTTCGAGCACCAACGCCCCGCCTCCTTCGGCGCAGATGAAGCCGTCGCGGCGCGCGTCGAATGGACGTGACTTCCCCTCTGCCGACAACGCGGTCATGTTGGTGAACGCCCCAATTCCGACCGGCGTCATGGCTGCTTCCGCTCCTCCGCCCACGACGACGTCGCATCGTCCCGTAGCGATGAGTCGTGCCGCCGCCGCGACCGCGTGCGTCCCTGCTGCGCAAGCGGTCGTGATCGTCTCGCACGGTCCGTGCCATCCGGCGCGCATCGACACCGCTGCTGCTCCGGCGTTCGGCATCATCATCGGGATGAGGAAAGGAGAGATCCGCCCTGCACCTTTCTCGAGGTACACCTTGATCTGCGCTTCGAGGGACTCGAGGCCGCCGACTCCGGTGGCGAACATCACCCCGGCGCGATCCGGGTCGACGTCGAGGTCCCCGGCATCGGCCAGAGCCATGTCGGCAGTCGCCACGGAGAACTGCGCGAAACGGTCGACACGTCTCACCTCTTTGGGCCCGAACCACGCAGTCGGGTCGAAGTCCCGGACGCGGCGCTCACCTTCCGGAGCCGGACGCTGCAGGCCCTCCCAGAAGGCCTTCGTGCCGACCCCGCAGTTAGCCACGACACCGAGCCCCGTGATCGCGACTCGCCTTCCCTTCACGGGACCGTCGGGTCCGATACCAAGGAGCATCAGCAGCTTCCTCCCGAGGAGCCTCGCTGACTCGTGCGCATCAGACCTTGGCTGCGATCAGGCCGTAAGCCTGGCCGACTGTCTCGATTCCCTCGAGCTCGGACTCATCGACGGTGATGTCGAAGGCCTCCTCGAGCGCCATCACAAGCTCCACCAGATCGAGGCTGTCCGCGTCGAGGTCGTCGCTGAAACGCGCCTCGGGCACGATCTTGTCCTCGGGGACCTGCAGGACCTCGACAGCGCAGCTCTTGAACTTCTCGAACGTGGCGTCGCTCACCGATCGTCTCCTTGTCTAGCTTCCGTCATACGTCAGGTTCGCCGGGTCAGAGCCCCATCGCCAATCCGCCGTCCACGGGCACGATGGCGCCCGTCACGTACGAGGCATCCTCCGAGGCCAGGAAGGCCACCGCGGCCGCAACCTCTTCTGGCGCTGCGGTGCGGCCGAGCGGGACCATGGACCGGAGCTGCTCGACCCGCTGTTCTCCCAGGACAGCGATCATATCGGTCTCCACTATGCCCGGGGCGACCACGTTCACCGTGATCCCACGGCTCCCGACCTCGCGTGCGAGTGAGCGTGCGAGGCCGACGAGGCCGGCCTTGGCAGCCCCGTAGTTGACCTGCCCGGGCGAGCCCAGGAATGCCACCACCGACGAGACAAGCACTATCCGGCCCCTGTGCGCTCGCACCATCGGGCCCAGACCTCGGCGAACGACTCGATAGACGCCGGTGAGATCGGTGTCGATCACCTCCCGCCAGGAATCCTCGTTCATGCGAAGCAGCAGAGTGTCCTTCGTGATCCCTGCGTTCGCGACGAGGACCTCCACGGGTCCGAACTCTGACTCGACACCTGCGAACGCGGCCTCCACCTGTTCGGGGTCGGTGACGTCGCAACAAAGCGACAGCAGGTTCACCGAGGAAGGGTCCTTGCCCGCGAGCTCCGTTGGAGGGGCGTTGCGATAGGTCACCGCGACGCGGTCTCCTTGGGCCTGGAAGCGCCTGGCGCAGGCAAGGCCGATTCCGCGTGATCCGCCGGTCACCAGGACCACTCGCCCGCTGCGGGGGGGCTTCTCCTCGCCTGTCACGTCCGTCATCTTTTGCAACCCCCTGTCCAGCGGACCACGGCGCTGGCCCAGGACATGCCGGCGCCGAACCCTGACATCAGGACGACGTTGCCAGGTTCGAGTCTTCCGCTGTCGGCGGCGTGGGCGAGGGCCAAGGGTACCGACGCGCTGGACGTGTTGCCTGTGTGCTCGAGGACGAGAGCCGTTCGTTCCATCGGAATGCCGATCCGAGACGCGGCTGCCTCGATGATGCGCAGATTGGCCTGGTGCGGCACGAAGAGGTCGACCTCGTCCGGCGTGAGCTTCGCCCGCTCCAGTGCTGCGAGGGCAGACGAAGCAGTTGCGCGCACGGCGCGACGAAAGACCTCTTTGCCCTCCATCTTCATGTATCCGCCGTGCGGACAGTACAGAAGGTCGTGTGCGCTTCCGTCCGTCCCGAGATCGAAGCCCTCTAGCGTGTCGGAGCCATCGGCCTCGAGCATCACCGCTCCCGCTCCGTCGCCGAAGAGGAAGGCCGTGGTGCGGTCGTCATGGTCGGTGATCTGCGACAGGCAATCGGCACCGATCACGAGCACCCTCCGAGCCCCTGTTGCCAACGCGCCGTGAGCGACGATGAGCGCGTAGACGAAACCGGCACACGCAGCGTTGAGATCGAAGGCACCTCCCGAGAGGCCGAGCGCGTGGTGGACGGTCGCTGAGGTTGCCGGGACCGTCATCTCGGGCGTGGTGGTCGCAAGGATCAACAGGTCGACGTCCGAAGCGCTCACACCCGCGCGCTCGATCGCCTTGCGACCGGCTTCGGCGGAGAGCGCGCCCAACGTGCCACCGATCCTTCGTTCGGAGATCCCCGATCGTTCGACGATCCATTCGTCGGTGGTGTCGAGTCGAGTTACGAGGTCGGCGTTGGTGACGACGGTCGGAGGAAGTGCGGTTCCCCAACCGGCGATCGCCCCGGTGTTGGCCACGTTCCTCCTCGACCGATTGGCTCAGGTCTCGCCCGAGAGCACGCGAAGCCATGCCACGGGTTCGCCGGCCATGACCCGCTCACCGGGGTGCGCGAGGAACCCCACGAGAGTGCCGGCGAAGGGAGTTCGCACCTCGGCTCCCCCGACCTTCCCGAGAAGGGTTCCGACCACCACCTGGAGGTCCTGGCTGGCCGCTCCTGTGAGGACTCCGGGACCGGGGACCGAGATCCCGGGGTCGGGTTCGAAGACGCCGGCAGAGGGGGAGACCACGACTCGCTCGGAGGTGTAGAGCTGCTCACCCTGATGAGCGGCGGCATACGCGTGCCAGCTCTCGCTGTCCGAAACGGCTTCGAGCAGCTTCTCCAAGTCGTCGGGAGAACCTACGGAGACCGCGTTCACGTCCGGGAGGGTGCGGCGGGCGAGTCCCGTCAGGACGCCACCCGGGCCGACCTCTACGACTCTTGTCGCCCCCTCGCGAGCCAGAGTCTCGAGGCTCTGGCGCCATCTCACCGGACCGCAGAGCTGAGCGGAGAGCAGACCCGGCCAGTCGCCCGCGTCGCGGTGTGCTCTGGCGTCGACGTTCGCGACGACCGGTATCTCTGCGGCGTTGAAGGGGGCGTCGGACAGTGCCTTGCGAAGCCGTGCTCTGGCCGGCGCCATCAACGCCGTGTGGAATGCACCGGCGACAGGGATCGGCATGACCTTTCGCGCTCCGAACTCCTTGGCGATCGATCCGGCGCGTGCGACGGCCTCGGGGTCGCCTGCGATGACGATCTGGCCCGGCGCGTTGTAGTTGGCGACCCAGACGTCTCCTTCGGCGCGCTGGCACGCAGCCTCCGCGTCGTCGTCCGACGCTCCGAGGATCGCCGCCATGGTCCCACTGCGCTCTTCGGCGGCATCGTGCATCGCCTCCCCGCGCTCCACAACGAGCCGCACGCCGTCCTCGAAGCCGAGCGCCCCCGAGGCGGCGAGGGCGGTGTACTCCCCGAGGCTGTGGCCCGCGCACAGGGTGGGCTCGACACCGACACGCTCGATCGCGTCGAGAACCACCAGGCTGAGCACGAAGGTCGCCAACTGGGCATTCGCGGTCAGGGTCAGCTCGTCCTGCTCGGCTTCGAGCAGCAGCCGCCCAATGTCCCTGCCGGCGACTTCCGAGGCCTCTCCCACGACCTCCCAGGAGGGGTGCTCGGTCCACGGCCCGCCCATCCCGGACCGTTGTGAGCCCTGGCCCGGAAAGGTGAACGCCAGCAATCCGACTCCTCTCGGCCCGATCGGGGTGACTAGCCCGGGCCAGGTACACAGCGTGGCATGCCGGCGCGGTCGCTTTCACGTTACCGACAGGTAAGCGCCTCCGACGCGTAGGAACCGAGTGACGGGAGATCAGATCTCTGCTGGTGGTCTTTGAGTGGGCGGAGGAGAAGTGCCCGGAGCGGGACTCGAACCCGCACGTCCTTGCGGACAATGGATTTTGAAGCCATCGCGTCAGCCGATTGCGCCATCCGGGCTTGGTAGCCAAGCTATATCAACGTCTGTCACCAGGTTGAACGTCAGCGTTTCGGACCGACGAACTCATCCAACATTGCGACGCTCGCTCTTCTGGCGACCGAGAGGTTCCGCAGGTTGTTGTACCGCCGATCGATGCCGAATCGATCACACGCAGCACCGAAGAGGTCGCGAATTTCTTGTGAAGCATTGCTGAAGTGATACCTGGGATAAGGGGTGCCGTTGACCCAGTTGAGAATCCGACATCCGTCTGAGTGAATAAGGCCTCGGATGAAAGGCGCCGGGAAGTGCTCGACGATCTCAGATTGCCAATCCGCAAGGACAATCCTTCTCAGATGCTTGGGACCCCGTCCGTGCTGCGGAAACAAGTGCGGCCAATGTTTCGAATACGAGTAAACCTCGGTGCATCCGGCGCACTTGACGCGACCGACTTTGTTCGGCAGGACATCGGTTACGGCCATTTCGCATTCGTCCATGAGAGCCGGATATGCGTTGCAACACGAGATTCGAAGCCGGAAGACACCCCTCGTGTGTTCTGCGAGGCATCCATCACCCAGATACAGACCGAGCAAGTAGCCATATGAACTCCTCGGCAGGTGCTCAGGGGTGCCTGAGCAGACGGCACAACTCGTGCGGTTTGCGGCTTCGTGCCGGCCAGGAACATTGCCTCTCACCCAGTCACGGATAGCGGAGCGCGAAACGCCGGTCCGGCGAGAGATCTCGGAGTAGCTGAGGCGTTTTGCGACCAGGTCCAGAACTTCGTGGAGTCGATCGGGTCCATACATGGTCCTTGGCTGCTCGTCTCTGTCACGTGTGGTCGGCCACACGCGCCGGATTCGACGATCTGAGGGCAGACCACACGAGATCGGAAAAGGACGGAATAAGTGAAGCCGTCCCGAGGCACGGTCTGCGAAGTGCCTCCGGAGATCGTATCGAACGGGTGTTCGCCCAGCCCCGCGTCGTCAGAGCTGGACAGACAGGACGAAAAAGCGCGATCCAGGCACTCCTCGACACGCTGAGCGCGTACAATCGTCGTCCCATGCGCAGAGCCCTCGTCGAACGTTCACTGCGAGACGTACATGCGAGGCTCAAGCGCGCTCGCGAGGAGCTGGCGGTCCTCGACGAGCAGTTCGTGGTCTTCAACGACGCAGCCGACGACGCCCGGATCCGGTCGCTCGTCTCGGAGACCCCGCTGGCCGGCCACGACTACTCCGACGCCCAGCGCACAGCGGACGCCGCCAACCGGGAACGAGCTTCGTTGATGAGCGCGATCGAGGATCTGGAGCGACGGCAGGACGAGCTCCTCGGTCGGCTGGTCCCGGGTCCGCACTAGAACCACCGCCCCGAAGGAGAGGGTCCTGCAGATGTCGAAACGCCCTGCGGCAAAGCGCGTGGTCATCGCCGAGGACGAGGCGATCATCCGCCTCGACCTGAAGGAGATTCTCGAGGTCGAGGGGTACGACGTCGTCGGGGAGACCGGGAGAGGCGACGAAGCCGTCGAGCTCGTCGCCACCCTGAAGCCCGACCTCGCGATACTCGACGTCAAGATGCCCGGCATCGACGGCATCGAGGCCGCGAGGCGGATCACCGCGGAGCACAGCGTCGCCGTTCTCATCCTCACCGCCTTCAGCCAGCGGAACCTCATCGAGGACGCCCGGGACGCCGGGGTAGTCGCCTACCTCGTAAAGCCTTTCCAGCGCGGCGAGCTCGTGCCCGCGATCGAGGTGGCGCTCGCTCGCTTCGAGGAGTACCGCGCGATCGAACAGGAGCACGCGAGACTGTCGAAAGAGGTCGCCTCTCTCGAGGACAAGCTTGAGACGCGCCGCGTGGTGGACCGCGCAAAGGGTGTGCTCATGGACTCTCACGGCATGAGCGAGAAAGACGCTTTCTCGTTCATACAGCGCATGGCCATGGACCGCAGGACCCCGATGCGCCAGGTGGCTCAGGCGATCATCGACGGCACGCTGAGCCCCTGAGCACCGGCCCGGACCCACCCCGCGGGCCATCCCGCCGCCGGACACCTTCTCGGTAGGCTGCGATCGATGGGGCTCTGGGTCGTGACGGCGCGCAATGGCCGGCTCGGGGTCGTGACGGCGCGTAATGGCCGGTAAGGGACCACTCTTCCTCCTCGACGGGAACTCCCTCGTCTTTCGCGCCTTCTTCGCCCTCCCGACCGATCTCGCTACGACGGGGGGACAGGTTACGAACGCCGTGCTCGGCTTCGCCTCGATCTTCGTCAACTTGCTGCGCGACCACGACCCGAGCGGAGTCGCGGTCGCCTTCGACAGGCCCGAGCCGACCTTTCGCGACGACGTCGTCGCCGACTACAAGGCGAACCGGGAGAAGATGCCCGACCTGCTCGTCCCGCAGTTCGCTTTGGTCCGCGACGTCCTCAGCGCTCTTGCGGTCGTGTGCGTCGAGAAGGTCGGCTTCGAGGCCGACGACATCCTCGCCACTCTGGCGACCCAGGCACGCGACGCCGGCCGAGACGTGGTCGTGGTGACGGGGGACCGCGACGCGTTCCAGTTGGTCGAGGATCCCCATGTGAAGGTCATGTACACCCGGAGGGGGATCTCCGACACCGTCATCTACGACGAGGCGGGGATCACCGAGCGCTACGGGGTGCCGCCACGGTCCTACCCGCTGCTCGCGGCGCTGAGAGGAGACACCTCGGACAACCTTCCGGGCGTCCCGGGGGTCGGCGACAAGACTGCCGCCAAGCTCGTCACCACCTACGGGGACATAGACGAGATCTTCGCCAAGGCCTCCGAGCAGTCGCCGAAGCTTCGCCAGAGCCTGGTCGAGCACGAAGCCCAGGCGAGGTCGAACGCCCTCGTCACACCGCTCGTGCGCGACGTGCCGCTCGACGTCGGGATCGACGACCTGGCCCTGGGCAAGTGGGACGCAGAACGGGTGAAGCACATCTTCGGCGAGCTCGAGCTGAAATCGGTGTGGCAGCGCCTCGCCCCGATCATCGGAGACGGCGAGGAATCGCTTCCGAGGTCGAGCACCGCCCCGGCTGCACTGGATGTCGACCTCGCCGCTGTGGAGGCGGAGACTCCCTCGACGCCCGCGGCGGCGACAAAGGCGCTCGCGAGCCTCGCAAAGACCGCAGGTACGGTGGCGGTGTTCGCGTCGTGGCTCGGAGACCCTGGCCGCTCGAGGCTCACCGGCCTCGCGCTCGCGCCGGTGGGTGCAGGATCCGACACCGCCATGTCGGCGCTCTGGCTCGACGAGGACACGGTGTCGGAGCCGACGGTGGTGAGCGCGTTGGCATCGCTCTTCGGTCCCGGCGGCGCGAGGATCGTCGCCCACGGCGCAAAGGAGCTCATGCGGTCGCTCCTGCCCGAGGGCGTCGACATCGTGGGGCTCGAGATGGACACAGCGGTGGCGGCGTACCTCCTCGACCCGTCGTCGGGTCGGTACAAGCTCGAGGAGGTCCTCGATGCACGCCTAGGTCTCGCACTCGGCGAGAGCGCGCCGGCGCCGACGGGGCAGTTGGACCTCGGGTCGCCTGACGACGGCAGCGAGACCGTCGACGCACCCAAGGGCGCAGCTCAAGGAGCCGTCGCCATCGGCCTGTTGATAGAGCCGTTGCGAAAGGCGCTGGAGACCGCTGGGCTCGAGCGCCTCCACGAAGAGGTGGAGCGACCGCTCGTGCGGGTGCTCGCACGCATGGAGGTGAAAGGGATCCGCGTCGACGCCGGCGAGCTCAGGCGGATCATGAAGGAGCTCGTGAGCGAGTGCAGCGCCTTGGAGCTCCAGATCCAAGAGCTCGCCGGAGAGCCGTTCAACGTCAATTCGACCCTGCAGCTACGCCACGTGCTCTACGAGAAGCTGGGGCTCACACCGGGAAGAAAGACGAAGACGGGTTTCTCGACGGACGCGTCGACTCTCGAGAAGCTGAGGGACCAGCATCCGATAGTCGAGGCGCTTCTCAGGTACCGCGAGGTCGAGAAGCTGCGGTCCACCTATGGAGAGAGTCTCCTCGCCGAAGTGGCCGACGACGGACGCATACATGCGAGCTTCGCCCAAACCGTCGCGCGCACTGGGCGCCTGTCGTCGGACCGGCCGAACCTGCACAACATCCCGGTGCGCACCGAAGAAGGCAAGCAGCTGCGGCGCGCCTTCATCCCCGCCGAGGGAAGCACCCTCCTCGTCGCAGACTACGACCAGATCGAGCTGCGGGTGATCGCCCACCTGTCGGGTGACCCCGGCCTCGTGTCCGCTTTCGCCGAGCGGCGCGACGTACACCGAGCGACCGCCGCGCAGGTCTTCGGCGTGCCCCCCGAGGAGGTCACCTCCGCACAGCGCAACAGGGCGAAGATGGTTTCGTACGGTCTTGCATACGGGATGGAGGCCTACGGGCTCGGCAGACGACTCTCGATCGAGACCTCCGAAGCTCAGGGGATCCTCGACGCGTACTTCTCGGCGTTCCCGGCCGTGAGGGATTACATGGACTCGACGGTGGAGGCCGCCAGGTCCAAGGGTTACACCGAGACGCTCTTCGGACGAAGGCGGCCGCTTCCGGACCTCAACTCGCCCAATCGCAACCTGCGCATGGCCGCAGAGCGCCAGGCGATGAACGCCGGAATCCAGGGACTCGCGGCGGACCTGTTCAAGGTCGCCTTGGTGCGACTCGACGAAGCCCTGGAGTCAGGCGAGTACTCCTCCCGGCTCGTGCTGCAGGTGCACGACGAGGTGATCGTGGAGGTGCCCGAAGGGGAGGAGAAGGCGGTCGGGAAGCTGGTGCCTAAGGTGATGGCCGACGTGAGCGACGTCGTCGGCTTGGCCGTCCCCCTCGAGGTGTCGAGCGCCTGGGGCAGCTCCTGGGCGGACGCGAAGGGGTGACTCGAAGGGTCGACGCGAAGAGGTGACGTCGCCCGCTCTCGGGGTCCCGAACAGGGCGCTATGGAGGGCGGCAGGCATGGCGCCGCAGACCATTTGGTAGAGTGCGATCGGGCCGCTGTTCTGCGGCCGGTCCCCGCGCGCGGTGCAGGTGAGGGGTGCCCCATCTCGAAAAAGTGAGTTGTCAAAGTACATGCCCGACCAGAACGGCGGCTCAGGTCCGACGAGCGACCATGAAGCCGACCTGAACCCCGCTGCCGGTGCCGCCGCCGGCGCACCCCCCGCTCCCAAGCCCAGCCCCCGCAGGAGCTCCTCGTCCGAACCAGCATCGTCGGGTGCGCCCGCGCGCCGCTCGTCGAGCCCTCTGGCCTCGGCTGAGACCCCCTCTGCAAGCGCGACTGCGACAGACGCCGATCCCTCCCGCGACGTTCCCGGCGCGGTCGCACTGCTCTCGGACGGCCCGATGGGAACGTTCGACGAGTCGGGCAATTACGTGGGCCGGCCGATCGTGGAGAACGACCTGTCGGGAAGCTCCCTCGAAGATGCCATCGACGCCACGATCGTCGAATTCGACGACGGCGACATCGTCGAAGGGACCGTGGTGAAGATCGACCAGGACGAGGTGCTCCTCGACATCGGCTTCAAGTCCGAGGGAGTGATCCCCGTACGCGAGCTCTCGATCCGCAACGACGTCGACCCCGAGCAGATCGTCCACCTCGGCGAGAAGCTCGAGGCGCTGGTCCTGCAAAAAGAGGACAAGGAAGGTCGTCTCGTACTCTCGAAGAAGCGCGCGCAGTACGAGCGGGCGTGGGGCACGATCGAGAAGGTCAAGGATTCGGGCGGCGTCGTGAGGGGCCCGGTGATCGAAGTCGTGAAGGGCGGGCTGATCGTCGACATCGGGCTTCGCGGCTTCCTTCCGGCATCGCTCGTCGAGCTGCGCCGGGTGCGTGAGCTCCAGCCTTACATCGGCCGCACGATCGAGGCGAAGATCATCGAGCTCGACCGCAACCGCAACAACGTCGTCCTCTCACGGCGTGCGTGGCTCGAAGAGGCCCAGAAGGAGCAGCGAGGCGAGTTCCTCGTCAACCTGAAGCCCGGCGAGCGCCGACGCGGCGTCGTGTCCTCGGTGGTCAACTTCGGAGCGTTCGTGGACCTCGGCGGCATGGACGGTCTCATCCACGTCTCCGAGTTGTCCTGGAAGCACGTGGACCATCCCTCCTCCGTCGTGTCGGTTGGCGACGAGGTCGAGGTCGAGGTGCTCGACGTCGACCTCGACAAGGAGCGCATCAGCCTCTCGCTCAAGGCGACGCAGACCGACCCGTGGCACGAGTTCGCCAACACCCACCAAGTGGGCGAGCTCGTATACGGCCGAATCACCAAGCTCGTGCCGTTCGGCGCATTCGTTCAGGTCGGCGACGGCATCGAGGGACTGGTCCACATCTCCGAGATGGCGGGCCATCACGTCGAGGCCCCCGAGCAGGTTGCGAATCCCGGCGAGGAGCTGTGGGTCAAGATCATCGACATCGACCTGCAACGCCGTCGCATCAGCCTGTCGATCAAGCAGGCCGCCGAGGGCGGTGAGGTGTCCGAGGAGTACCGCGAGGCGTTCGGCGAGCACGCCTACGACGAGCAGGGCAACTACATCGGCAACTACGACTACTCCGGCGCCGCCTTCACCCCCGAGACAGAGGCCCAGGCTGCGTGGATCGACGACGCCGTCGCGGCGCCCGCCCCGGCGGAGGCAGGGGCAGAGCAGTCCGAGCCCGCCGAGCCCGTGGACGCCGGCAGCACGCCGGACGCCACCGACGCCACCGACGTCACGGACGCCGCCCAGGAGGGCTGAGGCCGGCACCGGAGCGAGGCCCGCAGCCGGTGTGTGTCAGACCTTTTTGATTACCTCGCCGGGCGCGCCTCGAGTCGGTGAGGGTGTCGCAGTCGTCTTGTCGCCCGAACCGTTGCCCGAGGAGGGCTGCAGCGAGAAATGGCAGGCGACGAAGTGCCCGGGGCTGACCTCCCGGATCACCGGCTCCTCCACCGCGCACCGCTCGGCCGCCCTGGGACAGCGGGTGCGGAACCGGCACCCCGAAGGTGGATCGGTCGGAGAGGGCAGGTCACCGGAGAGCGGCACCGATTTGAGAGGAACCTCCGGATCGGGCTCCGGTATCGACGCGAGCAGGGCAGCGGTGTAGGGGTGCGCGGGATCGAGATAGAGCTCCTCGGGAGGCGCCACCTCACACAGCTTCCCGAGGTACATGACCGCGACGCGGTCGCTCACGTTCTTCACGACCGCCAAGTCGTGGGCGATGAAGAGCACCGTGAGGTGACGCTCCTCCTTCAGGTCCTGCAGCAGGTTGAGGATCTGCGCCTGCACCGAGACGTCGAGAGCCGAGACCGGTTCGTCGCAGATGAGGAGTTTCGGTTCGAGCATGAGCGCCCGCGCGATGCTCACTCGTTGACACTGGCCGCCCGATAGCTCGGTCGGAATTCTCCGACCGGTCTGGTCGGGGTCGACACCCACCGACTCCAGGCACTCACCGGCCTTCTTGCGACGCTCGTCCTTCGTTCCCATTCCCCACACCGCCAGCGGCTCCATCACCGAGTCGAGCACTTTGCGGCGCGGGTTGAGCGACGAGATCGGGTCCTGGAAGACCATCTGAACCTTGGTGCGCGCCGTTCGCAGCTCCCTTTTCGGTATCTGCGCCATGTCGGTGTCCTCCAGGCAGACCCTGCCCGATTTCAAGGGCTGCACCAGGGCGACGGCCCTCCCGGTGGTCGACTTCCCGCAGCCCGATTCGCCCACGAGGCCCAAGGTCTCTCCGCGGAGCACGTCGAAGCTGACGTCCGATACGGCGCGCACGCGGCGTTCGCCGGTCCCGAACTCGACGACGAGGTTGTCAGCGCGAAGGAGGGCCTCGCCGGTTCGCAGATGAGCGGTGCCGCTGCCGGCCATCAGAGCGTTCCCCCGCGCGCCATCAGAGCGTCCCCCCGGTCGAAGTGAGCGTCTGGGGGGCCGGGCTGACGTGCCCAGCGCTGGCGAGCGCCACAGCGGCAGGAAGACTCGCCTCCAAGTTGGAGGCGAGAGCATTTGCGCCCTCGGATGACCCGACCGGGAACCAGCAGGCAAACCGGTGCGTCGGCCCGGCATCGCGCAGCGGCGGAGCCTCGGAGCGGCAGCGCTCCTGCACGTAGGCGCAGCGAGGCGCGAACGCGCAACCCGGCGGGGGATTGGCGAGATCCGGGGGCCGGCCCGGGATCACTCGCAGGCGGGTATGGCTCGGCTCCGAGAGCCGCGGGATCGCACGCAGCAACGCCTCTGTGTACGGCATGCGAGTGTGGGCGAAGAGATCGGACGTAGCGGCGTACTCGACGATCCGCCCTGCGTACATCACCGCGATCTCGTCCGTGCGGCCGGCGACCACCGCGAGGTCGTGTGTGACGAGGATCATCCCCATCGAGCGTTCCTGCTGGAGCGAGCGAAGAAGGTCGAGGATCTGGGCCTGGATGGTGACGTCGAGGCCTGTCGTCGGCTCGTCCGCGAGCAGAAGTCGTGGCCCGCATGCGAGCGCTATGGCGATCATCACGCGTTGGCGCATCCCTCCGGAGAGCTCGTGGGGATACATCCGTAGGCGCCTCGCGGGCGAAGGGATGCCCACCGACGTGAGGAGGGCGATCGCCGTCTCGCGCGCTGCGTCGCGGTCGAGCCCCACACGTTTGCGCAGGGACTCGGTGATCTGCCTTCCGATTCGGACGACCGGGTTCAGCGCCGTCATGGGGTCCTGGAAGACGAGCGCCATCTGAGTCCCCCAGACGTCGCGCAGCTCGCGGGCTGAGAGGGGCTCGATGTCCCGTCCGGCGAAGCGCACACGTCCGGACCGCTCGATGGCACCGGGCGGAAGCAGTCCCATGATCGAGCGGATGAGCACCGTCTTTCCGGACCCCGACTCGCCGACGACCCCGAGGGTCTTCCCTCTCTGGAGCTCGAAGGACACGCCGTCGACGGCGCGCACGAGGCCGCGCCTCGTGTGAAACGCCGTGTGCAGGTCCTCCACCTCGAGCAGAGGGCCCTCGAGGTCCGCGATAGAAGGGAACTCGAGCTCTCGCCTTCGGCTCGGGAGCCTCACAGCTTGACCTCACGTGCCTCGAAACGGGACCGCAGCCTGTCCGCCATCAGGTTGAGCGAGCTGAGCAACAGGAATATGTAGAGGGACGGCCACACAGCGATGAAGGCGTTCGACTGGAGATTGTTGTTCTGCACGCCTTCGTTGATGATGTTGCCGAGCGAAGCCGTGGGAAGGTTGATCGACAGCCCGAGGAACGCGAGGGAGCCTTCGACGATGATCGCCACTGCCACCCCGATCAGGGCGAAGGAGATCGCCGAGGGAAGGACGTTCGGCAGAAGCTCGCGGAACATGATGCGTCGCGTTCGCGAGCCGAAGGCGCGCGCTGCGATCACGTACTCCCGGTTGGCCGTCGCGATGGTGGTGGCCCGGATCACCCTGAAGAGCTGAGGTGCGGCCACGATGGCGAACATGAGCGTCATCTTCCAGAGGCTCCGGCCCCAGAACGCTTCGATGACCATGATGGCGAGCAGCGGCGGGAAGGCGAGGACCACGAACGAACCCGCGTTGAGGACCATGTCGGCGGGACCCCTGCGGTAGCCGGCGAGGAGCCCGAGGGTCCCGCCGGTGGCCATCGCGAGGGCGATAGAAGCGAACCCGATCACGAGCGAGACGCGCGAACCGAACGCGATCCTGCTCAGCAGGTCCCGGCCGAGATCGTCGGTCCCGAGGAGGTGGTGGAGCGAGGGCCCGATGTTCACCGCCGAGTAATCCTGGAAAGTCGGGCTCTTCAGAGGCAGCAGCGAGGCGAAGACAGCGAGCAGCACCATGAGCCCCACCCATGCCAGACATACCCAGAAGAGCACGCCCATTCCTGCTCGCCCGGCGGCCGTCGCCCCGGGGGACTCTCCGTCGACCCCGACGGGGAGAGCCTCGATCTCGAGGACGGCTTGGGCACCGGCGTCTGCAGCCGCGAGACGCCCGGCGGCTCGGCTTCTGCGCGCAGAGGTGCTCACCGAGGTGCCGTCAGGCATTGCGCACCCGCGGATCGAGCACAGTGAGAAGGAAGTCGACCACGAAGTTGATGACAACGTAAGCAATGGCGGCGACGAGAGCCATGCCCTGGACCATCAGGTAGTCGCGACTGTTGATGGCCGTCACGAGCTGATAGCCGAGGCCCGGGAGCTGAAAGAGGACCTCGACGACGAACGCTCCGGTGAACAGCGAACCGATGCTGATGCCCGCCCCGGCCAGCAACGAGAACGACGACGGGCGCAGCGCGTGGCGCAACAGGATGTACGGCGTCGACAGGCCTTTGGCCTTCGCCATCGTCACGAAGTCCTCTTGGAGCGTCGAGATGAGATCCGCGCGAAGCAAGCGGTAGTACACCGCGATCGAACCGACGGCGAGCGCGACCGAGGGGAGGATGACGGATCTCAAGTTCTGGCCGAGTCCCTGAGAGAGGCGGTTGAACCCGGTTGCCGGAAGGGCGTGGATCTCGACGGCGAAGATGAGCACCAGGAACACCGCCACGACGAACGTGGGGAACGAGAGCATGCCGAACGTAGAAGTGGTGGCGATGCGGTCGAAGAGCCGGTTGGGACGGCGTGCCGCCACCAATGCGAGGGGGATGGCGACCACGAAAGCCATGAGTTGGGACAGGATGATCAGCTCGAAGTCGATGGGCACGGCGACCGCGATCGCGTTGGTCACCTGTTGCTTGGTGAGGAAGGAATGGCCCAAGTTCCCCTGGACGACGTTCTTGAGCCACGTCCAGTACTGAAGAGGCAGCGCCCGGTTCAGCCCGAGTTGCTGCAGCAGGTCGTGTCTGGCGCTCGGGTTGTCGTTGGGCCCGAGGATCGCGAGGGTCGGGTCACCAGGCAGCAGGTGGACCAAGAGGAAGACGAGAACGGAGATGAGGAACACGATGGCGACGAGTTGGGCAAACCTCGTCGATATGTAGCGCGCCACCTCGGGCCCGCCTCAGCTCGGGGCCCGGCTCGAGCCCCTCGAGAGGATCACGAGCACGTCGTCAGGCCGAGAGCCAGATCTGTGCGGTGCTGAACGCCCCGCCGCGGAATCCTTCGGCCTTCGTACCGTCCGCAAACGTCGGGTTGGCGAAATTCTGGACCTTGTTGGTGGCGCACAGCGACCACACGGTCCTGCTGAGCCATATGTAAGGGATGTCGTGCGCGATGAGCTTGTCGACGGTCTGATAGGCCTCGGCGCGCGCGGCGGGGTCCGAGTGCGTCCTTCCCTGCACGAGCGCTGCCTCGATCTGGGAGTCGTGGTTACGTGCGAAGTTGAGGGCGATCGGGCCCGAGGCGGTGGTGTCGCTCAACCACACGTAGTTGATGTCGGGGTCAGACGCCGTGAACTGGTTGTCCCCGTAGGCCTGGAACGAGCCGGTCACCAAGTTGTCGATGTAGGTGACCTGCTGCACCTCGCTCAGCGCCACCTTGACGCCCGCCTGGGACCACATGTTCTGGATGGCCTGGAAGACTTCGATCTGACGCGGGTCCGGGATGGTTCCGAGCGCTATCTCGATCGAACCCCCGTGACTTGGCGCAGCTTGTGCGATGAGCTGCTTGGCCTTGTTGAGGTCGTAGGCGGGGTAGCCGTTGTTGGCGGGGCGGTAAGGGGACCCAGCAGGGTACAGCGATGTCTGGACCACGTTGA